>Ga0209181_10005049_pt1 | contig 19195 bp, 13 predicted proteins | sample MAT05_FD_187208 | JGI IMG/M metagenome (GOLD analysis project Ga0209181, IMG submission 187208) | Freshwater microbial communities from Lake Fryxell liftoff mats and glacier meltwater in Antarctica - MAT-05 (SPAdes) (version 2) | ecosystem: Environmental > Aquatic > Freshwater > Ice > Liftoff... | reverse complement strand
CGCAGCTCTAGATTGTCGACTTGAAGTGGCATTTAGATTTTAAGCGCGCGGCGCAGCAGCAGCCAAAGGGCCGGGAAAATGGCGAGCAGTGCAAAAGGCCCCAGCGCAATTGGCAGGGCGACTGTCGCGCTCAGTGCGATTGCCGTACGCAGTTGCATGCGAGCGGCATCGTCGCGATAGGCCATGGCAGTGGTCAGGGCAAGCGCTGCCAGTGCGATAATAATTGCGCAGCCGAGCATGCAGATGCGCGCATCAATCTGCACGAGCAGGCCAACGGCAAGCAGCAGCGCGGCGCATTGCAGCGCGACGATTGCCGGGCGCACGCTCAATGCAACGATAAAATCCCAGCGCCGATAGGGCAGGGTTCTTAAGCGCTTGTGCCAGCGCGGCAGTTCGCTCAAACCCAAAGCAAATTCGCGAACTAACCCCGCGAGCAGGGCCATCGTGCCAATCGCTGCGAGAGCGATAAGCCCGTTGAGCTGCCCGGGCAGCGTCAAAATGAGCAGAGCCACGCCGATTTGAGCCTTCTTTCCCCAGCGCGCCGAGCTCCATTGGGTCAAAGCCACATACGGCAGCGGGAGTCGCGCGCTTAAACCCACGGCGTAGCGCGGCGGCTCGCTGAGAGTGATTCTTGCCGCGTGTGCCGAGGATTTGCCCGGCAGCCACGCTAGGGCGCTGCCAACGGCCGCCATCACCAATGCCAGTAGCGCCAACAGGTGCAGGCGTATCTCGCCGGGGGCTGCACTAGCCAGCAGCAGCCACAGGATAGCGAGCGGCACGCAGCGCGAAAGGCTCAGCCAAATCTGCATATCGCGCTTGGGTAATTCGCGCGCTCGCCACCACGACTGGCCAATCTGCGCGCGCTGTCGGCTTGAGGCAGTGATTGACCACAGCAGCGCACCGAGTGGCACTGCCAGCTGCAGCCGCCAATCGTCCAGGCGTTGTAGCTGGGTCGGCACCCATTGCTGCGCTAACCAGAACGCGCCCGCGACAATCAGCGCGCTAACAGCCAGTAAAAACGCCAGCTCGGCTGGACGCTGGCGATATTCATTCAGTGCGTTGCGGGCAAGCCAAACGCGTTCTTGCAGCAGCACACCCAACGGCGCAACTCCTCAACAATCAGGCCGATGTGAGCACCGTTAAGCCGCTAAAGTTCCCGCGGCCTAGCTTTATGCGCCTTCTAGGCGATCGACGCGCTGATAGCCTTTTGGCAGCCGGCCGCCGCGCTGTGCGCGTTCGCCCTTGAACGCCAGCAGATCCGACGCCTTGAGACGCAGGTATTGGCGCCCTGAATGCACCAGGCATTCGCCGCCTTCCGGCACCACCGCTAAACCGACCAGAAACTCTTCTCGGGCCAGCAGCTTGGCGCTGGGAATCTGGATGATCTTGTTGCCCTTGCCGCGCTCGAGTTCGGGCAAATCCTTCACCGCAAAACATAAAAGCTGGCCTTGATTGGTCGCGGCCACCAGCAGGTCAGTGGCCAAATGCGAAATACACAGAGGCTTGAGAACCTCAGCACCCTCGCTAAGATTGAGTACCTGCTTGCCGGCTTTTACGCGGCTTTGCAAAGCTTCCAGCGTTGACACAAAGCCATAGCCAAAGCTTGAAGCGAGCAGCACATGCTGGCGCGGTTCACCGATCAACAGCGCGACAAATCCGGCGCCACTGGCCAGTTCAAAACGCCCGGTAAGCGGCTCGCCCTGGCTGCGTGCGGACGGCAACGTATGCGCGGCCGCCGAATACGCGCGCCCGGTTGAATCAAAAAACACGGCATTTTGATTCGAACGCCCGCGCGCGGAGGCGAGCAACGCATCGCCTTCACGGAACGAAAGCGCGGCCGCGTCGATATCGTGGCCGCGCGCCTGGCGCACCCAGCCTTTGTTTGAAAGCACCACCGTGACGGGTTCAGTCGGCATCAGCTCCGCTTCGCTCAATGCCTCGGCTGCGCGCCGCTCGATCAAAATTGAACGCCGCGCGTCGCCGTACTTTTCAGCATCGGCGCGGATTTCATCCTTGATCATGGTGCGCAAGCGCGATTTTGATCCGAGCAGCGTTTGCAGCTTGTCGCGCTCTAAACTGAGCTCATCTTGCTCACCACGAATGTTCATTTCCTCAAGCCGCGCGAGCTGCTTGAGCTTGGTTTCGAGCACGTATTCAGCTTGCTCATCGCTTAAGCCGAAACGCGCCATCAACACCGCCTTTGGCTCGTCTTCGGTGCGAATGATGCGAATCACCTCATCGAGGTTCAGAAACGCAATCAGCAAGCCTTCCAACAAATGCAGGCGCCGCTCAACCCGCGCTAATCGATAGTTCAAGCGCCGGGTAACGGTATCGGTACGAAAGCTCAGCCATTCGACCAGCAGGCCTTTTAAACCCTTCACCGCCGGGCGCTCGTTGAGCCCGATGATGTTCATGTTGACGCGGTGGGTGCGCTCCAAATCCGTGGTTGCAAACAAATGGTTCATCAACTCTTCTGCATCCACGCGATTCGAACGCGGGATCAGCACCAGGCGAATTGGGTTTCTGTGATCCGATTCATCGCGCAAATCCTCGAGCATTGGCAGCTTCTTCAAGCGCATCTGGTCGGCGATTTGTTCCTGAATCTTGCTTGGCGAGACCTGATAGGGCAGCGCGGTGACGACGATATTCAAATCCTCGCGCACCCAAGTGGCGCGCGCACGGATTTGGCCGAGGCCGGTTTCGTACATCTTCAACAGATCGGCGCGCGCGGTGATGATTTCACACGCGCTCGGGAAATCCGGACCTTTGATGTGATCCATCAGCGCCTCGGTCGATGCGTCCGGATCCTCCAGCAGGCGGATCAATGCCGACGCCACTTCGCGCAGATTGTGCGGCGGCACGTCGGTGGCCATGCCCACAGCGATGCCGGTCGTTCCATTCAATAACAAGTTAGGCAAGCGCGCCGGCAGGCAGCGAGGTTCTTCCAAAGTACCGTCGAAGTTAGGCTGCCAATCGGCGGTGCCTTGCGCGAGCTCATCCAGCAGCAGCTTGGCGTACGGCGTCAAACGCGACTCGGTGTAGCGCATCGCCGCGAAGCTTTTTGGATCATCCGCCGAGCCAAAATTCCCCTGGCCGTCGATCAGCGGATAGCGATACGAAAACGGCTGCGCCATCAGCACCAGCGCCTCGTAACACGCGCTATCGCCGTGCGGATGAAACTTACCGATCACATCACCAATCGTGCGCGCCGATTTTTTGTGCTTGTTCGGCGCGCCCAAACCGAGCTCGCTCATCGCATAGACAATGCGCCGCTGCACCGGCTTTAGGCCGTCGCCCAGAAAGGGCAGCGCACGATCCAGCACCACATACATCGAATAGTCGAGATAGGCTTTTTCCGCAAAATCCCGCAGCGGCAGCTGCTCAAAATTCCCGGTCAATGTGGGAGTAGTCGCCATGAAAGATCCGGGTCTGCCAAAAGGGGCGCGATTGTAGCCAATCGCAGCAAATGCTCGGTTTTTTGGACGGCGTATGGCGCGGATGGGTCAAGCGCTCAATCGCCAGTCAGGGCGGCTGGGCCATCGTGTCGTGAGCCCGCGATTGCAGTGTCATTGTCAAGGGCGTATACCGGCCCCATCGTTGTCAGCGCGGGTTTGTTTGCTATGGCTACTTTCAGTGTCAAGGCTCTTTTGGACTCGCGTTGCAGCTTCTTTTTGGCGCTACTCGTACTGCTGCTGTCCACGGTTAGCGTTGCCGCCCCTGACGGCCGAGTGGCCCTTAGCGGCCATCTCGCACCGCTGCAAAAGTCGTTCGCGAAAATCAACTCGTCGAACCCCGCAAGCGCCATCTCAATCACCTTGGTGCTGAAGCGCAGCGATGAAGCAGGATTTCAGCGCTGGCTGCAAGCGCTGCAGGATCCGCGCTCGGCCGACTTTGAACGGTATCTGACACCGCAAGATCTGGCCGAACGCTTTGGGCCGTCGCAATTGAGCTATGCGGCGCTTTCGGACTTTATGCAGGGCCAAGGTTTTGGCTTAAGCGAAGGCTCAGCGAATCGAATGACGCTGACCTTTAACGGCACGCGCGCCACCGCGGAGCGTGCCTTCGCGACCTCGATCCATGAGTATCAATTTGGCGACAAAGTTGTGTTCGCCAACGCATCGACGCCGAGCTTGCCTGGTGATCTCGCCGTCAAAGTGGCTGCGGTAATTGGCTTGAATAATCTGGCCCAGCCGCAGCCGCTGGGCAACGCGATCAACGGCGCATTTGATTACTTTATTTGCACGGCACAAGCCGACCTTTCTGTGTTTGATTCGTCATCGCCGACCGGTTTTCGGAGACCTACCCAAGCCGAAAGAGATAAAGCCTATGCAGCTTGTGTCTCTGCGCGAAAAACGGCCCGAGCCGGTAATTCAAGCGGCTCAGCAGGCAGTGGCCACGCGCCATCCGGGGCTGCTCGGCTCGGCGGATCAAACGACTGGCGAAATCTGGACGGCACTGGCGAGCGCGTCGCGATCATCGGCTTCGATACTTTTTTGCTTAGCGATGTTGAAAACTATCTCGCGTTGATGGGTTTCCCGGCAGCACAAATCACGCGCTTAAGCCGCGTCGCGGTCAACGGTGGCGCGCCGCTGGGCGAGACCCAAACCGAAACCCTGCTGGATATTGCAGCGGTGTTTGCCATCGCACCGGGCGCCGATGTGGTGGTTTACGACGCCCCGTTCAGCGGGCGCAACACCAGCTTCCAAACGCTGTTGAACGCAGCGATCAGCGGCGGCGCCGACGTGATCAGCAACAGCTGGGCGTACTGCGAAAACCAGACCATTCCAGCCGATGTACTGAGCATTGAAAGTATTGTGCAAAGCGCCGCTGCGAGCGGAATCAGCGTATTAAGCGCGAGTGGTGATACGGGCAGCACCTGCCTAAACGGCGCGGCCAACACGATTGTGGTGCCAGCGGGCGCGCCGAGCGTTACAGCAGTGGGTGGCAGTTCGCTCACCTTAAGCCCCGGATCGCTTTACGGTCGAGAGACGTGGTGGGGCGCAACCTTGCCCAGCGGACAACCGAGCGGCGGGGGCGGCTTTGGGGTCAGTCGGTTTTTTAGCCGACCGGCGTTTCAAAACGGGCTCAACCTCAGCTCCCAGCGCTCTATTCCAGATGTGGTCGTGTCGGCTGATCCGTTCAGCGGCGTGGCACTGTGTCAGCAGTCAGACGGCGGCTGCCCAACCGGCAAGCTTTACGGTGGAACGTCTATCGCTGCGCCCATTTGGGCCGGCTACGCGGCGGTTCTCAATCAAGCGCGCAGCAGCAATTTGGGCGCGCTCAATCCTCGTTTGTATGCGCCAGCAAGCGCCGGCGGATTTTTCAACGCGGCCAGTATGGGCAGTGATTTCGCGCACGTAGGTTTGGGTTCGCCAAACGTCAATCGGCTGCATTTGGCGCTGAATGCACTGAGTGTGGGCCCCGCGACTGCGCAAGATTCCGAAGTTTACGTGGTGCGTCCGTTTCAAGAAACAATCAGCGGCCGGGTAACCCCCGCGGATGGTGAAACGACGCTGACGGTGGTGGTTAGGCTGCGCGACGTCAACGGCAATCCGGTACCGGGAAAATCGATCTCGCTGGCGGTGAGTCCAGCCGCAGATGTCAGCATTACGCCCGATGCTGCTGTTACGACGATTGCTAACGGCGCCGCTGAATTTCAAGTGAGCGCGCGATCAAGGCAAGTTTTGACGTTCACGGCAACCAACACCACCGACGGCTTTGTGATCGGCGCAACCGCGCAAACCCGCTTCGCCCCGCCGCCTGCTGCAAGCGGTGCGATTGCCGCGTTTCCGAATCAAGTTACAGCCAACGGCCTGAGTACCGCGACGATTCAAGTGGTGTTGCGCACGGCCAGCGGATTGCCCGCGTCGGGCAAAGTGGTGCGTCTGGTGCAAACCGGCACCGCGGTTATCAATGGCTCTAGTCCGGCGCTGACTAACGACTTTGGCATCGCGGAATTTACCGCCAGCAATATCGCCAACCAAACGGTCACGTTTGGCGCGTTCGTGCTGAGCGACGGCGATTTGCCGGTGCCGGTGGGTGTCGGCCAGTCCAATGTGGTGGCTTACAGCAACTCACCGAATACCACCTGTGTCGGAACGCCGCCGCAAGCGGCTCCGGGCTATGCGGTGACCACGTTTGCGAGCGGATTCGTCTCTGAGGTGTTCAGCTTTGGCAACATCAATTTCGGCTGCAGCGGCGCGACCAATCCTGCCTTTACAGCGAATGGTGATGCCTACGTTTCGTCGTTTCGGTTCGGCGATTTTTTTCGATTCTCAGCCGACGGTGGCGCTGCCAATGCGCCGCTGTCGCGACTGGGTCCAACGCTCGCGCAACCGATCGTGGCACCGGACGGGAAAATCTATGCAGCACGGTCCGCTACTACCGGCAATTTTTTCACCGGCGCGATCTTGGAACTTGATCCGTTAAGCGGCGCGCAACGGCGCGTGGTCGCTGCGAATTTAACCTGCCCACACGCGCTGGCAATCGATCCACTGAGCGGTGATTTGTTCTATAGCGGTATTTGTTTCGGCGCGGGTTCTGACGACGCGCGCCTGTATCGAATCAGCGATCCAGGCGACACCAACCCCAACGTTCCGACCGCGGTTTCGGTTTACGCCACGCTGCCGAGCACGCCAAACGGACAGCTTGCGATCGCGCCGAACGGCGACATCTACATGGCGACTGCGTACACCCAGGTCGTCGCACCGGTGGTGAAAATCTCGCGCACCAACCAGCCGCAGCCGCCGACCATCAGCGCCGTTCCCGGCGTCAACAGCATCTTTTTTCTGACCGTAGGCGCCGTTAACGCCGACGGTACAGCGCGCACGCTGTTTGTACAAAACCCGCCGCTCGTACGCGAGGTGGCGATTGCGCCACCCAACACAGCGACCGACATCGTGAGCGACCTCAATGTCGGCGTGATTGGCCCGGATGGCTGCATGTACTCAGGCGCCGGCGGCTCGGTTTACAAGATCGCACCGGCGGCAGGGCCATGCGCGTTTCGCGCAAGCAGTGCGGCTGCGGCGGTGATCTTGACGCCCGCGCAAGCCGCGCCGGATCCGCTGCAGGGATCAACGCTGGCGGTCGGCGCGCGAGTCGTTAATCGTGCGGTGCCGGTCGGCACGATGATGCAATTCACTGTTACCGGCGCAAACCCGCAGCTTGCCTCAGTGCCGGTAGATGCAAGCGGCGCGGCGAGCTTCACGCTTGTGGGGATTCGCGCCGGCCGCGATGAGGTTCGTGCCTCAGCGCTTGGTGTTGACTCAAATCGCACGCGAGTTACTTGGATTAGCGACAAGCACACCACCGCATTGAGCTTCAACGGCGAATATTTAAGCGGGACGATCGGGACGCCCGTCGTGTTGGCGGCGACGTTGAGCGATATCAGTGTGGTTCCAGCAGCGCCCGTGGCCAGCGCACTGGTTAGGCTGGATCTTGGCAACCAGTTTTGCACCGTGAAAACTGGCAACGATGGTCGCGCCGCCTGCACCGTGACCCAGCGCTTGGGCGGCAATTTTTCGTTGCGCGCCAGCTTTGTTGGCACTGCGCAATTGACTGCCGCTAGCGCTGCCACCGGCTTCACCGTTTTCGACGATGTCTTGTTTGCCGATGGGTTTCAGCCTTAAATACGCGGTCTGACTACTGCGGAAAATAACCATGACCTACAGCTGGCCGCACGGCGCGCAGCTCGCCCTTTCGATCGTCGTGAACGTCGAGGAGGGCTCGGAAATGTCGCTCGCCGATGGCGATAGAGGGCCGGAGCCGGTGGATGAACTGGGGGTGCTGCTCAAGATCCCGATCCGCAATTACGGTAACGAGTCCAACTATCGTTACGGCATTAACGAGGGCGCACTGCGGATTATCAAGCTGCTAGATGAGCACCAGCTGCATGTCACCTGGACCGCGGCTGCACTGGCACTGGAACGCGCGCCGCACATCGCTCAAGCCATTCGCCGCCGCCAGGACGAACCGTGCGCGCACGGGTATCGATGGATCCATCAATTTCGGCTTAACGAGGCGCAAGAGCGCGAATTTATCCAAAAAGCCGTGCGCTCGATCGAGGCAAGCTGCGGCGTGCGACCGCTCGGCTGGCTCAGCCGCTACCTGCACACCGAACACACCCGACGTTTGCTGCGTGAGGAGGGATTTTTGTACCACATGGATGACTACTCAGCCGACGCGCCGTTTTGGGCCGACGCGGGCGGCGCGCCGATGGTGATCGTGCCCTACGCGCTCGATTCCAACGACATGAAGTTTTGGACGGCGCCGTCGCTGTCTCCTGAGCAGTGGCTGAAGTACGCGATCGACACCTTTGACTGCCTTTATCGCGAAGGCCTCACCCAGCCGCGCATGATGAGTCTCGGTTTGCACCTGCGCATCATCGGTCGACCGGGCCGCATCTGGGCGCTGGACGCGTTTTTTGCCCACGTGCGCGCGCAGCCAAACGTGTGGCACGCCACCCGCCGCGAGATCGCCGAGCACTTCGCCGCGCAGGTACCAGCGAGTGAGGCCGCGACTCCGCAAATTGCTTGACTATCGCGATTCAGCGCTAATCGGGTTTATCGTACAGCTTTAAGCCAGATGCAAGGCGCACAGCCACTGAGTAGCAAACCCCGCGCAATCGAGCGCCGTTTGCAGATGGGCTATCCTCTTGGTTTACTGGAGAGCGCCCGCCCGCGCTTTAAGCTATGACCGACCCTCTCAAGCGGCCGCTGGAAGCGGATATTGAACTTAATTTGCAAGATCGCCAGTCGTATGACGGCTATCTTCAGCTCGACACGCTGCTGTCGGCGCAGCTGCCCTTGAGCCGTCCTGAGCACCACGACGAGCTGTTATTCATCATCCAGCATCAAACTTCTGAGCTTTGGATGAAGCTGCTCATCCATGAATTAACCTCGGCGATTGCGCACCTGCGCTCGGGAAATGTCGACCCCTGTTTAAAAATTCTGGCGCGCATTAAACACATCCAAAAGCAACTTTTTGAGCAATGGGCGGTGCTGGAAACCCTAACGCCTAGCGAATACGTGCAGTTTCGCCATGTGCTCGGACCGGCCTCGGGTTTTCAGTCCTTGCAATATCGTCTGGTTGAATTTTTGCTAGGTAACAAACATGCCGGCATGGTGCGCGTTTTTGCGCATCGGCCAGAGGCACTGGCGCGCCTAACGGAAGTGTTGCACGCACCGAGCTTGTATGACGAGTTTCTGGCCTGTCTTGCGCGCGCAGGCCACGCTATTCCCCAGCGTCTGCTGACCCGCGATTTCAGCGAAAGCTACACGCCTGAGCCCGATTTGATTCCAGTGCTGAAGCGCATTTACGAGGATCCCAAAACCCATTGGGAGGCCTATCACCTGTGTGAATCGCTGGTGGATGTGGAGGAAAGTTTCCAGCTTTGGCGCTTTCGTCATATGAAATCCGTCGAGCGCATCATCGGCTACAAGCGCGGCACCGGCGGATCGTCGGGCGTGCAATTTTTGAAGGCGGCTCTTGACCTGCGCTTCTTTCCCGAACTCCTTGAAGTGCGCACGGTCATTGAAGCCGCGCCACGAGCGACTTGAGATCAGCATGAAAAATATTTGGCCCATCGTGGCATTGGTGTGGGTGGCGAATGCGTGCTGGGCGGACACCGGTTCGATGCGCGCGGACCTCAAAGTGGCACGCAACGCAGTGCAGCCGCATGTGGTCAGCATCTTGGTGGTGCGCGAGGATTTCGTGTCCTCTGAAGCCTCGCTGCTGGTGACCTCCGGCTCCGGCACGGTGATCAGCGCGGCGGGCCATATTGCGACCAATGCCCACGTCACTGAAAACGGCAAGCGCTTCAAGGTGGTGATGAATGACAAGCGCGAGTTCAAGGCGCGCTTGGTTGGCGAGGATCCTGTGTCTGATCTGGCAGTGCTAAAGATCGACTCAGACGCAGGCGCGCCGTTCGCGTTCGCAACATTTGCTGACACCGCCGACCTTGAACCAGGCGACACGGTGCTGGCCATGGGCGCGCCGTGGGGGATGACCGATTCGGTCAGCGCGGGCATCGTCAACAACGCCAATCGGCTGCTGGTCACCTTGTTTGAGGATGAGGCGGACTACGAGCAGGCGATCGGTCGAGGCGACCAGTTCACCGGGCGCTACTACGCGTGGGTGCAGCACGACGCACCCATCTCGCCGGGCAATTCTGGCGGGCCGCTGGTGGATATTCGTGGACGCATTGTCGGCATCAACACGCGGGGTAGCGGGAGTAATGGCGGCGATATGGCGTTTGCGATTCCAGCGTCTATCGCCAAGCAGGTGGTGGCGGCATTGATCGCCGATGGCCGAGTAAACCGCGCGGATTTCGGCTTTAACGTGCGCTCATTGCGTAACACGCCGTTCAGCACTGGCGCGGTGGTGTCCTCAGTCGGGCGCGGCTCGCTCGCTGAGAAAGCAGGATTGGTTGCGGGCGATCGCATCTTGGCGGTCAATGGCCTCCCGACCACGCTGAAACAGCCTGAAGACGTGCCGAACTTCCGCCGCGAATTAGCGGAACGTCCCGTCGGCTCGAGCTTGCGCTTACGTGTGCAGCACGCAGCCGTAGTGCGCGAGATCGAAGTGCGCTCAACGCTTGAGGAAGTGGCTCGAGTGAAGGAAATTGAAGTCGCGAGCCTAGGCTTGAGCGTGATCGATCTCACCGCGAGCATGGCGCGCAATCGTTTTTTAGAAGCCAAGGCCGCCGTGGGCGTGGTCGGTGTGCGCGCCGGCGGGCCAGCTGCCAGCGCTCAACCGCCGGTTCAGGTGGGCGATTTGCTCGAGTCCATCAACGCCCAACCGCTTAAGCAAGCCGCGCAGCTTGCCGAGCGCGCGCCGCCGGTACTTGAACTCAACGACAGCTTGACGCACGTCCTGGCCCTGTCGCGACGCGGCAACAAGATGCTCTCGGTGATTACGCCCGCGCCGAAACGCCTGATTCCCGAGCAGCCGCCGGAACTCTCCAAGGCTTGGGCGGGTTGGGAATCCCAGCCAATTCCAGCAGCGCTTGCCGCGCGTTTGAAGCTGCACGCGGGCGGCGGTTTCCGGGTGACCCGTGTTTATGCGGATTCGCCGGCCGCGAAAGCCGCAATTAAGGTGGGTGACCTGATCATTGAGACCAACGGCGTGGCCGTGAACCCGAGCGGGCTGATCGAGACCGTGGCACTGGATCAACGCGTGCGCAACGCGTCGTTGCAGGAGCCATTTTTGGTCGCGCTCGAGCGCGACGGGCGCAAGCTCGAGCGCGCCCTCGATTTGCGCTTGCAGCCCGTTCAAATCGCGGATGCCGAACGCACCTGGATCGATAGCCTGAGTCTCGTCGCGCGCGAGATGACCTTCTACGATCGCGTCGAGCGCAACTTGGGCCCAAGTCAGGCTGGCGTGCTGATTGATCGGGTCGAGAACGGCGGCTTCGGCGGTTTGGCGCATCTGCGCAGCGGCGATTTGCTGGTGCGTTTGAATGCAACTGAACTGCGCTCGGTCGAAGGCTTTGCGGCCGCATTGGATGCATTGCGCACCGATCGAGAGGCGAGCTTGAGCTTTCTGGTCATGCGCGGCGCTGAAACGCGGCTGCTATTTGTCGATTCGCCATGGTCGGAGAAGGGTTGATGCGCTTACTAGCTAGCTGTACGCTGTTTATTGGCTGCGCGCTGAATGTGTCCGCGCAGCCCGCGTTGGATTACACGCAAGTGTTTCCAGATTTGCTCGCTAAACACGGCGGACCAACGGTCTTGGTGGACTACGTGCTGAGCATGGACGACGCCGCCGGCGGCTCGCAGCGCGTGCAGGGCTCCATTGATGGTGTGCTGATTTCAGCGGATGGTCTGGTGCTGGTGCCTGCGTCGATCCTTGATCCGAAGGCGCTGTTTCGGCAAATTTTGCCCGAATCGCAGGCTCAGGGCCTGCCCGGCAATATGCGCTCGAGCGAGTTCAAGGTGCGCCGGGCCGGGCAGGGCGAGCCGATGCGCGCGGACGTGCTGACCCAAGACAAAGATTTAGGCATCGCGTGGCTTAAGATCAAAAATCCGCAAAGCGATTTGCCCTTTGTTGATTTTTCGAAGCTGCGCGAACCCAGGGTCGGGGAGCCTGCGTTTTCAATTGCGTTGGGCGGTGAGAACAACGCGTTTGCACCCTATGTTGAGGAGAATCGCGTGCGCGGTCGGGTGGAAGTGCCGTTTAAAGGCTATGTGGTAGCGCCCGTGGCGCGCCTGCTTTTTGGCGCTGACCTCAAGCCGATCGGCTATGCGGTAGTGCGCTTTTCGGGTTCACCATCAATGGCGGCGTTGGGTGGGTTTAAGTCCTATTCGATCCTGCTGCCCGGCCCGCGCTTGGCGGAGCTCACTGAGCGCGCGCGTTCCGGCAAGTAGCGCCTATTCGCGCCAGAGTGTTGCGCCCAGAAAAATCAGGCGCAGCTGGCGCACAAAATTCTGGATCAGCTCCGCTTCGCGCCTGGGCTGATTTTCAGGGAGATCAAGGATCTCAGAAGCGGCATTCAGCATCGTCGCCACGATCAGCCCACAAAGCATTTTAAGCGTGCCGATTGAAAGATCGGGCAGGGTGCGCATGGCGCTTAAGTCGTAGGCCATTTCGCTGGCAAAGTGCAGTTCTTCCAAGCGAATTGCGTTGCGAATCACCGGCGCGCCGCCGCCGCGTTCGCCGGCAATAAAGGCAAATACCAAGCGCTGGCTTTTGACATAGCGCAGGTAAAGTTCAACCGACGTTTCGAGCATTGCTTTCGGCGCAATGCGGTCGCGCCTAACCTCGCGCAGCAGGCGTCGCAGCGTCATGCCGCCTTCTTCAACGAGGGCTAAACCAAGCTCGTCGAGATCGCGAAAATGCCGATAAAAAGCCGCCGGTACGACGCCCGCCTCGCGGGTGATCTCACGCAGGCTCAAGCTGGTAAAGCCTCTGCCTTGACCAATCAGTGTCAGCGCGCCCTGGATCAAGTGGGCGCGCGTGCGCAGCTTGCGCTCGTCGCGTTTTTCGGGCGATTCCGGCGAATCGGCGCTTTTCAGTGGGGTCTTGCTGATCGGCACTAGGCCCTCCAAGCTCGTGAGTATAGGGGAGCTAAGTGCGCTCGTTTGACAAAGCAAGATTTTTAAGTAAACGTATGTTCACTTAAATGATTAAGAGCGGGTCATTCGATGGCACTTTTGTTACGCAGTTCATGGTTACACCCGCTTAACGACCGGGCTGCATGGAGCCAGCTGTTGAGCTACTTCAACCCGCTGTGGTCATTGACCGAGGCGCGTGCGCGCGTGCTCGAAGTGATCGACGAGACCCCGCAAGTGCGCAGCTTCTGGCTGCGCCCAAATGCCCAATTTGGTGGTTTCAAGGCGGGTCAGAATGTCATGGTTGGGGTGGAAATAAACGGCTCGCGGCACTACCGCTCATATAGTTTTTCAAGCGCTCCGCGTGCCGACGGCGCCTTTCGAGTGACCGTCCAGCGCCAGCCCGGCGGCCGGGTTTCTGCTGCATTGCACCAATTGAAAGTGGGCGATTGGGTGCATCTGGGAGACGCGCAAGGCCGCTTTGCGCCGCGCACAGAAACTTCACCAGTTTTGATGGTTGCAGCAGGCAGTGGGATCACGCCAATGCTGGGTTTGCTTGATGAAATGGCGCAAATGCAGCCACAGCGGGATGTAGTTTTGCTGCACTGCGTCAGAGATGCAATTGATGAAATCGCACACGCCGAGTTGACCGCTCGCTGTGCGGCAATGCCGCACTTGAAATACCTCCTACATCGCTCCAGCGAGCACGGACGACTGCCTCCCGCAGCGCTTGGTGAGCTGGCGCCCGATTGGCGCAATCGTGATGCGCTGTTGTGCGGTCCACCCAGTTTCGCACGTGCGATCGAGCGCTTCTTTGAGCTCCATGACGCGCAAGATCAGCTGCAGACTGAGCATTTTGGGCGCGCGCCGCTGATGGTTGATGAGCATGCCGACAGTCAGTCAGTGAGCCTGTTAAGTTCAGTACAAACGTTCACCGCAGCTGCCGGGCAAAGCTTGCTCGAGGCTGCTGAAGCCTCCGGCTTAAGCCCGCTCTACGGCTGCCGCCGGGGTATTTGCAAAACGTGTCAGTGTCAGAAGCGCTCCGGCGTGGTGCGCAATCTGGCCACCGGGGAGCTTTCTGGGCCCGGCACTGAGTGGATCCAACTGTGCGTTTCCAGCGCACTCACACCTATCGAGATCAGCTTATGAGCACTTTTACTACTCGCACTGACCTGGAGCCGGCGCGGTTAGACGCACTCGCACAAGAACTTGACGCACTGCGCTTGCGCGTCAAAGCCTCGCTTGGCGAGCGCGACGCAAGCCATATTCGGCGCATGCAGAAGATTGTCGCTGGCGCCGAGATTAGCGGTCGCAGCCTGCTGATGTTTGGCTGGGGCCCGATCAGCTGGGTTGCGGGCGTGCTGAGCCTAGCGTTCTCCAAAATCCTGGAGAACATGGAAGTGGGCCACAACGTGATGCACGGCCAGTACGACTGGATGAATGACCCCACTTTGCACTCGCAAACCTACGAGTGGGACATCGTTTGCGACGGCGGCCATTGGCGCCATTCGCACAATGTAGAGCACCACAATCACACCAATATTTTGGGCAAAGACCACGACTACGGTTACGGCATGTTGCGCTTAACGCCGGAACAGCGTTGGTCGCCGGGGGCACTGATACAACCGTTCACTTATATGCTGCTGGCGGCGTTGTTTCAGTGGGGCGTTGCGGTCCACGACATCAAAATCGGCCGCTACGTGAAAGGCCGCATGAGTCGCGCTGAATTCGCGGAACGCGTGCGGCCATTTTTGCGCAAAGCCGGGCGCCTGTTGTTCAAGGATTACGTGCTGTTCCCGCTGCTCGCGCTGTGGAACGCCCCGCGCGTGCTGCTCGGCAACCTGATCGCAAATTTGCTGCGCAATCTGTGGACCAATGCGATTATTTTCTGCGGTCACTTCACCCGCGACGCGCATGTTTATATGCGCAATGAGGTGGCAAACGAATCGCGCGGTGCGTGGTATTTACGTCAGATCCAAGGCTCGAGCAATTTGCAGGGATCGCGCTGGTTTCATTTGTTGACCGGTCATTTGAGCCACCAAATTGAGCATCACCTTTTTCCGGATTTGCCCGCGCCACGCTACGCGGAAATTGCCCCTGAGGTTCGCGAGATTTGTCAGAAATACGGCATCAATTACAACAGCGGCGGGTTTTTCAAGCAGTACTTCGGCGTGCTTGCGCGCATCGTGCGCCACGCTTGGCCGTCACGGCCGCGGGTCCGTTCAGGGATACAGCGCGGTCCCGCCGGTGAGCATGTTGCGCACGTAATCGTTGCGTAGAAACTCATGCGGAAAGCCAAGCTCCACTTGGCTGACCGCATGCAAACGTGCAAGCTGGTTTGCATCCAGGGTGAGTTTCAAGGCACCGACCGTGTCTTTCAGTTGATCAAGCGTGCGTGCGCCCAAAATCGGCGCACTAACCCCCGGCTGTGCGAGCAGCCATGCGATCGCTACCTGGGACGTGCTGACATTGAGTTCAAGCGCAATTGCTTTGGCTTCATTGGCGATGCGCAGGGTGCGCGGATTCAAGCGGCCATTGCTCAAGTTGCGCGCGTAGCGGCCCTCTTTTTCAGCGAGCGAGGCGCTGGAGGCGCTTAAATCGGCGGCTGAATATTTGCCGGTTAGAACGCCTTGCGCGAGCGGCGACCACGGTGTGACGCCAAGTCCCAAATTGCGCGCCATCGGCACTAGCTCGCGCTCAACGGTGCGCTCGACCAGCGAATACTCAATCTGCAGCGCGATCAACGGCGACCAACCGCGCAGCTCCGCCATCGTGTGCGCTTGAGCCACTTTCCACGCGGGCATATCCGACACGCCGATGTAGCGAACTTTGCCTGCGGTGACCGCTGACTCCAGCGCGCGCAGCCATTCATCGACCGGCGTGACTTGATCCCACGCGTGCACCCAATACAGGTCCACATAGTCGGTCTTCAGCCGCCGCAGCGAATCTTCAAGCGATGTGACGAGATTTTTGCGGCCGTTGCCGCCTGCATTTGGATCGCCGGGACGGGTGTTGAGCGAGTATTTGGTCGCAATGACAAAGCGGTCGCGCTCCATCGCCGCAAATTCGCCGACCATTTTCTCGGACGAACCGCTGGTATAAAAATCGGCGGTGTCGATAAAGTTGCCGCCGGCTTCGGCGTAGAAATCAAACAAACGACGCGCTTCTCGAGAGTCAGCGCCCCAGCCCCAATCGGAGCCGAATGTCATGGTGCCGAGCGCCAGTGGCGAGATGCGCAAGCCAGAACGGCCGAGCAGGCGATAGTGATTTAACGCAGTGGGCAGCAGAGACATATCTTGCTCCTAAAGGCTCGTATGGCCGCTTCTTCACGCGAAAAAGGCTTGCGCCGCGATCGGCGCCTCGCCCTGAGTACGGGCTGTTGACCCAGGGCGAGACACCGAACGCGACGCAAGACAAACTTGGAACCCGTTCAAGAGTAGCGCAATGCAATGACGGTTTTGTCGAACAGTTCTACTCAAGCACGCGGAACGTTTAACAAATCGTGACTGCCTCCACGGAATCCCCACTACTGCGGGATTGACGGGTCCTACAGGATAAAAATGGTTGCCAATCCTAAAAACATGGTCATCGAAGCCACATCTGTAGCGGTCGTTAAAAAGATGCTTGATGCAGTGGCGGGATCGGCGCCCAAGCGCTTCAGTACCAGCGGCACCGTTGAGCCAGCAATGCCGCTAGCCATGCAGCTAACCACCATCGCTGCCCAGGTAATGATTGACAGCGCGATGGCGTCATCAAGGCCTTGCGCGCTCGCCATCACGTACATACCGGCGCCGGCAATGATCCCGACAAGTGCGCCATTGGCCGCACCGAGCGCGGCTTCTTTAATCACCATCGCGCGTGCACGCCCGGCTTTCAGTTCGCCTAAGGTCATTCCGCGCAGCGTCACCGCCAGCGCCTGACAGCCGGTGTTACCGCTTTGTCCGGCCAGCACCGGCAAGAACACTGCGAGAATGATAATTTTATCGATCGTGCCCTGAAAATAGCCGACGACTGCTGCTGCGATAAACGCGGTAAAAAGGTTCAATTGCAGCCATGGATGGCGAAATTTGAGGCTGCGCAAAAACGGTGTGGCAATGCGTTCTTCTTTCTCAACACCGACCATTGAGCCCGCTTGCGCGGAGATCTCAAACGCCTGCTGCTCAAACATCACCTGGCCGCGCACCACGCCAACCAAGCGCCCGTTCGCGTCGGTCACTGGGTACACCGGATAGTGGCGCGTGACCACTTCGCGCATCGCGTCGACCAAATCGGTCTCGGGCTTTAGCGAAAATGGGTTTTTCAGCATGATTTCCGCGAGCGTCTGTTCGGGCTTTGCAAACAGCATCTCGCGAAACGCAACCACGCCGGTCAAGCGCCGATCGGCGTCCACCACAAAGACGTAAGTGACCAGCGTTTGCGCGACGATCTCACGCAGCTGTTTGATTGCGCTGGCGATCGTGGTGTTCGCGCCAAACACAGCCGGGGACTTTTCCATTAAGCGCCCGACGCTGCCCTCTTCATAGTTCGGGCACTCAAGCCACTGCTCGCCAAGACCACTCGGCGCTGCCCGAGCAATGCGCGCGTGGCGCGCTTGCGGCAACAGCTCAAACACCTCGAAACCGCGCACTGGGCCCAACGCCAGCAGCGCATCGGCCACAGCGGCATCATCGAAATCTGCTAAGTACTGCGCGGCGCCGAGTGGGTCGAGATCACGGACCGCAGCATTGGTGTCGGCGTTTGTGGCATCGGCGTTTTGGGTGTCAGTCATGAACTGCTCGGGCGAAAACAGTAGATCAAGACTAAACGAATTATCATTAGCGCCACTTAAATTATCGCGGAGACGCACATGAGTATTTTGAACTTCCTCAAAGGTGAATTACTCGACATCATTGAGTGGACCGACGACTCGCGCGACATGCTCTCGTACCGCTTCCCAGACGACGACAAAGAGATCAAAAACGGCGCGCAGCTGATCGTGCGCGAATCGCAAGTAGCGCAGTTCGTCGCAGCCGGTAAATACGCCGATGCCTACGGCCCCGGCAAGCACACGCTCACCACCGAAAACATCCCCATTTTGTCGACGATTTTGGGCTGGAAGTACGGCTTCAATTCGCCGTTCAAATGCGACGTTTACTACGTCAATACGCGACTCTTTACCGGCAACAAGTGGGGCACGTCGAACCCGGTGATGATGCGCGACAAAGACTTCGGCATCGTGCGCTTGCGCGCGTTCGGGACGTACGATTTCCGCATCGTTGATGTGCCGAAATTTCTCAAAGAAGTGGCGGGCACCGATCAGAGTTTCCGTTTGGACGAGTTCGGCGACACGATGCGCTCGCGCATGGTTTCGATGTTCACCGACGCGCTCGCTACGGCCCAGGTGCCGGCACTTGATGTGGCCTCGCGATACAGCGAAATGGGCGATGCGCTGCTGCCGATCATCAATCCGGCAATGACCAGCAAATACGGCATTGAGATCACCACCTTCGTGCTCGAAAATGTCTCGGTACCGCCGGAAGTTGAGCAAGCCATCGACAAGCGCTCGGGCATGAGCGTGGTCGGCAATTTGAACGACTACGTGAAGTACCAGATGGGTTTCTCGATGGGCCAGGGCGGTGAAGGCGCCGCTGCAGCGGCAGTGCCGGCACAAATGGCGATGGGCTTCGGCATGGCGCAAGACATGATGCGCTCGATGCAGTCCGCACCGCCCGCGATGCCACAAGCCGCGCCGCCCGCGGCTCCCGCAGCACCAGCGTTGGAGATCTTGAATCCGGCGCAAGTCGCGCAGATTTTGGGCGTCACCGAAGCCGATGTGCTGGCAACCATCGAAGGCGGCGAGTTAAAAGCCAAAAAAATCGGTAGCGCATGGCGCATCAACCGCGCTGCGTTGGATCAATTCCTTGCCAGTTGATAGCTTGCAACTCGGCGCGCTTGGCAAGCGCCCGTGCCCGGAATGCAGCGGCGATCTTGAATGGAACGCCGCCGCTCAGGCCTTGAAGTGCCCGTACTGCGGCACGGTAGTGCCGAGCGCGCCGCCGTTGCCAGGCGAGTCGTCTGTGATCCGCGAGCACGATCTAGCCGAAGCATTGCGCACAGTGCAGCCCTCCAGGCGCGGCTGGGGCATCGAGCGCCGCGAAGTGCAGTGC
>Ga0209181_10005047_pt1 | contig 19199 bp, 19 predicted proteins | sample MAT05_FD_187208 | JGI IMG/M metagenome (GOLD analysis project Ga0209181, IMG submission 187208) | Freshwater microbial communities from Lake Fryxell liftoff mats and glacier meltwater in Antarctica - MAT-05 (SPAdes) (version 2) | ecosystem: Environmental > Aquatic > Freshwater > Ice > Liftoff... | reverse complement strand
CCGATGGGCAGGATCACATCTTCAAGCGCAGCGCCAATCTCAGCGAGGACCCCGGTGATGTAGAGCGCAAACAATACCCAGACGAACAATACGATCAGCCGTTCTGACGACTTAAGCAACGCAGACGGTGCCATCACATGGCGCAGCAGGTAGACAGCGAGCCGGATCACGGCAAAAGCAGCGATGAGCGGGATAACGACGTTCAATATCGGCACGGGTTGCCACTTCGCCAACGCAAATCGACCGATCCACGCGAGTGCCAGCAATAAGAGCGGTGTTATCAGCCGGTAGGCGCTACCGGCGCCGATTTTCGCTAGCCCGGGTTGCAGGTGTTCAGGCAGGCGGGCCTGCAACGCGCGAGCGGTAATCCATGCGATCGCAATGCCGAGGGAGACAACACCAATCTGCGCGAGCCCGGAACGTGAGAGCAGTGTGTCGGCGATACTCGATAGGTCGAAGCCGGACATTGCCCAACCGGTCGTTACTTAGCGGCGCGCTGCATGACTGCCGCAAAGAAGCCGTCGGTATTGTGTACCTTTGGCGAAAGACGTAGGTATTCGTCCGTCTGTTTGATATCGACCTTCAATCGCTTGAGCACCTGGGCGATCGGCACGACTTCGAAATCTGCGTGTTTGGCGAGGAATGCTTCGACGATTCGTTCATTTTCTTCCGGCAGGACGCTGCACGTCGCATAGACCAGCCGTCCGCCCGGTGCGACCAGCTTTGACGCCGCGCTGAGAATCGAGGCTTGCTTTACGGTCAGCTCACCCACGGCCTCATCGGTCTGCCGGAACTTGAGATCTGGATTGCGGCGCAAAGTACCGAAACCGGTACACGGCGCGTCAACGAGAACGCGGTCGATCTTGCCGGCGAGGCGCTTGATCTTGGCGTCCTTTTCACTGGCGATGCGTTGCGGCGTAATGTTTGATAGGCCGGACCGCTTAAGCCTCGGGGCCAGATTCGTCAGTCGCTTTTCCGACACGTCAAAGGCATAAACGCGACCGGCAGACGCCATCTGCGCCGCGATCAACAACGACTTGCCGCCGGCGCCGGCGCAAAAGTCGACCACCATTTCGCCGCGCTTGGCTTCCAGCACCAAGCCAAGCAGTTGCGAGCCTTCATCTTGTACCTCGATAAAGCCTTCAATAAACGCGGCGTGCTTGGTCAGTGATGGTTTCTCGTCGAGGCGGATGCCCAGCGGCGAATGCGGGGTCGCGATGGCTTTGAGGCCTTCCTGCTGCAATTGCTTGAGCACCGCGTCGCGCTTGGCCTTGGTACTGTTGACCCGCAGATCGAGCGGCGCCGGATTCATCATTGAATGACCGAATTCGACGATCTTGGCGTCGGTCATTCCAGAGTCACGCAGGCGTTTGATCAACCAATCGGGAAGTTCAGCTTCGATGCCGATGGGCAGGTTGTCCAGCTTCTTGGCCTTCAACTGCGCGAGCCAGGCCTCATCGCCGCCGCGTAAAACGGTGTGCAGGTCGCGCACGCTGATGCCCATGAAGCGGGTGAGTGCCACCAAGGCCATACGGCGCGGCGAGCCGTCGGTGACGACGTGTTCTATAAAGCGCCGGTGGCGAAGCACCGAATAGACCGTCTCTGAAATAAACGCGCGATCTCGCAGCCCAAGTTTGGGATGTTCTTTGAAATAGCGCTTGAGCCCGATGTCCGCCGGCGACGTCAACGGCAGTATCACCGTCAGTGCATCGACGAGTGCATGGTACAGAGCTAAGGTCAACGGCATGGGAGGCAATTTTTTTCGGGGCGATGTTGATTTTATGGTGTGCCCGGGGCGCTACTGATGCCGGACAACGTGAATTCGTACACCCGCAACTGCAAACGGCTATTATCGCAGACGGACGGCGTTATTCCAAGCCCGTGTTTGCCGGTGAGAGCTTGGGGAATGGCAGGCTTGTCGCTCGGTCTTAGCGGGCCGAAAACCGGCCCAACGTGGCAAGATCGCCGCCTAGCGCGCAGCTGCGTCGCTTGAGACGCCAACGCGCGTTGCCAATTGCTCGACTTCGAATCGGCCAAGGTAGTACTTAAGCCTTAGGGGCAGGTAGAAGTAGCCTGGCGCGAGCCATACTTCGTACTGGTCTTCCGGATTGGCTGCCTCTGACAGCAGCCGGATCGTCTCGACTGCGCCGAATCGTGTCTCCAGCGTTTCCGTGCCGAGCTTGCGGAATTGGTAGCGATAGACCTTTCGCGCATTGGTGACGACGATATCGAGCTTCTCGCCATTTTCCGCCAGGTGGGGCGCGTCGTAGGCGAGTTGAAACAGGAAGCTCTGCATGTCTTGCATCGACTCGGTCAGCGGCAGCGTTCGGGTTTTGCCATTTCGTTTCAATGACAGCGCATTGGTTTCGCGCTTGAACTCAGCCGCTTCGGCTTCGCCCTCGCCGCGCCGGATGGAAAACTGCTGTGGTCGCAGCCCTTCGTCAGTAATGAGGCCCTTGCTTTGCTGATGTATGACGCCGGCGAAGGCACCGGCCAGAAACCCCGTTGCTTGAATGCTCGACTCAATTTCGTACGCGGCTCCGCGTCTGTTCCAGCGAAAGCTGGCGACGCCATCTGCGATCGCGGTCGACAGTTTGTACTCGATGGCGATACGCTCGGCAAATGCCGGTGCGCGACGCGGCGCATTTTGGGCCGTCGCCGGCAATGACTGTTCTGAAGCTTCCGCGGGAATGGATGCGCGGCTCTCGGTCGCGGGCTCCGGTAGTTGTGATGCGGCTGCCGCTGGCAGGCGGTCATCGGCGGGTACCGCGTTTGCGACCTCGACTACAGGTGAAGGCGAGGCAACCGCAATGCTGTTTTCGGGCGCAACAAAATCGGCCTCGGATCGCGCAAGCTTGGCCGGCACTGATTCGCGAAGCGGTATCGCTGATTGCGTGCGCAGTCGCTGCCGGACTGCGGTGGTTGGCGCTGGTGCTGGTGCAATTTGTTCTATGGGTACCAGCGACGCGTCGTACTTTGCGACCTTCGTCGGCCTGAAGGCAAGCTCGATCCCCGGGGTCATCCAGTAAAGCATGGCATGCGTCACTACCGAGATCGCCAGCGCGATCCACAGCACGCGGCCGTCGCGCCACCATTCGCGCAACAAGTCCTGCAGCCGTGCACGCAACGACGGGCTGGGCGCGGGAGGGCGCATATTTAGTGGCGGGCTGCTCATTCGCTTGAAAAATGCTCGTCGATGGCTAGCGAATCACCAACTCAACGAGTCTTTGCTCGAGCGAGGAGCCTTTAGTGTCGGTAAATACGACGCGAACCGGAAGATAGTTGCGGTCTTTGGCGAGCCACAGTTCAGCCTTCGATTCACCAGACTTGGTTTCGCGGATGTAGTGAACGCTGGGAAATTGGCCGGCCGGCGTGGTGATGCTGGTCTCGCCCTGCTTGAGGTAGACATAGCGATCGGTGTGCTTTCCCTGCGTCATCATTGTCTCGATGCGCTGTTCGGTCGGGATGGAAGTCATGAACTGATACATCGACGACAACCGGTCTTGCGTGCGCGCAGGTAGATCGAATGTCTCCTGATCAGTCCGCCCGTTGGCATCGCGTTCTTGGTGCTCGCGAACCAGTCGGCCAGCGTCCCAGTTGAAGCGCGAGGTGAACGATTTCGAACTATCTGACTTTCGGGTGCTCGAGAACACCAACGGCACCAACCCATCGGGCCCGATTTTCCCCTCTGACCGATAGCTTATCTCTTCACGAATCAGCGCGCCGAACGGGCCGTCGGAGCGCGTCTCAGAAGTGATCTTGTAGCGGTTACCATCTCGCTCGAATCGCTCATTGATGCGACCAAGCAGAATGCCTGATTTGTAGATTTTGTAGGTGGCAATGATCGACGTCGGAAGCGATCCGGGCGGACCGGACGCTGCCGCCGTCGCAAGGGGCGGCAGTAGCGCCAACCAACAAGTCATGAGAGCAGCCAACATCCATGCCGGCCGAAGTGTGGCCTGAATAGCTAAAAATTCTGGGTTAGCAGGGCGCAATTTCAGCGGCGTTGACACGCCCGGGAGGGTTGGATTGATCATTCATGTCCAGGGAGCGCGTAGAGCGGCGTCAGCCCGAGTAGTTGCGGTATCGGGATTAACGTTGCGCGGCAGCATTCGGAGGACGGTGCCATCGGCGGCGGTCGAATATTGGATCCGCTTCGCCAGTAGCTCGCGCAGCACCGCCGGGTAGAGGATGTGCTCCTGAGCGAGCACGCGTTCAGCCAATGCAGCTGCGGTGTCGTCCGCCAACACCGGCACTGCGGCTTGCGCGATGATGGCCCCATTGTCAAGTTCAGGAGTCACCAGATGTACCGTTGCGCCGTGAATCTTGACGCCGGCTTGCAACGCGCGTTCATGCGTATGCAGGCCCGGAAACGCCGGCAGGAGCGACGGGTGAATGTTGAGAATTTGATTCGGAAACGCGCTGATGAAGCCGGCCGACAGCACGCGCATGAAGCCGGCCAGCACCACCCAATCTGGCTGATACGAGTAGATCACCCTGCGCAACTCCTCGTCGAACGCGACGCGGGTCGGGAACAACTTGTGATCGACCACCGCGACAGCTATGCCGGCTCGGCGGGCAAATTCGATTCCACCAGCCGCTGGATTATTGGAAATTACCGCGCTGATGTTGCATTCGAGGCCTGCGCCGAGGATCGCTTCCATGTTCGAACCGCGGCCGGATATCAGTATGACAATGTTGAGCATGGCGCGAATTTAAAAGTCGTTTATGGGCGGGCGAGTTCAGACATTTTTGGCTGAAGATGCCCGCCAAATATGGAGTTTGCCAAATTAATTAACTGAGCTAGAAAACGATGGTCTGCGGCTCATCGCCCCCGCGATGGCGGATGGCACCGACCACAAAAACGCGTTCGCCGGCCGCCTCAAGCTGCGCCTTCGCGCTGTCCGCGTGACCGCGCTCAACGATGACAACCATGCCGATCCCACAGTTGAAAGTACGTGCCATTTCGGCGTCGTCAACGTTGCCAGCCTGCTGCAGCCATTGGAAAATTGCCGGGGCCTGCCACGCTTTCCGGTCGATCACCGCAACCACGCTCTTGGGCAGCACCCGCGGAATATTCTCAGTGAGTCCGCCGCCGGTGATATGCGCCATTCCCTTCACCATGCCGCTCTTGATCAGCGCGAGCAACGGCTTGACGTAAATTCGCGTCGGGGCGATGAGATCGAGCGCCAGCTGCTTGTTTTCAGGCTGGTGCAAGTCGACGCCCGAGCGGTCAATGATCTTGCGAATCAGGGAATAACCGTTGGAGTGCGCGCCCGACGACTGCAATCCCAACACCACATCACCCGGCGCGATCGTCTCGCCGGTGATGATCGACTCTTTTTCCACCAAGCCGACAGCGAAGCCGGCGAGGTCGTATTCGCCCGCCGGGTACATGGACGGCATTTCGGCTGTTTCGCCGCCAATCAGTGCGCAGCCGGCCAGTTCGCAGCCATGTGCTATTCCGCGCACAACGTCCGTTGCGACGGCGACGTCGAGCTTGCCGCAGGCAAAGTAGTCCAAGAAAAAGATCGGCTCGGCGCCTTGTACCAGAATGTCGTTGACGCTCATCGCCACCAGATCTTCGCCGACCGTGTCGTGTTTGTTCAGGTGGAACGCGAGTTTGAGTTTGGTGCCCACTCCATCAGTGCCTGCGACCATTACCGGGTTCTTGTAGTTCTTTGAAACCTCCACCAGCGCGCCGAAGCCGCCGATACCACCCATTACTTCAGGGCGCATCGTGCGCTTGGCGAATGGCTTGATATTCTCGACCAATTGGTCGCCCGCCTCGATATCAACGCCAGCATCTTTGTAGGTCAGTGGTGTAACGGAAGTCGAGGACATGTGGAGCCGGTCGTGGGGTTAAATTTTGCAGGGGTGTCGGCCGCAGTGACCGACGAGGCAAGAAAGGTTCGAGGCGGCTGGACGGGATCAAAATTTGGAGCCGTCACCGGGCTTGGTTCGGTCACCGACTGATAGAGTGTGGTCAACAGTAGTAGAAAGCGCCGCCGCCTGAACCTTCGCCAATCCCGCCTACCAACCTGCTAAATTTTACCGGATATGCGCTTTCGTCCTCAGCAAACACCAACGCCGGCCTTTTTGACGAGACTCAGACAAAAAACCTCGCCGCGCGCGCCACGGTGGCTCAATTGGCACTTGGCCACGCTGACACTTGCCGCAATCGCTCTCGGCGCGGTGATCTGGGTGTTATCGCCGATCCTGGCACCGTTTCTTGCTGCCGCCATCCTTGCATACATATTTAACCCCTTGGTCAGCCGCCTCGAAGAGAAAGGGATGTCGCGCGCAATCGGGACTGTTGCGGCTGTATTGTTGTTGATATTTGCGGTGGCGCTGCTGTTGGTGATTGTTCTTCCGCTGTTTTACAAGGAAGTTGCACAGCTGACGCAATTGATTCCCGGATTTCTCGAGCACCTCAAGTCGAAGGTCGTGCCTTGGGTCAACACAAAGTTGGGCATCGAAATTGCGCTAGACCCGTCGAGCTTTCGTCAGTTCATGCAGGAGAACCTGTCGGATGCAGGCGGCATTGCCAAGCGCGTCTTTGCTGGCGTCGGCAGTGGTGGGTTGGCTGTCGTCGGCTTGTTGGTTAATTTGGCGTTGATCCCGATCGTGTTCTTCTACGTGTTGCGCGATTGGCCTATCCTGCTCAACAATGTCGATGAGCTTATCCCGCGGCGCTACCACGTCAGCGTCACTGAGTTCGCTGCCGAGATCGATGCCGTACTGTCTGAGTTTCTGCGCGGTCAGCTGTTGGTGATGGTCATCATGTCCGTTTTTTATGTCGTTGGCCTGTGGGCGGTTGGTTTGAAGTTCTCGCTGCCGGTAGGACTCATCACCGGGCTGTTGGTGTTCGTGCCATATCTGGGCGTCGGCCTGGGGATGGTGCTCGGCACGATTGCGGCAGTCATGCAGTTCGACGATGCAATTTACGGTGTTGCGGTGGTTTGGGCGGTGTTCGGCGCGGGCCAGGTTATCGAAAGTTTCTTCGTCACACCCAAGTACGTCGGCGAGCGCATCGGGTTGCATCCGCTCGCGGTGATCTTTGCCTTGCTCGCGTTTGGGCAGGTGTTCGGTTTCTTTGGTGTACTGCTGGCGTTACCCGCGAGTGCGGCGATCCTGGTGGCGCTGCGACACTCGAGTGCACGTTATCGGCGGAGCGATTTGTTCCGCCGGTGAGCGCTCTTCAGGTGCCCTTGAGGAGTTTTATGGCTTCCTCCGTGCTGCGGCGCATGCGGTTGAACGCAATACCCAGCACGCCTATTTCGTCGCGCGACGCGGGCACGAACTCTGGGATCGTGAAGTCGCCGATGGAGACGGCGTCAGCCTGTTTGGCCATCTCCGCGACCGGCCGAACGATGATGCGATCGAGCATCAGATTTAGCACAAAGAAGACAGAAAAAAACACCACACCGAGGGAGCTCATCAGCGTTGTCAGCGCCAGCCTGGCGGTTGCCGTGACGTCCTCGTAGTTTATGGTGGCCAAGCGAATGAGACTGGCACCTTCTGCCGATTGAACAGTGCGACCCACCACCAGCTTCCGGCTGCCGGTCGGCGTGTTGAGAATGTCGGTAATTTGTGAGGACTTCCCTGCAACCGCGTTGAGCCTCAGCACCACGTCGGCCTCAAGCCCGGACTGCGTTTCCTGAGCAGAATACTCGCGCACGCGCATCTCGATGATTCTGGAGCCCAGCGCCGTCGCCAAACGTGCATCGATGTTTGCGATGCTGCTCGCATCGAGTACCAAATTGGCGGCGCGCTTGGCATCCTCCAGCGCTTGCGTTTGCAAATAGCGGTGGGCGATCCCGCCTACGGTAGCGAATCCAGCGAGGAAAATCGCCACCAAGATCAAATTGAACTTAAGCCGCAGCCCCATCAGAATCACCTATGCCGTTAACTGCGTCCGGCGGTGCAATCGCCGATCGAAGGGTGTGTGTATTGTTACTCTGGACGCCAAGTGCCGCTACCGGTCCGGACACTCATGAAAAAGCTGTCGCGCTCTTCGGGGGTGCGAAGGTGTCCCGCCAAGCGCTCGAAAAACTCTCTGGAGTTCTGCGACGCGCTTGCGTATCGCGATACCAATACGCCTGCAAGCGGCCCGATGATAGGGGCCAAGGCGGCTTCGCCGCGTTGGAGAAGTTCAGGCGTCATTGGTGATGGCGGTCGCCCACCATCCGTTGGCAGATCAGCCTTTGCGGCCTGAGGCGCGTCTTTGCTGGCCGCGTATTCCGCAAGAATACGCATGGCCGATTTCATGAACAACTCGCGCTTGCCAATGTCGTCGACGTGTCCGGCGATCTGGCGGACCAATTCGCCGGCGCTGCTTGCGCTTCGAGCCGCCCGCTTGACCGTCGTGATCGAATACGGACCCAAATAGGGAAGTAACGCCCTCGTCAATTCCATCAGCAGTGCGGCATCCAAAGCCACGCCAGTGTTGGCGGCATCAGTTCCGGAAAGTTGCTCTCGATCATTTGCCATCTTGTCCGCCTCGGCATCTGGCCATTCGTGCGGCGACGCCCGCACTGCCACTGCTTGTTCGATATGTGACTGAAACGCCGACATGTCGCATTGCCGGTCGTTCCACTCACAAATTTGTCAGGCGAGTTTAGCGGAGTTCAACCATTTGTTCTACGCCGAAAGTCACAAACATTCCGGTCTCAGGCGGGCCCAACCCCGCTGGCACCGCCCGGATTGTTAACAACAGTCAAATCGAGGCCCGCCGCAAAATCGAGCATGCGATCAATCGAGCGCTTGGCGCGCTGACCAAGCGCGGGTTCGACATGGACTTCATTGGCCCCGGTTTCGAGCACATGCGCCAAATTCGAAAGACCGTTCATCGCCATCCACGGACAGTGCGCGCACGATTTGCAAGTCGCCGAGTTCCCCGCGGTGGGAGCCTCGATGAACAGTTTTCCGGGGGCGGCCTCGCGCATCTTGTGAAAGATGCCTTTGTCGGTGGCGACGATGAACTCGGGCGCGTCGAGGGTCTGCGCGGCGCGAATGAGTTGTGTGGTGGAGCCAACGACGTCGGCGAGCGCGACAACCGCGGCTGGCGACTCCGGATGCACAAGAACCTTTGCGGCCGGATGTTGTTGCTTGAGTGATATGAGTTCTGCCGTTTTGAATTCGTCGTGAACGATACAAGAGCCTTGCCAAAGCAACATGTCGGCCCCGGTTTGGCTCTGGATGTAATTGCCCAAATGACGGTCTGGTGCCCAGATAATTTTTTCACCCGCGCGGTTCAAGTGATCGACGATTTTCAATCCGATCGAGGATGTGACCATCCAGTCGGCGCGCGCCTTCACCGCCGCACTTGTATTGGCGTAAACGACCACAGTGCGATCGGGATGTGCATCGCAGAATGCGGCAAACTCGTCCGGCGGGCAGCCGAGGTCGAGCGAACACTCTGCCTCCAGTTCAGGCATCAACACACGCTTCTCCGGGTTGAGAATCTTCGCCGTCTCTCCCATGAAGCGCACGCCGCACACCACAACGGTGGTGGCCGGGTGATCACGGCCGAAGCGTGCCATTTCCAGCGAATCCGAGACGCAGCCGCCGGTTTCTTCGGCAAGATCCTGCAGGTCCGGATGCACATAGTAGTGGGCAACCAGTACCGCGTTCTGTTCCTTCAGGCGCGCCTTGATATCCGCCTTTAAGCGCGTCCGCTCCGCGGGGGATGGATCAGCGATCACCTTCGCCCAGGCGTGGCCGGCGGTGATGCGATTACGTCGCGGCATGTCGAAGTCAACGCCGATGCGGATCGTTTGATTGGAAGCCATTCAAGTCACCTGATTACGCGATTGAAACTTTGCGTCACGCCATGCGCCGGTCGTGACGACGTCGTGAATAGTCAATACCGCATCCCAGCAGTCCACGAACCGCGTATAAAGCGGCGTAAATCCGAAGCGCATCAAATTGGGCTGCCGAAAATCGCCGATGACGCCGCGTTCAATAATCGCCTGCATGATCGCGTAACTGTGCTCGTGGGCGAACGAAAGGTGGGAGGCGCGCGAGGTTTGGTCGCGCGGGCTGACACATGCAAAGCCAAGATCTGCGCACCTGCCATCCATCAGTTCCCAGAAAAGCTCGCTCAACGCCAAGGACTTGGCGCGCAGGCTGGCCAGATCAATACCGTCAAAGGTCGCGATCCCTGCATTCAGGGCGACGACACCCAGTACCGGAGGCGTGCCGCAAAGAAAGCGACGAATGTCCGGCGCGGGAACGTAGTGCGGCGCGAACGCAAAAGGTTCGGCGTGTCCAAACCAACCGGACAAAGGCGTTTCTAGCGTCCCCTGCCGGGACTGCCGGACATAAACGAATCCCGGCGCGCCAGGACCGCCATTGAGGTATTTGTAGCCGCAGCCGGCCGCGAAATCGGTGCCATTTTCAGACAGTTGCAGTGGGACAGCGCCGGCGCTGTGACTGAGGTCCCATACGATTGCGGTTCCGGCCTGTGCCGCAGCCTGGTTCAGTGCTGACATGGAGTGCATAAAGCCGGATCGATAGTCGACGTGCGTGATGAGTGCGGCTGCGACAGTTTCATCTAGCGAGTCGACCAATGCGCCGCCCTCAACTACCTTTAGCTGGTAGCGGCCGGCCAGCATCGCGCTGATCCCTTCAGCGATATAAAGGTCTGTCGGAAAATTGCCACGCTCGGTCAATATAAATCGGCGCGAGGGCTGAGCCAACAGAGCCGGACGTGAAAGAATGCCTGCCAAAAGCTTGAAAATATTGACGGAAGTGGAATCGGCAATCACCACCTCTCCGGGCAACGCGCCGAGGAGCGGTGCCAGCCGATCGCCGACAGTCTGCGGTAAGTCAGCCCAGCCGGCGGTGTTCCAAGAGCGAATCAGATCAACGCCCCAGTCTTGGACGATGGTCTGCCCAACGGCGGCAGGCGTCGAAACCGGCATTGCGCCCAGTGAATTTCCGTCCAAATAGACCGTGCCGTCCGCGATACGAAAACGCGCGCGCGCGTGTCGTAACGGGTCTCCGGCATCCAGCTTTTCGCAGTCAGCCCTGGTCAGAGCCGTGGTGGTGGGCGTGCAAGTCTGTGTCATCTCATGATTATCGCAGAGCCGCCGGATCGCCCGCCCACGTCGCTGGACTTTTCCCGGGCAACCCCCGCTTCCGGGAATCGCGAAATCGACGCGCCGCCGGCATTTTTGACTGGGCGATGCGGTAAAATGCCAGTCTGCAAAAATTGGTCGTAGTCGCGCACCCCGATGTTTCGATACTCCTTGGTAACGGCGGCTGTTTTTTTGCTTCATGTCTGTCCTTTGTCACACATCGTCCGGCAATAAAGGCTCCTGCGCTTGAATACCCGAAACAGCACTTCTGAGACGGTCTCCCTGACGGGGAGCATGGTGGCGATCGTCACGCCGATGAAGGCGGATGGTGAACTCGATTTCCCCGCGCTCAAGTCCTTGATCGACTGGCACGTAGCCGAGGGCACCCACGGCATCGTGATCGTTGGCACGACCGGCGAGTCGCCTACCGTGGACTTCGACGAACATCAGCAACTGATTGCCGCAGCCGTGGAATATGCCGCTAAGCGCATACCGGTCATTGCCGGGACCGGCGCGAATTCGACCAAGGAAGCAATCCATCTGAGCAACGTTGCCCGGCTTGCCGGCGCCGATTACTCGCTCTCGGTGGTCCCGTATTACAACAAGCCCACCCAAGAAGGGCTTTACCGGCATTTCAAGGCCATCGCCGAGTCGTGCGACCTGCCGATGATTTTGTACAACGTTCCGGGCCGCACGGTGGCAGACATCTCGAATGAAACCGTGCTTCGTCTGGCAGAGATTGCCAACATCGTCGGGGTCAAGGATGCGACTGCCAACATGGCGCGCGGCGCAGAGTTGTTGAAGGCCGCGCCGAAGCACTTTGGCATCTACTCCGGCGAGGATGTGTCGACGCTCGCCCTCATGCTGCTTGGTGCACACGGTAGTATCTCAGTCACCGCAAATGTCGCGCCGCGCTTGATGAGCCAGATGTGTGCGGCGGCACTGGCGGGCGAGCGTCAGACGGCGATCGCGTTGAATAACCGACTCCTCGGGCTTCACAATCATCTCTTCTTGGAAGCCAATCCGATCCCGGTTAAGTGGGCACTCGAGCAAATGGGTAAGATTAGCCTTGGGATTCGATTGCCGTTGACGCCGTTTGATCAAAAATTTCATGCCACTCTTCGCGCGACGATGCGCGAAGCTTCTGTTTTGTAGTACCGCACGCTGCAACACTCCAAGGAATAAGCCTAGATGAAGTTAAATCATATTGTCGTATCCGGACTACTCGCCCCTTTGATCGGACTGGCTGGCTGCAGTTGGTTGCCGACGTCAAGTCCAGACTATCGCACCCAAGGACAGAACACCAAGATCAGATCGCTTGAGGTGCCGCCTGATCTGACAAAGCCTATTGGCGATGATCGTTTTCTCGTCCCCGACCCAAAGACCACCACCTACTCACAGTATTCGCGCGAGCGCAGTGGCCAACCGGGGACGCCGGTATCGAGCGGTTCCGCGGTATTGCCGAAGTTCGAAACTGCCCGAATCGTTCGCGCAGGCGAACAGCAGTGGCTTGTCGTTAAAGCCGCGCCAGACCGGGTCTGGCCGGTGATCAAAGAGTTTTGGTCTGAGACAGGCTTCGTGCTCAATCGCGAGACGCCCGAGTCAGGAATCATGGAAACTGAATGGGCGGAGAATCGCGCGAAGATCGGCCAAGATCCGATCCGCAACACCTTCGGACGGCTGCTCGACGGGCTCTATTCAACTGGTGAGCGTGACAAGTTCAGGACCCGGCTTGAAGCCGGGGCCGAACCCGGCACCACCGAAATTTACGTGAGTCACCGTGGACTTGAAGAGGTTTATACCAACCCGGACAAGAATAGTACGGGGTGGCAGTTCCGTGCTTCAGACAAGACACTTGAGTTGGACATGCTCAGCCGCATGATGGTCAAGTTCGGCATGACTACCGACAAAGCGGTTGCGGTGGCCGGCGTGACGACCACTGCGGTGGCGGCTCGTGCAACCTACGATGTTGCCAGAGGCGGCGCCGTTAAAGTTGCGGAACCCTTTGACCGCGCTTGGCGGCGTGTCGGCTTGGCACTCGACCGGTCCGGATTCACGGTAGAAGACCGCGATCGCTCGAAGGGTACGTTCTTCGTCCGATACATCGATCCCGAAGTGGACTCGTCAGGGAAAGCCAAGAAGAGCTGGATTGATTGGCTGGCGTTTTGGCGATCAGACAAGCCGGCTGACCGGCCGCAATACCGCATCCGCGTCACCGATGCCGGTGCCTCCTCGGACGTTGAAGTTCAGTCCGCGGATGGCAAGCCGGACAATTCAGCAACCGCGAAACGGATACTTAACCTGCTCTTCGAACAGCTCAGATAGGCGGCACGCATGGCGGCTTGGGCAAGATTCGGCTGCCGTTGGTCTAAACCAAAGCCCGCCTCCGGCGGGCTTTGTACGGATGTAACCCGGTGTGTGAACGCGATTAGTGGCGGTGCGCCACGAGTGGATTTTTGGAGTGTTGATGTCGATGCGGTTCTGTTCATTAGGGTCGGGCAGCGAAGGTAATGCGCTTGTGGTCGAGGCCGGGCGTGGCGCGAGCCGGTCCCGGGTGATGATGGACTGCGGTTTCAGTATCCGGGAGACCGAAGATCGTCTCGCCCGCTTGGGCATTGCTCCAAACGATATTGATGCGATTGTCGTCACGCATGAACATTCCGACCACATTGGCGGGGTCGCGCGCTTTGCCCGCAAGTACAGCATTCCGGTCTGGCTGACGCATGGCACGGCAAAGGTGCTCAGCGAACGGGCGATTCCATCGGCGCTGATTCGCTACGTTGATCCGCACGAGAAGTTCTCCATCGGGGAAATCGAGGTAACACCCTACACGGTGCCGCACGATGCGTATGAGCCCGTGCAATTTGTGTTTGGCGACGGGCAATCCCGGCTGGGCGTGTTGACTGATGTCGGCACGACAACGCAGCACATTGAAGATAGTTTGTCGGCATGTCAGGCGCTGGTGCTTGAGGCCAACCACGACCTCTCAATGCTCATGGCAGGCCCTTACCCGCACAGCCTGAAACAGCGCGTGTCTGGCAAGTTCGGGCACCTGGACAACGCTGCTGCGGCAGATTTGCTGGCCAAGTTGTGCCACCCTGGTCTGCGACATGTCATTGCCGCGCACCTGTCGCGGCAAAATAATACGCGCGAATTGGCGCAGTCAGCTTTTGCCGACGTGTTGGGATGCGCACCGGCAGAGGTCGGAATTGCCGGGCAGGATGACGGATTCGACTGGCGCGACCTCTGATCCGTTCAGAGGAAGTCGGAGGGAACATAACAACCTGCGATGCAGGTTTCGCCGGTCGCAGAGCAAAAAAAACGCCAGTCAGATGACTGGCGTTTTTCCTGACGCTCAGAAGAATTACTTCTTCGGTGCTTCAGCCGGCTTTGCGGCGGCAGCGGCAGCGGCAGCTGGAGCAGCAGCAGCAGCGGCGGCTGGAGCAGCAGCAGCAGCGGCGGCTGGAGCAGCAGCAGCGGCAGCAGCGGCAGCGGCAGCTGGAGCGGCAGCAGCAGCTGCGGCGGCAGCAGCGGCAGCGTCAACAGCAGGCGCGGCAGGTGCTGGAGCGGCAGCCGCTACAGGAGCCTTGGGAGCTTCGGTTTTTGGTGCTTCTTGTTTGCCACAGGCTGCCAGACCAACTGCGACCAGTGCGGCGAGGAGAATCGACTTGTTCATTTCTAAATCCCTTGAAAAAAAATTTTGATCAAAATTTTTGATCGGCTTGTGTGACGTTCAATCCCAAAAAAACACGAACCCGATACCTCGGGGACTCGTAATCTTGGTGGTAATGATCCGTTTCGACCGACCGGCAATTATAGCAGTACTGTGGTGCACTGCACAATGGGGGTGGCACAACGGCGGGCTGGCAAGCTACAGTCCGGACAGGCGGTCAGCGACAGCCAGCTCCGAGTTGATCCAGATTTCCTCAAAGCGCTCCAGGTACGGCTTCACGGCGGCGTCATCGCGCAGATTGACGATCGATTTTGGGTGCGTATGGACGGGCTTTCTCCACACCGAATGCGTATCGGCAAGAACCAGGACGTCCTGCACATCCCGCGCCGCGCCGACCGCGCGATGAATGATCACTTGACCGCCAAACTGGGCGAGCAGCGTGGTCAACCGCGGCACCTCGCTTTCAATTCCCTGAACATCTTGCAGCACCACCCGAATTTTTCGAAACTTGCCACCAAGCAACATGCTGCGCATCGTTTCAATCAGTTCAGGGCGACCGATGTCACGGTCACGCAGCGTGACGGGAGTCCGGTCAAAAATCATGATCTCCTGTCGGGCGGAGTCAATAACCTCACCAATGGCGGTTCGCGCCTCGACATTTGAGTCAATGATTCGATAGACAGCGTTGTCCGGTGTATTCATGAGCTACTCCGCGATTTCGACTTCACCGTTGTTCAGATACTCAAAGAGCAGCGTCGGCAGGTCGGCATCAAGCTCGGCCGCGGCAACCGACCGAGCGCCTGCCAGCTCCTTCAGGTTACGACGCTGCTTCCCGTTGAGTGCCGCGATGGCGATGATGGTCCTGCCATTCAGATAAAAGCGTGTCGCGTCAAACATCATCTTCGAATGTAGATCGAGCCTGATACCATTTTGCAACGCCAGCCGACGAAACGCAGCGGAGGTGAGTGGTCGCTCCGGCGGAATAAACTGAACGTGCGATTTTGGTTGGGTCAGGTAGCTGCCGATAAACGCGTCGATTGCGTTCTGCTTCAGTGCGCCGCCGACCTTTTCCGTCAGCGCCGCCGACCAGTTGCTGCGCAAGCCGGCATCAATGAACGCCGGCTGTGTGACGGCACTACGTCGAACATCCGCATATCGTCCCGCAACGGTCAGGCTATCGCGCAAATGGTCTAGGTAGGCATCCATCAACTCTTGATAAGTTGGTGCGCGAAAGCCGATCGACCAGGTGACACAGTGGTCGCTTTCGGCGATTCCGTTGTGCGCGTAACCGGGCGGCAAGTACAGCATGTCGCCTTCCTCCAGAATCCACTCCTGCTCGGACTTGAAGTTCGTGAGAATCTTCAGTGGTAGGTCGGTCCGCAGGGACCGATCAGTCTGTGAGGAGATCTGCCAGCGGCGGCGGCCGCTGCCCTGCAGCAAGAATACGTCGTAAGAATCGAAGTGTGGACCCACCCCGCCGCCTTTAGACGCATAACTCACCATCAAATCATCGATTCTTGAATACGGTAGAAACGAGAATCGACGCAAGAGCTCATGCGCTTGGTAGGAGAAATGTTGTGTGTCCTGGACCAGCATGGCCCACGATGCGCCTGGTACTTTCTTGAGGGCGCGAAATTTTCCGGCAGGCAACGGGCCGTGTTCCATGGTCCATTGTTTACCATCGTTGACGACCAGACGACTTTCCGCCTCGTCGTAAGTGGCCAGTTGCAGGATCTCCTTGTTTGACAGCGGTGCAAAACCGGAGTCGCGCGGAAAAACCTGACGAGCCAGCAGCGGCCGCTGTTGCCAAAAGTGCGAAAGAAAATGCGAAGTACGCACATCGCCCAACATCTTGAGTGGCAAAACATCCGGCCTGGGTTCAGAGGGTTTTCTCATCTTCGAACTCTACCGCTTGTTTCGGTTTCCCTGACAAAAAAAGTAACGCCAAGACCTTGCAACCGGCATTTGATTTTGGATTAGAATCAAATCGGAAGTTAGATTGCAACGAGATGTTCTAGACATCCCACGAACACAAACCGGAAGTGAGTGCCGCTATGTTACAGATCGGTTCTGCTGCTCCATCATTCGAGCTCCCCGACGCGGGCATGGAGATCGTTCGGCTTTCCGCATTTCGTGGCAAGAAGAACGTCGTGCTTTATTTTTACCCGAAAGACGGTACGCCGGTATGCACCAAAGAGGCGATCGATTTTTCTGACCATGAAAACGAATTCGAACAGTGCAATACGGTTGTGTTTGGCGTGTCACGCGACGACTGTCTGGTGCACGAGGAGTTTCGCGACAAGCACGGCATTTCACTTCAGTTGCTGTCGGACGCGGAATGCGAAGTGTCGAAAATGTATGACGTGCTGATGGAGCAGGCGGACGCGCAGGGTATTCAGCGGGGCGTCAAGCGTTGCACGTTCGTGATCGACAAGGAGGGCGTACTACGTCACATCTTGAGCGAAGCCAACCCGCGCGAGCATGTCAAGGAAGTCTTGAAGCTGACCCGTCAGTTACACGGACACTGATCCGGCGCGAACCGGTCGCGGCTACAACTCCCCACGGCCGCACTCTTAACGGCATGCTTCACGGCTGCGATGTTGCAGCCGTTTTCGTATTTTGTCACTGCGTCACATCCGCTATTTCCCGTCCCCCATTCAATTTGACGCCGCCAACCATGCTACTAATCGCCAAAGATACCGTCGTGACACTCACCTATGACCTCGCTGACAGTGACGGCAATGCAATTGAATCTGGTGCGACGCTGGCGTACCTGCACGGTGGTTATGATGGCATTTTCCCCAAGGTGGAAGAAGGCCTTGTCGGGAAAGCCGTCGGCAGCGAGCTTGCCATCTCGCTCGAGCCGCTTGACGCGTTTGGTGAGTACGACGAGAGCCTCATCCGTCTGGAACCACTCAGCGTGTTCCCGCCCAATCTGGAAATCGGCGCCCAATTCGAAGGCGTCCCGCCGGGCGAAGACGATGATCGCTGGATCATCTATACGGTTACCGATATCGCTGATGGCCAGGCGGTGGTTGATGGCAACCATCCGCTGGCTGGCGAACGCTTGCTCTTCAAATGTACGGTCGCAGATGTCCGTAGTGCGTCGCCGGAAGAAGTCTCGCATCGGCATCCACACGGCGCCCACGGCGTTCATCACTAAACTGCTGCTTCGCGGGCTGGCCCCTAGGGCACGGCGGTATAGTTGCCTGATTGAATGACGAATGGGCGCTGACGGTTGTCCGCATCAATTGTGATGCGAACCCAATTCACGTTGGGTGAGCCGTACCCCTCGACCCTTGTGACGTTTTCCACGGGCCGTTGATCCAGCGGACTCTTGTAGGGTTGGTCGACTTTATATTGGTGGGTGTCGCCGTGTGCGAACAGCACCGGTTTGCCGAGGGCAACCGCCGCTTGCTCGAACCCCCGCAGAAACGTAACGTAACCTGACTTCGCGACGCTCGCCGGTGTCGCTTCAAACCCTGGGTTGGCCTGCAGAAAGATTGCCAGACCGATGACGTCCGCGGCACGCGCCCGATCCATCGCGGTTTTCAACCACGCAAGATTTGCCCGCGTCCGTTCCAGTTGCTCGGCGTCGTTGATGCGATCAAAGCCAACGTTGTCATTGCTGCCTTGAATGTTGAGTGTCGCGAACACCACGCCTGCTTGAACCCACATCGTGTTTTCGCGGTAACGCGAGAGTATCGGATCATCTTTGAACATTTGGGCTTGTGAGGTCAACCGAATTTGCGATCGTCCGAGTGACATTGGCTCTCGAAAGAAAATCTCCCGCAGTTTGCCAAGTCGCTCGAGCGGATTCATCACGCCGTTGGTCGGCCGTCGACAGTCGACCCAATCATTGTCGCCCGGGGTAAATATCAGCGGATGCGTTGATTGATTCAGCTCCCGAAAACGCTGCTCAAACAGCGCGTCCGTACAAGGGGCGTTCGAGCCGGCCTTGAAATCGCCGACGTGTACGACGAAGGCGAGCGGTTCACGGTCCATCGCGGCGAGCAGGTGCGGAAACTGTTTTTCTTCGTAGGCGTTGTATTGCTGATCGCCAATCAGGCCGAACTGGAATGCTCCCGGCCCGGGAACCGACTCCGGCGACCGGCTGGCGCAGCCGCAAAGCAACAACGCAAACGCAACGCTGAGCAATCTAGTCATTCTCATCTCCGACGGCAGTTTTCAATTTGTAAAGTAACGCCAACGCTTCGCGCGGACTCATCTCATCGGGCTTGGCATCACGAATGGTGTCCAACACCGGATGTTCGAGCGCGGCCGTGTCCGAGTTGGCCGAGGAGGAGGCGTTCATCGATGACCCGGCGTGGGCAAACAGGTCTGCCTGCGGCCCCCCATGGAGCGATCCCTTTTCCAACTCGGCGAGCTGCTTTCTGGCGACTCTGACGATGCTGCGCGGAACCCCCGCCAGTTGCGCGACC
>Ga0209181_10005041_pt1 | contig 19216 bp, 13 predicted proteins | sample MAT05_FD_187208 | JGI IMG/M metagenome (GOLD analysis project Ga0209181, IMG submission 187208) | Freshwater microbial communities from Lake Fryxell liftoff mats and glacier meltwater in Antarctica - MAT-05 (SPAdes) (version 2) | ecosystem: Environmental > Aquatic > Freshwater > Ice > Liftoff... | reverse complement strand
GTCGTCTCGGGTGCCGAGAAGGTCGTCCACCAGACCAACCCGTGGGACGCGCTCGGCCATCAGGCCGCCGAGGACTACGTCGTGCTGTTCGATCAGCACGCCTTCCTCGCCGCCGCAAACGTCGCCACCGTGACGATGAAGCGGGTAAGCCGCCCTGATCGCAAGCGCGAGTTCGCCGTGCTAAAGAACCTCGCAGAGGCGCTCTACGCGTGGGACCGCTTCGACCACACGACGAGCAAGAACCTCCTCGACGGCGTCGCCAAGTCGGCCAACGATCTGCGGGCCGTTTTCGGTTCAGCCAAGGGCGAACGGATCCTCGCTGGTGTCACCCGGCTCGCGACGCATCTTGCTGAGATCTGCCAAGCGAAGCCGCCCAGTCGTCACCACGTCCTCGACCTGCTGGCGAACGCGAAGCGCCGTAAGGACGAAGGTCGCGCCGATGACGCCGTCGCGAGGCTCTACCGCGCGATCGAAGCCATCGCGCAGGTCGCGCTGAAGGAGCGCCACGGCGTCGAGAGCACCGAGAAGGTCCCTCTCGATCGTGTCCCTGACGCGCTTCGCGAAGCGTGGGCGTCGCGGGCGAACGAAGGCATCGTCGCGCTCGGACTCCAAGACGCCTACCAGCTCCTGGCTGGCCTGAATGACCCGGTTGGTGCGAAGTTTCAGAGCGCCGGGCTGAGCGGCAAGACGTCGCCACTTGTCGCACGCAACCGCTCGATCCTCGCCCACGGCTTCGAGCGCGTCTCGGACGCCGTCTTCGACAAGCTCTGGACCTCCGCGCCTTCGCTCGCTGACGTCGACGCCACGAGCCTGCCGTCGTTCCCCACGCTCGCAGAGACCGGGGGCACGCCATGATCGATCGGCTGCTACTGGTCTCCACCTGCGGGACAAGCCTCCTCGCGAATGACGCGAGCGAAGACGACCGCACCTGGCTCACGAAGATCGCCAACGACGTCGAAGTCGATTCCGCTCGCCTCACACCCATCGTGGATGAACGTCGCGAACGGCTGAAAGCAGCTGACGAGCCCACGCGGCGGAAGATGAGCGCAGAGCTGAACGGCATCGGCGCTGTCGTCGAGCGCTACAAGCCCAAGCAGCTCTTCCACCTGCTGGTTCACACGGACACGGCGCTCGGCAAGGCCACCGCCGAGGTGGTGCAAGCAGCGCTTGGCAACCAGACCTCGTTCGTGAGCGCTGGCGGCCTGCGTACCAATGACCTCGCCTCGTTTCGGGCAGCACTCGCCGATCTTACGAAAGAGCTCGATGCGCTCGTGCAGTCGTACCGCGCGCGGGAGTGGTTCGTGGTGTTCAACCTCACGGGCGGCTTCAAGTCGCTGAACGGCTACCTCCAGGCGCTGGGAATGATCTCTGCGGACCAGTGCGTCTTCCTCTTTGAGGGAGCCGAGCTGATGGTGATCCCCCGGCTCCCGGTGCGCCTCGCAGAGATCGACGAGCTGCGCGAACACGCGATGATCTTTCGCCGACTCGCAGTCGGCTACGCGGTCGAGCACGCCGCCGCCGAGAGCGTGCCTGACTCGCTCCTCTTGGAGCTCGACGGTGAGGTGACGACGAGCGTTCTCGGCGACGTGGCATGGGCTCGTCACCGCGCGACGCTGTTCACCGAGAGGCTCCAGCCGCCGCTCTCCAGCAAGGTGCGTGTAGCGGACAGTGTGCAGAAGGCCTTCGCCGGGCTGGAGGCGGCGCAGAAGGTCCAGGTCAACGAGGCCATCGACGAGTTCAGCGCGCACGTCGACAACAGTCGCGCACTGCCGAATTCGCGCACCTTCAAGAAGCTCCATGGCGATCCCGTGCCGGGCAGCACGCACGAGCTGTATGCGTGGAGCGACGGCGCAACTGGTCGGCTATTTGGCCACTACGAAGCGGCGGGCGTCTTCGTGTTCGACCGTCTCGCGGGGCACCTGCGGTGACCCGCAAGAAGAAGCCGACCGCCTCCCTCGTGCGCTCCTCCGCAGCCGAGTACCTGACCTTCGTAGCGGCCAGCGGCACGGGCGGTGTCGAAGCGGTGTACGCCGAAGAGAACGTCTGGCTCAGCCAGAAGATGATGGCGCAGCTCTACGACGTCGAGGTCCCGACCATCAACTACCACCTGAAGAAGGTGTTCGAGGACAGCGAGCTGGAGGAGGACTCAGTTATTCGAAGTTTTCGAATAACTGCGGCCGACGGCAAGACCTACGACACCAAGCACTACAACCTCTACCTCGACGTCGCCGAGGACATGGCGCTTCGCAAGCTCCCCATGACCATGCAGGACTGGGAGACGCGGCTGAACCGCTTTCTCGCCGCGACCGATCGCGAGGTGCTCTCGGACGCTGGCAAGGTGACGGCGGAGGTCACCAAGACGCACGCCGAGAGCGAGTTCGAGAAGTACCGCATCGTGCAGGACCGCCTCTTCGAGAGCGACTTCGATCGCGTCGTCGAGGAGAGCAAGCGGCTCCGCGGAAGCGCCGGACCGAAGGCACTCGGTGCCCGGCCTACGCAAGCGGGCGCGATAAAGCCTGCAGAGGCTCCGAGCAAGAGGAGGCGGAAGCCGTGACCTCCTCCGACCCCAGCCGCCTCATTGCCGCCCTCGCGCGCGACCAGATCAACCTCGATCTGAAGACGGTCGACCTCTGCTTCCTCGCCGGGCTGTACCTCCGCGCTGATCGCGCCGCGCTCGCGTCGTTCGAGGAGGATGCGCTCGTCGACATGTTCGAGCAGATCTGCGACGTGGTGGACCCCGGTGCCGAGAACCCGCGCAAGCGCGCGACCCACGCGATCCAGCGGCTGCGTGAGCAGCGCATGCTCGCGCGCGTCGACGGCGCCGGAATCGTGCGCGCCGGAGAGTACGCGCTGACCCGGCTCGCGGCGGCGGTCGTCGAGTACTTCCTCGCCGACGAGGCGCTCACGCGCGAGAGCCTGACGCTGCTCACCGGCACGCTGCGCGCGCAGCTCGCCGAGGTCCTCGCCGCCGCCAAGCGCGCAGACAGCGACGACGCGTGGAGACAGAACGTGGTCGGGCCGCTCCGCGTGACCGTGGGCGATCTCGTACAGGGCATCGAGCGCCGCCAGCGCGGCCTCGACTCGCAGCAGGAGGAAGTGCAGGCCGAGATCGCGAAGCTCCTCCAGGCGGACTGGTTCGGCGCGGTCGAGCGATGCCAGTCGCTGCTCGACACGACGACCAACACCCTGCGTGAACTGAACGAGGTGCTGCTGCGCGACACGCACCACTTTGTCGCGCTGCTCCAGGACATCCAGACGCTCGCGGGTAATGCCGGGAACACCGACGCCGAGGAGACGGTCCAGCGGGTGATCGAGCATGTCGACCGCATCGCCGCATGGGGCGCCGCGAGGCAGCGCGCGTGGTCGGACTACTACCAGGACGTCCACCGCTACCTCCGCGATGTCGTGCGGCTCGATCCGGATCGGGCTCTCAGCCAGCGCCTGCGCGATCAGATCGCCGGATGGACGGCGCGCCCCTTCTTCACGCTCGTGGCGCACGCGCCCTCCATCCGTCTGCTTCGTCCACCGGAAGCCCGCGTCGAGCGGCCCGCCGTGACGCGGCCGCGCGCCGACCGAGAGGCTCCTCCGAGCGTCGTCGCGGCCGAGGACGCGCTGGCTACGCTCGAGGCCCTGGTGCGCGCGGCCCTCTCGGCCGGCGCCGTCGAGCTCGCCGACGTGACGGCGCGCGTGCTGCCGGCGCTGCCGCCCGAGATCCGCTACGCCGCCGCCGGGCGCATCGCCGACGTGCTCGCGCGCATCACGCGGGTTCGCTCCGAGCGCGAGCGTCCCTGGAGAGCGGTCCTCGAACGGCTCGAGATCGAAGACTGGTCGGTCACGGCCGATGGGGGGCCCGCATGACGGGCTCGACGTTCCAGTCGCTCGAGGAGGTCATCCGCGACGAGCACTTCCCGGAGACCGATCTAGCACTGCGCCGGGGTCGGCACGTCGGGCGTGACGACGGGACCGGCTACGACTTTCTCGTCGACGCGGCCGACCACCTCGAGCCCTTGTACCGCCGCTTCGGCTGCGAGCTGGTGCAGCGCAGCGATGGCTACTTCTACCTCCTGCCGTCGGGCGATCGGCTCGGCAGGCGGCAGCTCTCGGCGGGCGAGATGCTCGTGGGGCAGACGCTCGCGCTCGTGTACCTCGACCCCTCGACGCTTCAGCACGGCGGCGTCGTCGCGCGCGAGGTCCTGCTCCAGCGTCTCGAGGGGCTCATCGGGACGGAGTCGCTCGTTCGCACGCTGAACCCGCGCCGCAAGCGCTTCGACGAGCGCATCGCGGCCGAGACCGTGCGCACGCAGGTCGGCGAGGCGCTGCGCAAGCTCGCGGACCTTGGTTTTGTCGACCTCGCCGACGAAGCGCGCCTCCGGCTTCGGCCTGCGCTACTGCGCTTTGCCGAGCCGGTGCGCGGCCTTCAAGACCCGACGAGCGCGCTCGAGAAGCTCGTGGCGCGAGGCGAAGTGCTGCTCGGCGAGGTCCCTGAGGGCGACGAGGTCGCCGCCGACGACGAGGAGCCCGCGCCATGAGCCGCACGCGCGCGGAGGCCCTCGTCCTCGTGAATTGGAAGGGCGTGTTCTACGAGCGGTACCTGCTCGACAGGCACGTTACCGCGCTCGAGGGCGCCAACGGCGCCGGCAAGACCACCGTCATGATCGCGGCGTACGTTGTGCTCCTGCCCGACATGTCGCGGTTGCGCTTCACGAACCTCGGCGAGACCGGCGCGACCGGCGGTGACAAGGGCATCTGGGGCCGTCTCGGCGAGCCCGGCCGCCCCGCCTATGCCGCGCTGGACTTCGCGCTCTCCGGCGCGCAGCGCCTCATCGCCGGCGTTCATCTCGAGCGCAAAGGCGAGCCCTCGGTCGAGCCGACGCCGTTCATCGTCACGGGCCTCGGCGACGACGTGAGGCTTCAGGATCTGATGCTCGTCGCACAAGGCGACAGCGAGGTGGTGCCGGAGCTGACTGAGCTGCGTGAGAACGCGGCGCGCCTCGGCGGACGCCTGCAGGTCTTCACGTCCGCGCGCGACTACTTCGCCGCGCTCTTCGACCAGGGCGTGACGCCGCTGCGGCTCGCTACCGACGAGGAGCGCAACAAGCTCAACGAGATGCTGCGGACGAGCATGACCGGTGGCATCTCTCGCGCCCTCACGTCGGAGCTGCGCTCCTTCTTGCTGAAGGAAGAGGGCGGCCTCGCCGACACGCTCCAGCGGATGAAGGCGAACCTCGATGCCTGCCGACGCACGCGCACCGAGGTGCACGCGTCGCAGCGCCTCGAGCGGGAGATCGGCGGCGTCCTCGAGGCGGGCCAGACGATGTTCGCGGCCTCGTTCCTCGCCACGCGCGAGCGCGCCGACGAGCTGCAGCGCCGTGTGGCAGAGGCCGAGAGCCAGCGCATGGCCGCGAACGCAGGCTTCCTTGAAGCCCAGGAGGTCTTCGAACGCGTGCGGCAGGAGCTCGAGTCCGCCGATGCGCGACGAGCCGAGGGGGAGGCGACGCTCACGACCGCGAAGGACTGGCTCGTGCGCGTGCAGGCCGCGCTCGAGGCCGCCGAGGATGTCGCGCGTCGTCGTCGCGACCTTCACGCCGCCGAGGAGCTGGAGTGTGCGGCTGCCGTGGAGAGAGCCGCAGCCGATGAGGCCCGTGACGCACGACGTGCGGAGCTGCGGCGCGCGCAAGAGAACCACAAGCGCGCAGCGGGCGGTCTCGCCGACCTCCAGCGTGGGCTCGAGGAGCTTCACCGTCGCGCTGGTGCCTATCACCAGGTCGTCCGTCGACGCACGGAGGCCGAGGCGCTGCTCGGCGTGCCTGAGCTTCCCAGCGCCCGGCTCGCCACGATGCTCGCCGATTGCCGGGCCAAGCTCGCCGTGGTCGATCGCGAGCGCCGCGATGGCGCGCAGCGTCTCGCCGATGCATCGGCCCACCGGGACGAGCACAGCAAGGCGTTGAGCGCCCTTCGAACCCTGACCGGAGCGGACGTGGTCGCCGACGTCGCGCACGCGGTCGCCCTCGAGCAGCTCCGCAGGCTTCGTGAGGCGCGCGCGATGGCCGACCGTGCCTCCGCCATCGCGCGAGACCTCGATGCTGCGCGCAAGCTCGCCGCGCGGCAGACCACGGCGCGCGAGCGTGCACAGAAGCTTGGCGTCGTTCTCGGCGAGGGCCCGGCAGGCGAGCACGTTCGCGGCCTGCTCGACGAAGCGGAATCAGAGCGGGCTCGGCTCGAGGACGCCGAGCGCAAGGCGCGGGCGGGTCTCGCGGACATCGAGCGACTGCTCAAGGAGATGCACGCACGTCGCCGAGAGCTGACGGGTCGGGAGCCCCAGTGGCGAGAGCTGGCCGACCGCGCTCGGCGGCTCGGAGACGCCACAGCGATACCGCTGGTGGATCGCGAGAGCCTCGATCGTGCTCGCGCGCTCGTCGGTGAACGGCTCGATGCGGCGCGAACGCGAGAGTCCGAGCTCGCACGTCTCTTGGAGCGGCTTCACTCGGATGCGCGCGAGCTCTTGGCCGCTGGAGGGCCTTTCGATCCCGAGCTTCTCCGGCTGAAAGATCAGCTCGCCGCTGAGCTGTTCGCCGGGAGCTTCGAGGACGCGGGGCTCGACGAGGCGGCGGTCCTGGAAGCGCGCCTCGGTCCGTTGGCGCAGGCCCTCGTGGTCGATGATCCGGTGGCGGCAGCCAACGCCATCGCGACGCGACCGAGCAGCCTCGCGTCGGTCTGGCTCGTGGCGCGCGAGCAGAACCTGGCCGCGCTTGGGGATCTCGCCGCGAGCCACCGTCCGGGGGCCACGGACGTGCTCGTCGACGAGGGCTCGTCGCTGCGCGTGTCCCGCATCCCGGAGCGCCCACGCCTCGGGCGAAAGGCCCGCGAGCGGCGAGCCGCGGAGCTTCGTGACGAAGCCGCGTCGCGCGAAAAGGACCTCGAAGAGGAGCGCGCGCAGCGACGCGCGCTCGAGCGTCTCACCGAGGATGGCGAGGCGCTGCTCGCGGGGCATGTACTGTGGCTCGCGGGTGATCCGGCTCCAGAGTTTGCAGAGCTGCGTCGTCGCACGGTCGAGAGCGAGGCCCAGGCAGACCTCCACCGCAGCGCCGCCGCTCGCCACGCGGAGGCTGCGCGCGTGTTGCGGCCGCGCGTCGATGGGCTCCGAGGGCTGCTCGGCGACGCGCTCTTGCTCGATCCTCCAGACCAGGCGAAGCGCGCGGAGGCGCTTGCCGAGGAGCAGCGGGCGGCGCTCGCTGCGCAGGTCGAGGTCGCCCGCTGCAGCGGCGCAGCCCGGACCGTAGAGGATGGGCTCGAGGTCCTGCGCCGACCGCCGCTGTCTGAGGTGGAGGTCGCCGCGCTGCGTGGGCACGTCGAGGAGCTGCGGCGCGAGCGCGATCGTCTCGACGGCGCCATCGACGCGATCGCCTACGTGGGCAACAACGTCGAGGCGCTCGGCTGGGGCGACGCGCCCGCGAAGCTCCAGCAGCACGAGGCGCTCGTCCCCGCGCTCGAGGACCAGCTTCGTCAGGCCGAGGCCGCACGCGACCGATCCGAATCGGCCGCCGGCCTCGCCGATGCTGCCCACGAAGAGGCCACCGCGACGTGGCAGACCGCCGACGGACGCCGTCGCGCGGCCGTCGAACAGCTCACGGCTTCGCAAGCTCGCTTTGAGGAGACCGGCATCGGCGAGCCAACTCCGGAGGCCGTGCGGGACGCGCAGGCTGAGGTGGAGCGGCTGGAGCAGGAGCTGCGCGCGCTCTCGCTCCGCCTCTCCGAGCTCGCGACGAACCGCGGTCGTCGCGAGACGGAATGCACCCAGGCGGCGACCAAGCGGCGCGAGGCCGAGGACAAGGCCGCGAGCGAGCGGCGTGAGGCGGAGCCCGCGATCGAACGCTGGGAGCGACTGCGTGGCCTCGCTGGCCAGCACAACTTGCTCGCGAGCGTCCTGTCGCCAGGCAAGAGCGACGTGAGCGGGATCCGCGGGCATGTGAACCTCGTGCAGGAGGCGCACAAGCAGAAGGCCGTCCTCGTCGAGAGGCTGCGCTCGGCTCAGGGCGGGCAGGCGCTCCTCACCGAAGTGGAGAAGGGCTCGGACACCCCGGACCTCGCGTTCGCCGATACCTACCTCGAGCTGTGGCTCGCGGTTCGCGACTGGCTGAGGCGGCGGCTCCCCGCGCAGGTCGCTGAGGTGGACGATCCGCGCGAGGCGTTGCTGCGACTGCGCGATCAACTCACCAGCCTCGACGAGCGCCTCACGCGCCAGGAGAACGACCTGCGCGGTGCAAGCGAGGACGTCGCGCGCGGCCTCGACGTGCAGATCCGAAAGGCCCGCGGCCAGGTCCATCGCCTGAACAAGAACCTCGACGGCGTCAGCTTCGGCAGCATCCATGGCATTCGCGTCCAGCTCCAGCGGGTCGACAAGATGGAGCAGGTGCTGCGCGCGCTGCGTGAGGGCGCCGCGCAGGGGCTGCTCTTCCAGGAGAACCTCCCCATCGAGGAGGCGCTCGACGAGATCTTCCGTCGGTACGGCGGCGGACGGACGGGCGGTCAGCGCCTGCTCGACTACCGAGAGTACGTCCACCTCCAGGTCGAGATCCGGCGCACCTCTGGAACCGACTGGGAGATCGCGAACCCGACGCGCCTCTCGACCGGCGAGGCGATCGGCGTTGGCGCCGCGCTCATGATGGTCGTGCTCACGGAGTGGGAGCGCGATGCGAACCTCTTGCGCGTCAAGAAGTCGTCCGGCTCCCTCCGGTTTCTCTTCCTCGACGAGGCCAACCGCCTCTCGCACGACAACCTCGGGGTGCTCTTCGACCTCTGCCAGACGCTCGACCTGCAGCTCCTCATCGCGGCTCCCGAGGTCGCGCGCGCGGAAGGGAACACGACGTACCGACTCGTGCGCCGAACCACCGGAGACGGGCGCGAGGAGGTCGTCGTCAGCGGGCGGCGCACGAAGGCGGAAGCGTGATGTGGGCGACGGCCGATGAACGACTGGCGCTCCTCGAGCTGCTCTCCCGTGGCGCCCTCAAGCGACGCCGCGCGCAGGGCACGGCGTTCGACGCACTGGCCGAACTGCCGTGGACGCGGGTGACGGGGCGCCGGGATGAGCTCGGGCTCGTCGAGGAGCGAAGGCACGAACTGGTCACGCTCATCGAGCGCTTCTGGCCGGCATGGCGCGACGAGCTTGCCGACCTCACAGCGCAAGGCCTCCCACCGACACCGGAGGGTTGGGGTCGACTCCTCGACGCGCGCCGTGCCGCAGGCCTCCCCGAGCTGCCCGAGCGCCTCAACCGGCGCACGGCGGCGGCGCTCGCAGCCCCGCACTCCAAGGCCACGCTCACGGAGGGACGACGGGCCGCCCTCGGCGACACCGAGGCGACCCACGACGGTACCGTTCGACTGCGCCCACCGGCCGGGCTCGTGGCCCACACCACGCGCGGCGTCGTCGACCTCGCGGCGGTCGCGCGCGTGCTCGGCGAGATCGCCATCCCGGAGCGTGCGTTCCTCGACGGGCTGCAGCTCGAAGGCGACCTCCGCGCCGTGCTGCTCGTCGAGAACCTCGGCGCCTGGCGTGACCTGCCGGCGCCCGAAGGCTTCTTGCTCGCGCACGTGCCTGGCTGGGACACCGCGACCGTGGCGCACCTGCTCGAGCACGTCGCGCACGTTCCCATCATCCACTTCGGTGACCTCGATCCCAACGGCGTGCGCATCTACCTTCACCTGCGCGAGCGGCGCCCGGATCTGCGCTGGTTCGTCCCCGCCTTCTGGGCCGAGCTCGTCGACAGCCACGGCCTGCGCGCGCCCTGGCCTGCGGACCTCGACGTCAGCGCAGCGCCCGCGCTCGTGCGCGACCTGGCCGCGCGTGGACTCTGGCTCGAGCAGGAGCGGCTCGTGGTCGATCATCGGATCGGCGCGGCACTCGAGTCGGCTGCGGCCGGAGGGGAACCGGGATGAGCGAGTACCAGTGCTACGAGCTCGTCGCGCTTGATCGACCCCTCACGGCGAAGCAGATGGCCGAGTTGCGCGCGCTCTCGACGCGCGCCGAGATCTCCCCGACGCGCTTCTGGAACGAGTACCAGTGGGGCGACCTGAAGGGCGACCCCGCGAAGCTCATGGAGCGCTACTTCGACGCGCACCTGTACTTCGCGAACTGGGGCACCCACCGGCTCATGCTGCGCCTCCCGAAGGCGCGCGTGGACCTGAAGGCGCTCACGCCGTACTTCACTGGCGGGCACGCGGCGCGCCTCGCAAGCGTCGGTGACCACGTCCTGCTCGACCTCGGTAGTGACACCGAGGAGCCCGAGTACGACGAGCAGAGCCAGGGCTCGCTCGCCGCGCTGTCTCCGCTGCGCGCCGAGCTGATGCGCGGGGACCCGCGTCCGGCGTATCTGGCCTGGTTGCTTACGGTCAACGCGGACCACCTCGACGAAGACGCCGAGGAGCCGCCGGTGCCGGCCGGGCTCGGGGCGCTGACGGCCGCGCAGGAGGCGATGGTCGATTTTCTGCGCATCGACGTCGACCTCGTCGCCGCTGCTGCGAGCAGTAGCGCTGCCGCGACGGAGGACGGCGTGCCACTTCGCCGATGGCTCGCGGCGCTCTCCGCCAAGGAGAAGGACGCATGGCTGAAGCGTGCGGCGGATGAGCCCGACCTGGCGCTCGGCGGAGAGCTGCTTCGCGCGTTCCGAGCTGCGCGCACTCGCCGAGACACAGCGAGCGGAGCGGGAGCAGGCCGAGGCCGCGCGCGCGAAGAAGGCCAGGGCTGCCGCCGATGCGTCCCGCCAGCGGCACCTGACGAAGGTCGCTCACGACGTCGATGGCGCCTGGGCGAGAAGCTCGCCGTCGATCTGCGCGATCTCGCGACCCGCGACGGCACGGCAGCGGGCTTCGACAAGCGCTTTGAGGCAATGCGCAAGCGCCAGCTCCGGCGACGCGGGTTCTTCGATCGGTGGAAGCGCGCGGGGGTGGTGGCGCGATGACACGGCGCCGAGACCCGAATTCGTGGATCGTCGTCCGCCTGCCCGAGCGTGACCTCGCGGAGAGCGTCCTCGAGCTCGCCGCGCCGTTGCTCGAGAGCCTCGGCCCGGCGTCGACCATCGACGACGCGCGTGCGGCGGTCGCGCTGGCGGTCACGTTCTGGAACGCGCGCGTCCTCGCCTCGAAGCACCGGTTCCAGATCGTCGGGTGCCTCGAGACGACCGAGCGATCGCTTGATGGCGATCTCCCACCCCGACACGATGCTGACGAGCACCTGATTGTCACGATCGACGATCGCAGCGCGTGCGAGCGGCGACAGACGTGGGCTGTCCTCGAGCGCCCAGATCAGGGCGTGCGTGTCGAGCAGAAGGTTCACTCACCGTTCCAAGCGGCGAGCTCGTCGTCGGGCAGCGCCGCATCGAAGTCGTCCGCCATCCGCACGCGCCCACGCCACTGGCCGAGCACACGCGGCGCTGCCGGTCGCCACGGCACGATGCGCGCGACCGGCGTGCCCGCCCGCGCGAGCACGACCTCCTCGCCATTCTCCACCTGCTCGACGAGCTGCGAGAGCGTCGTCTTGGCCTCGTGCATGTTGACGACCTTCACGGCTCGACTCTAGCTAACCTGGCTAACCCCGTCAAGCTCCAGCCGGTCGCCGGCTCCTGGTGCTGCTGTCTCCGGAGAGCCGGTTGCGCGGGGGCCGCGTGAGGAGCCACCCTCACCGCTCAACCGGCTCTTTCGGGAGCCGGTTTCTGCGTTTCGGACAGCTAGAACTGCTGAATCGCGCAGGCTTTTTGGCGGCCGACGCGGTGGGCTGTCAACCGCGTCGCGCGCCTGAATACGCCTCACCGCTCTCTCGCGCCCTTCGCGGGGAGAGAGACCCTCGGTGGTTAACAGGCCCGAGAGATCTCCGAGCGACCGCATCCTGCTCGTCGTTGTCGCGACTGTTAACCCGCGGGTCGCGACTGTTAACCCGCGGGTCGCGACTGTTAACCCGCGGGTCGCGACTGTTAACCCGAGGGGCCGCCGTCCTCGATCAGCCGCGCCACATGGAGAACTTGCTTCCGGCCTTCGGGGAGGGCGACGACCAAGGCAGCGTCGCGGATCGTGTGGTCGCGACCCTCGAGCAGGCAACCCCGGAAGGGCCGCGCACGCTGGTGCGCCTCACCGTCCAGCAAGGGCTGCCCGGCCTCCAGCTCCACGACGTCGCCACCGGCCACCTCGTCGCGGCGACCGCCCGCACCACGCTCACCCTGCGCCTCTTGCCCGCGCCGCCCGCCCCCGCGCCAGCCCCAGAGCCGACCGAGCCCGACCGGTCCTACTGAACTATCGCGGATACCAGTAATACGCGGCGTGGGCGGTGACCTCGAGCGTACGAGACGATTCGCCGCCCAACGGCACGGCGTAGGAGGCGCCGGCGGCAGCACCGATGACGAGCCGGCGGCCGACGCGGTAGTCGAGGCCAAGGTCGGCCACGCCGACGGCGTCGAGCTGAAAGTCGGCGGTGCGGCCGGTCTGTGCCGAGGAGAGTAGAACGCCTCCGACGGTGACCACCGGCGCGCCCCGGTGACGCCCCTGGAGCCCAGCCGCGAGACGCAGTGTCGGAATCCAGCGGACGCCGAGACGGAAGGTGACGCCGCCGTCGAGCCGCACGGCCTGGGTGGCGACGGTGAACGGGCCCGTGCGCGATGGTTGGCCGGGCGCACCGAACGTGCCCTCGTCGAAGCTGGCCCGGCCCGCGAGCAAGGAGACCGCCAGATCGTATTGATAGCTATTCCGTGTCGCGAAGCTGGCTCGCGCGGCGATGCCGGCAGCGGGTCCGGTCCCAGCACGCCTGCTGGCGGTGTCACCCACGCTCAAGAACGCACCCAGCACGTGCGCGTGGACCGAGGCTTCGCGGCGATCGGCGCCGGCGCCGGAAGGCACCGCGACCACGGCGACCACGGCGAGCGCAGCGGCGCAGCGAGTCATCGCAACACGACCCGATCGACCGTGACCTTGCCGCGACCCTGGGGCTCGGCGACCACGAGGTCGAGCCGCTTGCCGAGGAGATCGCCCGAGCGGCGCACCACCACGATGCCTTGGCCCTGCCCGCCGGCCCGCACGACCCCGATGACGCCCGCGCCCGCGGCCTCCGCGGCGTCGCTCACGAAACGCACGACGCCGGCGTGATCGGCACTGCCATCCTTGATCTGAACACTGGCCAGCCGGTAAGGCGCCTTGTTGCGGTTCTCGATCCGGAACACGACGTAGGCGTCCTCGCCCAGGTAGATGACCTCGGTGGCCTCGACGACGACGTTGTCGTCGTTGCGCTCGATCGAGCCCAACTTGCGCACCTCCCGGCGTTGCAACAGCCGCGAGGCGATCAGGCCATCGGCGACCTTGGGCAACTCGGCGTCCATGGTCTTTTGCATCGTGGCGATCTTGGCCTCGAGCTCGGCGGTCCGAGCCGCGACCCCGGCTGCGATGCGTCGCTCCACCTCGGCCTCGACGTCGGCGCGCTTGAAGGTCACCTGCGTCATCGCCTGGTCGCGGGTGGGCGCGATGCGGAGGACGACCGAGACCTTGATGGTGTCAGTCGCCAGCGCGAGACTGGCTGGCTTGGCGTCAGCCTTGAGCGGGCGAATGGCGAGGCTGGTGGCGCCGATCGGCTTCACCTCATAGCTCGTCGTGTCGGAGGCCAGCGCCTTCTGGATCTTGTCGGGCAGGTACAGCACGGTCACGTAGTCGGGGTGGACCATGATCTCGTACGAGCCGCCCTCGTCGACGAGGATCGTGCGGGCCTGCGCCGACTCCTGCGCTGCCAGCGGGCGCGACTGGAGCAGCACGGCGGTGAGGGTGGCGAACGCGACCAGGCTGACGACGACGGCGCGCGCTGACTTCATGTGGACTCCATCTGATCTCTATCGACCCGGCCTGGGTAGCGGTTGCGGGTCACGTTACTTCGGGAGCTCGATGTCGTGAATCGTCGACGCGCTCCCCGAGCCGGCCGAGCCGGTCGAGCCGGTCCCGTGCGTCCCGCGACGACGGGCGTCGAGGGGGACGCCGGCATCGACCAGCGGCGCCCCCGCTTCGACGAGCGGCGCGGCCTCCGAGGTCGCGGCGTCGCCCGCTGCGGCGTCCACCGGGTCCGCACCGCCGTCGGTGGTGACGATCGGCGGGCCCGCGCTCGGTGCGCTCGCCGGCTGTGAGCCCCCGCTCGATGCCACCACGACCACCACGACCGCAAGGGCAATGACGATGGCCGCCACCGCCGCGAGCAGCCCGGTTCGACGCGCCGGACCACTCTCGACCGCGCTCGTCGCGAGGACCGACGATGGCGGCGCGCCCGGGACGACGTGGCCCGGCACGGTCGATGGCGGTGGCGGCGCGGCCGTGCGGGTGTCCGCGGCCATGGCGGCGGCCTGCGCGGGCGACCACGCGGTCGGCGGCGTCGAGAACACCGGCGTGGCGGCGGCCGGCGCCGGACGACTGCGCTGGCCGGTGCGCACGGGCGCCTTGTGTGGGAAGCGTTCGATCAGCAGATGCTCGAGCTCGCGGCGCCCGTCGCGCGGCGCGTGTTGGCACTGCAGCAGGTCGTCGACCGCATCTTCGGCCGTCGCGTACCGCTGCCCCGGCTCGCGCGCGAGCAGCTTCATGACCACGGCTTCCAGATCCATGGGCACGTCGGGCACCAGCGTCCGCGGCGGCGCCACCGTGCCAAACAGCACCCGAGCCAGCGTCTCGGTGGTCGTGCCCGACGCAAACAGGTACTGCCCCGTGAGCATCTGCCACAGCATCACGCCCACGGCGAACAGGTCGCTGCGACCGTCGAGCGGTGACCCGTTGATCTGCTCGGGGCTCATGTACGCGGGCTTGCCCTTGATCACCATCGACGCGCTGGCCGCCGTCGCCGCGCGCGCCTTCGCGATCCCGAAGTCACTGACCTTCACCGCGCCCGACCACGAACAAAGCACGTTGTGCGGAGAGACATCGCGATGCACCAGCCCGCGCACGCCATCGGCGCCGACCGGTAGATCGTGGGCATATCCCAGCCCGCGCAGCACCTCGGCAATCGTGTAGATGACGATGGAGTACGGCAGTCGACCCGAATCGATGATGTCGTTCAGGTCGCGGCCCTCGACCAGCTCCATCACCAGGTACAGGCGGCCTTCGACGTCACGGTCGAAGTCCAGCACCGAGACGATGTTCGCGTGCTGCATCCGCGACGACAGCTTGGCTTCCGCCACGAACATCTCGCTGAACGCCGGGTTCCTCGACGCATCCGGCAGCACGCGCTTGATCGCGACCGGCCGCTGAAAGCCCTCGGCGCCCACGGTGTGGCCCTTGAAGACCTCGGCCATCCCACCCATTCCCAGCGGCGCGTCCAGTACGTACTTGCCCAGCCGGACGCCCGTTCCCGATTCTTCCGGGCCCCGTGACTGCGCTCCCATGGAAGGCTCGACAGTATCAGATCCGTGCAAAGCCAGCGACAGTAGGTCTGGTTGTCTGACCGCAACGATCGCGATTCGACCCGCGAGCCGGCGGCAGCGCCGGCGCCATCATCCCGAAAACGCAAAGAGATCAGCGGGTTTCCCCTCTGATCTCTTTGGCGTCCAAGACTAAGGCACCAGGGACGACTGGCGGAGCGGACGGGACTCGAACCCGCGGCCTCCGGCGTGACAGGCCGGCGTTATAACCGACTTAACTACCGCTCCAGAAAGTGATGCTAGTTTTCAAGCTCGTAGGCGGAACAGGGTTCGAACCTGCGACCAATGCCGTGTAAAGGCACCGCTCTTCCGCTGAGCTATCCGCCCGCGTCGCGGCGAGAGGTGGCGAGGTTCTAGACGAGCCTCATCGCGGTGTCAACACTGCGGCACAGGATCGACATGGTTCGTGTCGAATGTCGATCGGAGCCGGCCACGACCGCGTCCAGCGCCGCGGAATCGCAGGTCGCCGTCACTCGATTGGCCGCGTGCCGATCGACGCGCTGGGCGAAAACACGGTGGTCGTGCCGATCACCGGCGGCATGGTGGGGCCGGTGTTGATGCGGATGCGGCCGGCCGCAGCACCGCCACCGCCGGTGCCGTCGACCATCCCGTTGCCCTGGCTTGGCAGCGTGGTGGTGATCGTGTCCGACTCCTTACCGCCCTTGCCGCCGCGGCCGTTGTTCATGCCACCGCCATCGCCAGCGCCCCCGTCGGCGCGCATCGAGCCCCGGTTTCCGACCTCGCCCGCGTTGGCGGTCCGACCAGCCCCGCCGCCGCCGCCGTTGGCGGTGACGTGGGCGGTGTCTCCGATGGTCACCGCCGGCGCCTCGAGGAGGAGGCCGCCGCCCGCGCCGCCCCCGCCGCCGCCGTAGTCGTCCACCGAGCCCTCGCCGCCGCGACCGCCGGCGTAGAGGTCCGCGGTGCCGGCGACGCCGATCGACGCCAGCGACGTGAGCTGGATCGCGCCGCCCGCGCCGCCGCCCACAACCCCGCCTGCGCCGCCGCTGGTGGTCGTGTAGGCGCCGCGTCCGCCGCCGCCGCCGCCCTGCAGCGGGATGAGCGTCGGCCCCGCGCAGTTGAGGATGGACACGGCCGTACCGCCCTCCAGCACCGCGTTGTCGCCGCCGTTGGCGCCCATGGTGCCGAAGCCGCCGCCGGCGCCGCCGGTCTCGTCGGCGGTGCTGGAATACTCGCCGTTGCCGCCGGGCGCGCAACCGGTCGCAACCGCCGTGCGGGTCGCGCCGGTGCCGCCGCCTGGGCCCGCGCACTCGCGACAGTCGAGGCCGAGGCTGTGGCCGGCGCCGGCGTCGACCGCGCCGCGGATACTGATCGCGCCGCGCGACAGCACGATCGCGGCGCGCACGCCGACGAACCGCATCGTGCCGTGCATCGGCAAGGACGCGCCGGCGTCGACGGTGACGGCGGCGACCGACCACACCGCGAGGCCGGGGCGGCCGGCGGCCTGCTCGGCGCGGCGGAAGCCGATGCCGGCGATGAGGCCGTCACCCGCCGCGCGCACCGGGATCGGCGGCAGGCCGAGGTTGGTGAGGTCGTAGTTGTCGATCGAGCCGTCCGCGCTGTCGAACAAGAACAGCCGTCCCAGCGGGACCTGGAGCGCCGCCGTCACGCCGTCGAGGTCGGCCAGGGTCGCGCCGTTGGACGGCGACAGTTGCTTGCAGTGGGGTGCCGGCGCGACCGCGCAGCCCTGGGCGCACACCTCGGTGCTCGGCACGTTGGCGTTGCAGGTGGTGAGGATCATGCCGGTGCTGTCGCAGCTCGGCATGCACACCGGCACCGCGTCGATGGCGGCGTCGATGGGCAGCGGCGTGGCGTCGAGGTCGGCGGCGTCGAGCTCGGACGCGTCGACGGGGAGCGGGGACGCGTCGATCTGCGGATCGTCGTCGCCGAGACCGCCGCCGGGGGTGAACGAGCACGCAGCCAGTACCGTGAGCACGACAAGCGAAGCGCAGCGCATCGCTCGACGCTATCACGCGAGGCGACGGGCTTATCGTGACCGTCGTCCCGCTGGCCGCTTGCGAGGCGCCGTGCGAGCCGGACGGGCCGGGCGGGCGGTGGTGGCCTTGCGGGCCGGCGCGGTCGGCTTGGGCGCGGCCTTGGTCTCGAGCTTGTCGAGGCGCTCGCGCAAGATCGCCGACGACGAGCGCAGCGTGGCGAGATCGTCGCGCAGGCGCGTCAGCTCCTCGCCCGGCCGGTTGCCGTCTTGGAGGTCGCGCGTGAGCTCGCGCCCGCGCCGACGGAGTCGACCGTCGAGCTCGCGCTGGATCATGCGATCGATGGCCGGCAGCGCGGCGCGGTCGCCCCAGGTGCCGAGCGCCTCGAGCGCGGCCGACTGGACCCGGAAGTCGGGATCCGACAGCAGCTCTTCGACGCGCTCACGGGCCCGCACCGCGTCGCGATCGCGACGGCCCTTGCACAGCGACGCCAGCGCGGTGAGCGCGGCGCGGCGGCCCTGCGAGGCGTGGCCCCAGCCGGCCCCGGCGATGAGCAGGTCGGTCGCGCTGTCGTCGCGCGCCTCGGCGAGGCCGCGATACGCGTGCTGGCGGATCACGTCGGTGTACGACTCGCGGGTCGCGGCCTGGCGCAGCAGCGCCGGCGCCTGCGGGGCGCGCACCTTGCCCAGCGCGAGGCAGGCCTCGGCCTCGACGAAGTAGCTGGCATCGCCGCGCTCGACCAGATCCGCTAGCACCGCGGCCACCTGGGCGTCGTGGCGGAACTCGGCGAGCGCGCGCACGATGGCCCGGCGCGCCCGCGGGTTGGTCTCGCTGGCGACCGCGCGGATCAGCGCGTCGCGCGCGGCCTCGGTGCGGATCACGCCGAGCGCGGCGGCGGCCCAGCCGCGCACCGCCCAGAACGGATCGTCGCCCAGCGCCTCGACGAGCGCACGCAGCGCGAGCGGCCCGCCCTTGCTGCCCAGCGCGCGCGCCGCGTAGCCGCGATCGATCGCGAGCCGCGCGCCCGCCAGCTCGGCAGCCCACCAGCGCAGGCTCTTGTCGGTGTCGTAGGCGGCCAAGATGGTGCGGCCGGGATCGAGGACGAACTCGGTCGGCTCGCGGTCGACCGGGAAGTAGAAGACCTGGTGGGCCTCGGCGATCTCGAGGTCGCGCACGACGTGCTGGTTGCCGACTCGTAGCTCGACCTTGGCGTGGAGCCGAAACAGCGGCGTCTTGCCCTCGACCTTCTGGGTCTGCTCGACGCGCAGCTCGGCGAGCTTGGCGTCGGGGTCCCAGCTCATCGCGACCTTGAGCTCGGGGTGACCCGCGCCGTCGATGACCCACTGGCTGAAGAACCAGTCGAGCACGCGGCCGGTGGCGTCCTCGACGGCGCGCGCCAGATCGCGGGTCTCGACGGCGCCGTGGCGATGCTTGCCGAGGTAGTGGCGCAGCGACTTCCCGTAGTCCTCGTCGCCGAGCTCCTGCCGCAGCATGTGCAGCACGCGCCCGCCCTTCTCGTACAGGTGGTGATCGAAGATGTCGATCGGCTCGTCGTAGAGCTTGGTCGCGATGGTGCGGCGGTAGCGGCCGCCATCCTCGCCGAAGTACGACTCGGCCCACTCGTCAAGCTCGAGGTCGGCGGCGTCGCGGCCCTCGTGGGCCTCGCGCCAGACGTACTCGGCGTAGGTCGCGAAGCCTTCGTTCAACCAGCCCTCGCCCCAGTCGCGGCAGGTCACCAGATCGCCGAACCACTGGTGGGCCAGCTCGTGGGCGACCAGCGAGTCGACGTCGTGGTCGAGGGCGGCCCGCTCGTCGAGGAGCACGGTGTCGGTGAGCGTGGTC
>Ga0209181_10005039_pt1 | contig 19219 bp, 21 predicted proteins | sample MAT05_FD_187208 | JGI IMG/M metagenome (GOLD analysis project Ga0209181, IMG submission 187208) | Freshwater microbial communities from Lake Fryxell liftoff mats and glacier meltwater in Antarctica - MAT-05 (SPAdes) (version 2) | ecosystem: Environmental > Aquatic > Freshwater > Ice > Liftoff... | reverse complement strand
CCCCTAAACCCTAAACCTAAACCTCACCGTCCCTTAACTTTAAGACTATCAAGGAATTGCAAAGTGCCCGGCAGGCCATTGAGCACTACCGCGTTGGGAGGAAGTTTCACGGCCCCTACAAAGAATTGCTGCCCTGTAAGCAACAATTCACTGTCGTTGATAGACTGTGCAACGCTGTCAACATAGCTCTGAATGGGTTGGCGAGGAAGTGGTTCTTGCAAGATGGTAAACACATAATCGGGTTTGAGGGCGTGGCATGCGTCACGGAGGTCGCCAATGGCAACATTTGCCCCTAAATAAGTAACCCGCATCCCTCGTGAACGCAGAAGGTATTGAATAAATAGAAGGGTCAACTCTTGAGTTTCGCCTTCCGGGGAATACAATAAAAAAACAGGTGTTTCAATGCGAGGCATCGCAGCGTCCACTGCGCACATCAATTTCCTACGAATGATTTGACCAACAAATTTTTCGTGGGCAGGACTTATGCTGTTCGTAAGCCAAAGTAGCCGTAGTTTGTCTAAAAAGGGATAAACCAATTCCAGCATCGCACGCTCAAAACCATTTGTTGCCATATATTCCTGTAAAACGCGTTCAATGGCCAATTCGTTGAGGTCAATCATGGCCAGCGTTAAGGAATCAATTTGCGCGTTAGGGTTGGGGTTGTTTTGGGCGATGGCCGCGCCTTTGGTGGCAATTTCTTCCGGCGACATCTGCGCCAGCTTGCTGATTTTCAAGCCATTGCGATTGAGTAGCGCAATATTGAAAAGGTGACGAAGGTTATCGTCGGTATAGTAACGGATATTGGTTTCTGTGCGTGCTGGTGTGATGAGCCCGTAGCGCTGTTCCCATATTCTAATGGTGTGAGCCTTAATGCCCGTAAGTTTCTCCAAATCCCGAATGGAGTAAATCGCCATGGATAATTGCTTATTCGCCACAAAGGTGATGAAACAGGCGATCTTGTTAAATGTTTATTAGAGAAACTCCCACAATAATTTGCCAAGCCTTGCTTTTTTGGGACATTAGGCATAAAATTTGCGACACCAAACAACCGACCGTTCCTGAGGTCTAAACGACCCGATATGCCAGATTCCCGACCGTTCCCTTAAAATTTCCACCGTTCCCTTGACTATTTGCAAAATCGCAATACCTTTGACCAACTTTTCACTTTTCCTACTAGTCTTCATTACTTATGTTCTCTCCTTTTAAAAAGAAAGATGACCGCCCTAACAGTGGTCAGGACAAAAAAAACAACTCGCTCGAAGCATTGGAGTCCGAACTAAGTGTTTTGAACAAATCAGATTTGAGCAAAGTAGAGGGTGGTAAAGAGGCTAAAAAGCCTTTGAATGATATTTCTGGACTACGTAATAGTATTGGCGGTACGATCCCGCTGTGAACAAACAACACACTCAGTATTCAACATGAGTCATTTCGGTTTCCGGGATGGCTCATGTTTTTTTAGTCAATTCCGCTTCCGCACTTCTTCGTGGATGACCTTCCCTTTTTTCATTTCCGCTTGATATTCTTTTTTACGTCGCTCGCGAAATTCAGTCGCTAGTTCTTTGATGCCAATGGGTTTGGCATTTTGACGGCGATGGTAGGCGAGGATCAGAAAGTCAGCCATATCGTCCGGGAACGTTACCCCGGCACTGCGTATGTAGTGCGAGAACCTTGATCCGCCATAAAAGCCCCAATTGAGTATCATCCACTGACCCAGGCGGTTGTGCATAATGGCACAAACGCTGTCTTCGGGCAGGGCTTTGAATTTCAGCCGGGCTTCTGTGCTGACCCGTTTGTCTAATTCGAGCATAGCATCTTCTAAATTTTTGGGAATGTAGACCCCGTTGAGCACTTCTTTGCGAATGCGCTCCTGATATTGCTGCTCGAATTCGGCTTCTGTGCTGGGCGGCCCCTTTTCTTCATTATCCGTTTGGGCAAAAGCACGCTGAAAAAAGAATAGCAGGAGGAAAATGAGTAGGAAAATGTTTTTTTTCATGTTGAAACAGACTGAACGATGAATATACGCTTGTCCTTGTTTGAGATATTTTTGTTGCAAACCAGTGCCTGGCTCGGCTTATGGCTGCTGAGTGAATATATAGCAGCACTTCTAACGCTCATCATCGGGGCTATCGTATTGGCTGTGCTTACAATTGCGCTCATAGCCGAAGCCATCGAGCGATCCAGGGTGCCCAAAAGATACTTTCTAGTCATGGCCCTTAGTATTTTGTCCCTTGCGGTTGCAGCCATGATTTACGTCACCCTCTTTGGTGGGCAGTTGGATTTTTTAACAAGATGATTTTCAGATTGAAAACGAGCCATCCCCTTCAGAATCAGGCAATTCCTCAAATGTCCCAGTTTGACGATTTTTGCGTACCCGATCCCAGTCGAAATAACGCCCGTTCATCACCACATAAACCCCTGGAGGCAATACCTGAGCAAAAGCCAACGCACTCCCAAGGTTAAAAAAGCCATCGGACGAAGTGCCAAAAGCATACGGGATCATGGCACCGGTGAGCACAATGGTCTTTCCATTTATATCGGCCTCCGCGAGGTGGCGGGCCGTTTCCACCATCCGGTCGGTACCGTGGGTGATGAGAATTCGGCTGGCCGGAGTGCGGGCGCAACTGTGGATAATCAGGGCTCGATCCTCGTCGCGCATTTCGAGGGAGTCCACCATCATAAGCGTACGGATGTCAATTTCCACGCTGCAACGCCCGAGTTGGAACATTTCGCTGAGGTGCGTATCTTTGAAATAGAGTTCGCCCGTTAGGTAATTGTACTCCTTATCAAAAGTGCCACCGGTTACAAAAACTTGAATCATGGCCGCAAAGGAACGGATTTGAGCAGAATTTGGCTTCCAAGTACAACTCAAATTTGAAAACACTCCAAATTGTAGCCTGAGAGCAGTCGGTTTCCCAAAACGTTTTTACTTTTGCCCATCAAATCAAGAATAGCACAACATGAAAAAGAACGAAGAATACATCAAGAACCCAGGTCGCGACTGGCTTATGTTCATCATCAGCACCATTGGCATGTTCGCACTCCTTATTTGGTTGCCCGAATGGATATGGGTTGCCTGGCCATTTCAATTCACGGCTTTAGCTGGTGCATTGGGCCGCCTCTAAGGCACTGATTTACACATGAAAAAAAAAGCTGGCTGCAAAGTATGCGGCTGGCTTTTTTTATACTTGTTTAGCAGGCCACTAATTCACACAAATTCAAGCCAAAACACATCAATTTTGGGCAAATCGGTACTTAGTGGCTAAAAAGAATTCTGTTGAAAATCCTTGTCCTCCGCTTTTCTTCCATCGGCGATATCGTGCTGACGACGCCCGTGGTTCGCTGCCTCAAAAAGCAGTTGGGCGCTGAAATTCATTTTTTGACCAAAACCACCTTCGTGCCCATCCTGGAGGCGAATCCGTACATTGACCAAGTTTTTTCTTTTCAAAAAGAAATCACTTCTCAAATGGTGCAGCACTTGAAATCAGCGCGATACGACTACATTATTGACTTGCACCACAACCTCCGCAGCCTGCGGCTAAAACTTGCGCTGGGCCGCCCCACCCGATCGTTCGACAAATTGAACTGGGAAAAATGGCTGCTCGTCCATTTCAAAATGGATCGTATGCCTCCTGGCCACATAGTTGATCGCTACATGGCCACAGTCAAAAACCTGGGCGTGGAATATGATGGTGAAGGCTTGGATTATTTTGTACCCGAATCTGAAAATCTGCGCGATTTCGAACTACCAAACCAGCCATTTGTAAGTCTCGTACTGGGGGCCACACACGCTACCAAACGTTTGCCCACTGAAAAAATCATCGAAATCTGCCAGCATATTGACCAGCCCATCGTATTGCTCGGTGGCAAAGCGGAGCAGTATGCAGGCGAGCGCATTGCACAGGCTGCTGGTTCCCATGTTTTGAATCTTTGTGCCCAATTAAGTTTGCATCAATCCGCTTTAGTGATATATGCATCCAGCAAAGTCATCACCCATGATACAGGTCTGATGCACATTGCAGCAGCATTGCGCAAGCCCATCATTTCCGTATGGGGCAGCACGGTGCCAAAATTCGGGATGTGGCCCTTTTACCCAACGGGCATGGATTTGAATACGTCTGTAGAAGTGTTGGGTTTGGGCTGCCGCCCTTGTTCAAAAATTGGTTTCGATCAATGCCCCAAAGGTCATTTCAAATGTATGCACGATATTGAGGTGCAACAAGTGAGCGGCAGCCGATAGAAGCCTGCTCGTCTTCACTACACAGTCCACCTTCACTGCGCTTAACTGCTTCAAAAACTGCTTCATTTGCCTTGAAAGTGCCAAATTCCTTTTTTTCAGAAAAACGATCGCTCTGCTTTGTTGCTGAATCTGGATTTTACGCTACTTTTCGCCGAGAAACGGCTGGTGATTTCTCCAGCCTCCACAACCGTCAACCTTGAATCGTCAATCAGTGTACCGAGATTCGTGTACCGTCCATCTTCAACCGTTATATTATGAACATTAGAAAACTACTTTTCCTGCTTGCCGCGTCGCTGAGCCTTTCTTGCTTGAACGCACAAGACATCCACTTCTCGCAGTACAACATGTCTCCCATGACCCTCAACCCTGCCAACATCGGCAATTTCGAGGGCACTGCCCGTATCGGGGGTATTTATCGCGGCCAATGGGCCAGCGTTATTGGTAGTAAAGGCCAATACAAAACACCCTCTCTTTGGGCTGACGCACCCATTATCACAGGCTTTCGCAAGCGCGACTGGGTCGGCATAGGCCTTGTATTTTTCTCTGACAAGGCTGGTGCCGGCAGTCTGACGCATACTGCTGCCAAATTTGGTGCTTCTTACCACCTATCTTTGGACAAAAAAGGCAACGCTTATCTCACGATTGGTGCACAATACGGCCAAGCTGGGAGGAGACTCAATACAGAAGGACTTGAATTTGAGGAAGGCTGGATAAATCGCCTCTCAACGGGGGGGTATAATAAAGGTGCATCCGTTGACTTTGACAACCAAAAGACCTTGGATGCAAAATCCGACTGGAGCGATATTGACGGAGGCTTGGTGCTTCGCGCCAAACTCAACAAACGTATGGACATGAGCATAGGCTACTCCATGTACCACATCGGCAAAGGGAAATACGGCCTGGTCACCAGTGGTAGCACCGGCAGTACCAATACAGGTTCCAGCAGCACCAGCAGCGATGAAATCGCCCGCCGTTCGGTGGTCACCGGTTTATTCAATATTAAACTGAATGATAAACTCAGCGTAGGGCCTTCATTCATTTACCAGACCATGAGTGGTGCTGACGAAATCAGTCTCCAAGCGCTTGGCTCTTATCTTTTCAATGCTGAAAAAGATATTGACCTCAATTTTGGTTTGGGTTACCGTCTCTCCGGGGGCGACGCTGTCTATCCCATGATCGGAGGTCGTTACAAAAACCTCCGAGTCGGTCTTGCTTACGATATTAATATCAGTGACCTCAACCAAGTCAGCAACTATCGCGGTGGTTTTGAAATAGCCGCCAACTACATCATTAAAATTTACAAGCCGGCCGTGGTAAAGACCAAGGTGCTTTGCCCAAGGTTTTAATAGCCAATCTTCCATTTTAAAAAATATCCCGGCCTGACCGGGAAAAACGATACGATGAAAAAAATCCTCTTTTTCCTCACGATTGCCCTCTTTTCGGCCATCGGCGCGAAAGCCCAGCCGCTCAATCGCGCTACTCCAGAAGCCAACCTCAAGTCGGCGCAGGAAGCCGAAGCCGATGGAAATCCTTATGCTGCCCTGGTTTTGTATGAAAAATACCTGGACGAGAACAAAACAGACAAGCAAACCGCCGCAAAAGTGGCAAAACTGAATTTTGACCTGCGAGATTATGAAAAGGCTGAAAAAGGTTTTAGCCGACTCGTCAATCGCGACCGAAAACTTGAGTTCACAGAGCTTAAATACTGGCTCGCGCTCAGTATGAAATACAACGGCAACTATGCTGAAGCGGTAGATATGTTCAATCAATACATTACTGATGGCGCCGACGAAGCACTCAAAAAAGCATCCAAGCGCGAAATTGCAGGTTGTGAGATCGCAAAAAAACTGAAGCAGCCCGAAAATTTAATGGTGGGCAATATCGGCAAAACGGCCAACAACCCACAAACCGACGGTTCACCTTCTTACAGTGCTGGAGAATTGTATTTCACCTCCATTCGCTCCAAAGAAGTGGTTGTGCTGAATGGCAAGGAGGGCGACTGGCACTCGAAAGTATACACAACGACCAAGTCTGGGGCCGAATACGGCGAGCCTGAGCCCTTGGGCACAGAGATCAATCGCGAAGGCTGGCACCAAGGCAACGTAAGTGTATCTTCCGACGGCAAAACGATGTTTTTCACGCGGGTTGAATTGACCGAAAAAGGCCAGGACATTGGAACCAGCAAAATTTTTGTATCGCAAAAAGGTTCCGATGGCTGGAGCGGGGCAAATGAAGCGGCAGGGGTTAATGGCGATTTTATAGCCAAACACCCTTGTGAAGGCGAACTTTTTGGTGAAAAGGTGCTCTTTTTCATCGCCAACATGCCGGGTGGCAAAGGAGGCTTTGACCTTTACTATGCAACCAAGAAGTCGGAAAACACCTTTGGCTTGCCAGTAAACCTCGGTGACGTGGTGAACACTCCAGGTGACGAAGCTTCTCCTTTTTACCAGGATGGGAAATTGTGGTTCAGCAGTAACGGACGGCCTACCATCGGCGGCTACGATGTGTTTGAAACACAATGGAATGGTGCCATTTGGAGCGATCCAAAAATGATGCCCCTTGGCATCAACACCAGCTTGGACGACCTTCACTATTCCCGTTCTTCCGATGGATTCACGGGATTCCTTCAAAGCAACCGTCCCGGCCCCAACAACCTTAAAAGCAAAACCTGCTGTGACGATATTTATGCTTGGGAACTTGAGCGTATCAAAGTGGAATTGGTCGCTAAAACCTTTCGCCTAAAACGCAAAGGGGAAAAAGAAAGCCAGCCCCTCAAAGGAGCGGTCGTGACAATGCTCGACGTGACAGAGAAAAAAGCAGCCAATGTGGACGAAAAGAGCAACCTCGCGGCCAACGATTTCCCGTTCACATTGCAGCCTGAAAAATCCTACATGGTTATTGCAAACGCCGAAGGTTACAAGCCTGATACGGTGATCTTCAACACCTTGGGAGTCAAAAAAAGCACCAGTATTGAGAAAAAACTAACCTTGCGGCTCATTAAGCGCGAGCCGGAGTACGACACGCTGCGAATCAACGAGCCTATCCGACTTGACAACATTTTGTACGACTACGATAAAGACAACATCCGTCCTGATGCAGAGCCTGATTTGCAGAGTGTGGCAGATTTGATGAAAAAATACCCAGAAATGAAAATCGAACTTTCGTCGCACACCGACGCAAGGGGCAACGATAAGTACAATGAGGATCTCTCCCAGCGCCGCGCCAACAGTGCCGTGGCCTGGATTGTGAGCAAAGGAATTGGCGCTGACCGCATCGTGGCGAAAGGGTACGGAGAAAATCAGTTGCAAAACAAGTGTACCAACGGGGTTGAATGTACCGAGGAAGAGCACCAACTCAATCGCCGTACCGAATTCAAAATCACCGCCGGGCCTACTAGCATCGTGATTGAAAAAGTCGAGAAGCGCGAGAAAAAGCCTGCCCCCGCCACTGGTGGCAAGCAGAGCCTGCGCAACGGTCTGTTTTTTGGAAATTAAATTTGTAGCGCGCGTTAACACACGTTCCTAAACATGAGCCATCCCGATTTTTTTGGGGTGGCTCATGACTTTTTTCACCCAAAGATGGCTCCTAAGGAACGCGGCACCAATAACCCTAAAAATTCCGCCCTATCATGCCCACGCTCTTTATTATTTCTGCGTTAGATGCTCCCAAAGACCAAACCGGTTTTTGGATATTCATGGTAATCTTCATGGCCGCAGTGGTATTTTCCTCCCTCTTATTCACTACAGTGGTGGTGGCCCTAGTGGCCAGTTTGGGCGGTACCGGCGAATTGATTGTTTTGTGAGCACTTGCCTCATGCTTGTCAATTTGGGGCTTAATTGTCTCGATCAAACGACTCCGAAGAGAAAAAAGGGAAAAAAGGAAAGAAACCAAGCGATGAATTTTAACTACTTTTGCATCAAATTCAGCAATAATGACAGCCATTTTCGACAAGAAAAACCTAAATGAAAGAGTAGAAGCCGCCCTTGAAACCATTCGACCCCACCTCCGGGTAGACGGAGGCGATGTAGAACTGGTGGAAGTAACGGACGATATGCACGTCAAAATCCGTTGGATGGGCATGTGCGAATCTTGTGCTATGTCAGCCATGACCCTTCGCGCTGGCATCCAAGAAGCCGTGCAGAGCAAAATCCCTGAGATATTGGGCGTAGAAGCGGTGAATTAGTAATGGGAGCACCTATCTAATTCACCATTTCACCCGCGCCTGTAGCTTCCACACCTTTTCCTTTCCCGTCGTACCCGAATCCGTCACTGCTTGCAGCGTGTTGGTCTCTTCCATACGTGCATCCAGCCTGAGCCAACGGTTTACCCGCCAGTGTAGATTGACATACCAGCGGGTACCACGTCCTGAAAATGCAGGGATAGAAACTGCCGAAAAAAGGTCGTTCTCAAAAGCATACACTCTTGAATCATAGTCTTCCGTATCAAAAACGGCATATCGGAGCGATGCTGAAAGGGGGCTTCCAAGTGGTTTCAACACCGCTTCCTGGTATGCAACAAAACCTGTCGTAGCCTTATTTTCTCCAATTTGGTAGGTAGTCCATTCTATACGACTGCGCAGTTCGATGGGCTTGCTGACCTTGTAAATCGAATGCAGGCGGATCCGATTGCGTTGAGCATTGACAAGCCCGAAAGGTTTTTCCAAATCATCATTTCGTTGCTTGGTTTCTGACTGCCAGAGGGCATACACCGAAAAATTGCGGCTTTTTGTCCACAGCACTCGGGCGAGGTATTCTCGGCCATTCGAGGGCGCATCTACACCAAAACGCAACCAGGGATGCCGCCACATATCGGCATAAAGGTTTATCTGCCAGCGTCTTACCCAGCGGATATCTGCACCAAGATAAAGCCCTTGTTCATTGCTAGACCCGGAGGATTCAGCAAAGGGATTTCCATAAATAGACTGATAATCCTTGTCCAGTGAGCGGTGTACCGCCGTGAGCGTCACATGCCGATCCGCAGAGAAAAGCAAGCCATTCACTGCCGCGAGGCCACCATTATCGCTGCGGGCCGATTCGCCAAACAGGAAAATATTTCGCCAGCGATAATTGTAGTCTAGGCTAGTTCCTGTAAGGCTTTTCCCCGCAAAGGCGAACTGCCGGTATGGTTGGGAAGATGCGCTCCATGGCTTATTATAAAAGATGTGAAGCGCATTCGCCGTAATCTGTCCCCGCTGCCCGCCCCAAGTGGCAGAGAGACCGCCGACTTGTTCGTGGAGTTCCTTTTCGTCTTCTATTTCTGAAGCGGTACGGTGATAGCCGGAAGTGAGCAGGGAGGAAAATTCAATTTCTGGGGAATCAAATTCCAAAGTGTCGCGCTGCTGCACATTCGCATCGCGGCGGCGATTGGAATACATGGCCGTGATTTCAAGATGTTTTCCAAAAGCCAACGTAGTGGCAGCGCCCCGGAAAAAGTAGGTTTCCCCAAAAGCCCCATAAGCATTTATTTTACGCCCACCGCGCGCCACCGACACTGTTTCGGCAGATTTTCCAGGTGCAAAACCTGTTTGAAGCAAAAGCCCTTGTCCCATTCGCGCAGAATAATCGCCCAGTGCAACGGCCCTTATGGTTTGATTCCAGTTTTGGACAAAAATGTGGGCGCTGTTGTAATCAAAGCCATGTTTATTACTGCCTTTGAATACGGTCTCCCCGGCATCACTTTCCGCCGTAAAGCCAAAGCGGAGGCGGTTGTCAAAGGAGTGACGGTAGCGAACCGCCCAGGCATTGGGGCCACCTTCCGCTTTTTCAGTATCGTAATTGGGGGGATCCGGGTGTGCCCAACGCAGGAACAACTCATTGTCGCCCTGAATAAATCCATCGAGGAGCTTGGTGTTTCTGGTATCCAAGCCCGTTCTGATGCGGGAAAACTGCAAGACCCGTCGAATGTCCGAAATTTCCCACTCTGGTATTGCTTGAAGTTCGTATTCGTTCAGGAATGGCCCAAATTGATTGCGGTACGTTAGCAGGTTTTCCACCTGAAGTTCATTGAGCAAATGCAAAGAGAGCAGTTCTTCGCGCCTAACTGTGTTGAGATTCAATGGTTTGTCGCGAAAAAGTTCCAGATTTTCCAAGAACTGCTGCGCATCTGATTCAGAGGCCGATTCGTTGTCTCGGAAAAAGTTTTCGAGCAGTTCATCTACAGTTTGGGCATTTAAAAACAAGGGAGAAAGGGCCAGAATCAGGAGCCCCAAAAACTTTAAGAAAATATTTTTACTCAAAAGTTGTGTATAAATGGCAGTGGCGTGCGTCATAGGCCGGGTTGTTTCGGCAACAATGTTAGGGCGAAAGATTCGTTTGAGCAGCAATTTTTGCGCTTCACAATTTCTCAATATTTCAAAGTGCCATAACAATCACAACCACTACCTTTGCTCATTATTTTTTAACCATTCAAAATCACTTTTTTCAAACATGAAAAAATCTGTTTTAGGAATTCTCGCTGGCGCAGCGCTCATGTTCTCCATGGCCTCCTGCGGCGAAAAACTGCTCACCGACGAGCAGGTACAAGCTGAAATCACCAAAGGCTTCGACGCTGGCAAGGCTGCCGTCGAGCAAGAGATGACAGCAAAATGCGAAGCTGACTTCGAAGGCCGTGTATCTGCCATTGTGGATCAAGCACGCGCTGACTACGAAGCTGAAAAAGCAGCTGAAATGGCTGCTGGCAAGAAGAAGTAAGCCTTTGAAAACAACTCAAAATTCATTCATTTTCAAATCATTCACCGAAAATTTATCATCAAGATGAATAAAAAATTGCTTTTAGCTGGTGCATTGGCTGTTGCTGGCTTTTTCACCCTCACCGCATTTGACGGCAAAACACTCGCTCAGCAAAAAGAAGAAATTGCTGCTGCCGTAACCGCAAAACTCGAAATGCTTCGCACCGAAAAGACTGCTGAATGCGATACGCGCGTTCAGGAAGAATCTACTACCCGCATCGAAGCTTGGAAAGCCGAAATGGCTGCTGCACCAGTGCCGACACCTTCCAAGGGTGGCACAAAAAAAGGTGGCGCAAAAGGCCCGAAGGTGGATCCACTGCCTGTAACACCTCCTCCTGTTAAAGTTGACCCTAAACAGGGCAAAATGGAAGGCGGTACCAAAGCCGAAGAGAAAAAGTCCAAAATGGAAGGCCAAGCTCCAAACGCTGACAAGAAGAAGGCTAAAATGGGCGGCGGCAACTAAATAAACTCAGTATTCGTTGATAAAATTTATGGCTGTCTCGGTTTGTACCAGGACAGCCATTTTTGATACTATACTGCGATTAAAGTGATTTTGATGATTTGATTGATTGAAATCCCTTGATTTTTAATTGATTACAAACGTTCAATCTTCAAAATCACTTTAATCACAGTATACTTACAATTCTTTTTTGTCCTCCACTTTTTTGTTTGGCGGCTCCTCCGTGTTGTCCGCTCCTTTTAAATAGTTTGGCAGGTTAAGTCCAGCCATATTGAACAAATCGTTCAGCGGTGGAACCGTTTTCATCATTCCTGAAACGAAGTTTGCTGTAGTGGAATTGCCATTTTCAGTTTGGCCGTTTCCCGAATCCCAAACCGTAATTTTATCAATTTTGATATTTTTAACGGCTTCAACTTGTGTCCTAACCAGCTCTGGCAATTTTTCAATGAGCAGTAATTGGAACGCTTTGCTCGGGTCTCCACCCGCAGCAGCAACTACTTGTTTATAGCCTTCTGCTTGTTTTGTCAATATCTCAAACAAGCCTTTTGCTTCCGCTTCCATTTTTGCAAAAATCGCATCTGCTTCTCCTTTTGCATTTTCTCGGATGGTTTCGGCTGCAGCTTGTATTGCAATTGCATTTGCTTCTGAAGTTTTTACCCTGGTATCTCTATCTGCTCCTGCCTTACCGATTGTTTCATCTTTTACAGCCGTTGCAATACTTATTTCTTGGTCTTTTTGTGTGATGGCAATTTTTACATCTCTATCTCGATGGGTTTCGGCTATCTGAGTATCTTTTTCTCTATCTGCCAATGCCTTGCCTGTTTCACCAATTTTTTCTTGTTCAGCAACACTTATTTTTGCTTCGTTGATCGCTTTTGCGGCCGCTTCTTTTCCTAAAGCTGCAATGTAGCCCGATTCATCTTTAATGTCCGTAACGTTCACGTTGATCAGTTTCAAACCAATTTTTTTCAGTTCGCTGTCAACGTTTTTTGAAATGTTTTCAAGAAACTTATCCCGGTCGGAGTTGATTTCTTCAATGGTCATGGTCGCGATTACCAAGCGCAACTGACCAAACAAAATATCTTTCGCCAATTCTTGAATGTGTTCGGAAGTCAAGCCTAGTGTCAGGTTCAGTAGATATTGCAATTGTAAACCGACAGGGAACGTCTACTCTAATATTTTGGCGGCTTACTTCTTCTTATTTGCCAAAATTTGGTTTGCGTCATTCAAAAACTTGAGCTCTTCCTTCCCAATTTCCGAGCCTTGAGGATAGCCCAGCGAACCCAGCGCCGATAGATTGATGTTGTGGGTTGTTTGGTCTTCGGTGACATAAAAAAGCCATACGGTTGGGTAACCTCTAACACTAAATGCCTGTTGAAGTGACTGGTTTTGCTTCACAAGTTCGGCAGGCAGCTCTTTGCGACGAGGGAAATCCAGTTCGAGCAGAATTACATTTTTCTTGGCCCACTCAACAAAGGCAGGTTTAGAAAAAACATCGGACTGTAATTTACGGCACCATCCGCACCAATCGCTGCCTGTAAAAAAACCAAAAATGGGCTTTTGGGTAGCATCGGAAAGTTCACGCGCTTTTTCAAGATCAGTGTGCCAGCGGAGACCGCTGCCATTGCTCTCGGCCGTTTGGGCCATACACGAAAACTGAGTACCCAGTAAAAACAAGAAAAAGAAATTAACTGATTTCATGCAATGTGATTTTATGTACAATAGGTTACAAAGATAAGGCTTTAGCGTATAACTGCGCTTAATTCCATCGCTCCTGTATCTATATGATAACGCAGCCTCCCTCGTCACTTTCCCGTCACAAACGGTCTCGAATTTCGCATTCCTACCCTACCCTGACCTACTTTTGCGGTTCAATTTTTTCAGAACAATGACAACCAACCCATCACCAATCACTGATCAGCCAATCACCAATCTACCCATCAGCCAGTCACCACAGCACCTTTTCCTCTGCGCAGCGCTCGGCGAAACCACCCAACGCCCGCCCGTATGGCTTATGCGCCAGGCGGGACGCATCTTGCCGCAATATCGCGCGCTTCGCCTGCGCTTCCCCGATTTTAAAGCTTTTGTAAAAACCCCGGAAGCTGCTGCTGAGGCCACATTACAGCCCGTAAACGAACTTGGAGTAGACGCCGCCATCGTTTTTTCCGATATTCTAGTGGTGCCGGAAGCGATGGGACTGGATTACGAAATGATCGAAGCAAAAGGCCCTCGTTTTCCAAAAACTATTGAAAATCAATTCGACGTAGACCGCTTGCGGTCTGGAGCAGAAGCCGCCGAATCCCTAGAATACGTCTATGAGGCCCTGCGCATCAGCAAGCGAGAACTGGCTGGCCGGTTACCACTCATCGGTTTTGCGGGTGCTCCGTGGACGATTCTTGCTTATATGGTAGAAGGCAGTGGAAGTAAAACCTTTTCAAAAGCTCGCCGCCTGCTCTACACCGAGCCTGTTTTAGCGCATGAATTGCTGCAAAAAATCACCGATACCACCATCGCTTATCTTCGCCACCAGGTTGTTGCCGGCGCCGATCTCCTGCAATTGTTCGACTCCTGGGCCGGCGAACTGCCCCCCGCCCATTACCGAGCTTTTGCCGTGCCTTATCTGCGCCAGATTTGCGAAGCATTGCCCGAGGTTCCAAAGACCGTTTTTGCCAAAGGGGCTTGGTTCGCGCTGGAAGAATTGGCTGAATTGCCTTGTCAAATCATTGGTTTAGACTGGAATATTTCCCCTGATTTTGCGAGACAAAAAACAGGGGGCACCAAAGTTTTACAGGGAAATCTTGATCCATGTACGCTTTACGCAGATACTAAAACCATTGAAAAAGAAACGGTAGCGATGCTTCGGGCTTTTGGTGGCAATCATATCGCCAACTTGGGCCACGGCGTGTACCCGGATACACCGCTGGATGGAGTACGCGCTTTTGTGGAAACGGTGAAGCACTTTGAATATTGAACGATAAACTAGGAACGCTTACATTCGCGTCGTTCTTGGTCACGATCAATAGTTCAACGGTCAATAGTCAACATGAAAATCGTCATCGTCGGTGCGGGCCGTATTGCTTGGCACTTGGGCAAACGCCTAAAAAGCAAGGGCTTACCTGTGGCGCAGGTCATCAGCCGCACGGCGGAAAATGCCGAAGCACTGGCCGAAAGTCTCCATATTCCTTGGTCCGACTCCCCTGCGGACTTGCTTCCCGATGCCGATTGGATCATCATTGCTGTCCGCGACGATGCAATCGAATCAGTGGCCAATGCCTTTGCACCTTATGTTCAAAACGCGCTGGTAACGCACACTTCCGGGGGGACTGCTGGGGCACTCATAGCGCCCTATTTTAAGCGTTATGGTGTTTTTTACCCGCTGCAATCTTTTTCCCTTGAGCACACGCCTGTTTGGTCAAAAATCCCTTTTTGCGTGGACGCTCAATCAAACGAGGACGTTTTGTTCCTGAAAAAAATCGCAAAAACCATTGGCAACCTGGTCTACCGGGTCAATGATGAACAACGTGCCTTGCTTCATGTCGCCGCAGTTTTTGCCAACAACTTTGCCAACCGCTGCTTTGCCATTGCCGAGAAAATTTTGGACGAGAAAGACCTGCCATTTGAACTGCTCCATCCGCTGATGGAAGAAACACTGGCCAAAGCCTTGCAGGATTCGCCGGCACGAATGCAAACCGGGCCAGCCATGCGCGGCGATGTGGACACCGTGCGCAGGCACCTTGACTTGTTGGCTGAAAATCCAGAATGGCAGGAAATTTACAGGGAAATATCCGAGAATATCAATCCAACTTTAAAGGTTTAATCACCAGTCTTTTTTGGAGGTTTTCGGCTTAGACTGTTGCTGTGCGGCGCGGTATTTCTGAGCGTTTTTGCGGTCGTCCGGCCCGACAGCTGTTTCAAGCAGCCGTTTAGCATCCTCTTTTTTTAGTCGCTGCTCCTCCTGTTTTTTTTGCTGCCCGCTTTGGGGTTGTTGAGGCGGAGCCGATTGGTTGGGTTGGGGCTGATTTTGCGGTTTATCTTGTTGGTTTTGAGGATTTTGTTGTGGATCCTGATTTTGATCCTGATTTTGTTGCTGCTGCTGTTGTTTTTGCTCTTTTTCCTTTTTTTCTTCCTCCCGAAGTCGTTTTTTGGCCATTTGGAGGTTTTGTTTGGTACCTTGATCGGCTGTACGAAGTCGTAGGCTTGCTTCGTAAACCTCCACCGCTTCCTTGTATTTCCGTTGTTTCAAAAATGCATCGCCCAGATTGTGCAGTGCATCCGCCCGGCGGATGGGTGTTTTAGCGTTGTTTGCCGCTTGCTGGAATCGTTTTTCGGCGTCTTCAAAGTTCCCTTGCTGGTAAAGGGTATTGCCCAAATTGTAAACGGCCTGAGGATTGCCCATGTCTCGGTCTGCGGCAGTACGGTAGTGCTTTTCTGCGACTTGATATTGCTCACGGTCGTAAGCCCGGTCGCCTTTTCGCAAAGGGGTGTGCGTGGATTGCGAAAAGGCAATGTTCCAGCACAAAATAAAAAACAGGGAAGACTTAAATTTCATTTTTATATATCTATATTTTAGCCACTAATTACACGAATTTTGACGAATTAGATATGTTTTTAGCAAAAATTGGTATAATTAGCGGCTAATTTTTTCGAAAAGAGATTGCCATTTCTAAGCCCATGAAAAGCAGAACAGGCAATAAAAACCATTGATACTTCGACTCCATTTCGTTCAGGGACCGGACTTCCAAGGTTCGTTTTTCGAGTCTGGCCACTTCACGTTTGATCACCGCCACCGCCCGGTCGCTTTGGCTTATGTTAAGGGCCTGTCCCCCACCTGCGCGAGCGATTTTGCGCAACAAATCTTCGTTGAGCCGAGTGCGCACCACCTCACCTTTTTCATCGCGTTTATATTGGCTGCCTTCCCAATCACTGCTGGGGATAGGGCCACCCTCGGAAGTTCCTGCGCCCACGGCTATTATCAAGGTACCCCCTTCGAATGATTTTTGGGCAGCGTTGAGCGCTTCCTCGTCGTGGGTTTCACCATCCGTGATAAGCACTATTGCGCGACCTCCACCAGGGTCAGCGTCGAAAGATTTTCCGGCGAGTTCAAGCGCAGAAGCAATGGCAGTACCTTGATCTGTAAGCAAGTCGGGGCTGGCGCTCTGGATATTTTGCAGTATAAAGGGATAATCTGTAGAAAGTGGCACTGCCAGAAATGCGTTTCCGGCAAAAAACAGGAGGCCGATGCGTTCGCCTTCCAGCGCTTGTACCAATTTTTGGGCAAATATTTTGGTGAGTTCCAAACGGCTGGGCGCTACATCCCGGCAGAGCATACTTTGCGAAATATCAAAAGCGAGGAATATGTCGGCCGCTTTTTGGGTGGCAGTTTGTTTTTTTGCACCCATTTGAGGATTGGCCCACGCCAGAGTCAAAAAAAGGAGGGCGAGCACGAGCATGCTTCCTTTTACCCAAAATTTGACCTCGGAAAAAACGGGCATCAGGCGCGCGGTGTCGCCCAGACGGGCAAGCGCTTTTCTCCGCCATCGCTGATAGCCCAGCAATAGCAACAACAAAACCGGCGTAGCGACGAGCAGCCACAAATAATCGGGGTGCTGAAATTGGAACATAGGGCGAAGGTAGTATCAATCATTCATCCAAAGATCGCCCGACAAAGCCGATTCAACTACCCCGTCGTTCATGATCCGTTCCTGTTGGTTGATGCCCTCCTGGTGGATTGCTTCCAAGAACATACTGATGAACTCACGGCTTAGATCGCCCTTCTCCGCCCGAAGTCGGCAGGCATCGGCCAGCGCACGCCAGCGTTCCGGTTGAAAAATCGCAACATTCTTGTCTTTTTTCACATACCCAATCGCTCGCACCAAGTTCATTCGTTGTGCAATGAGATGAATAATTTCTTCGTCAAATTCGTCAATTTGCTGACGAAAATTTTCGATTTGCTCCCGAAAATCAGGGTCTTCTGAAGTAGAATGTCGTCGTACAAGCGATGCAACCATTTCACCAAAACGTTCTGGCGTGATTTGTTGGGATGCATCGCTCCAAGCCTTGTCGGGATCTGGATGTACCTCTACCATCAGTCCATCGAAGTTGAGGTCATACGCTTTTTGGGCCGTTTCAGCCAAGATGTCGCGTCTGCCACAGATATGGGAAATGTCACAGATCACTTCAAGCCCCGGAAATTCTTGCATCAGGTCAATCGCCATTTGCCAACGCGGCACGTTGCGGTATTTCGAGTCGCCGTAGGTCGAAAAGCCCCGGTGGATAGCCGCAATACGGCGCAAACCGGCTTTGTGCAGGCGTTCGATGGCGCCGACCCAAAGTTTGTAGTCGGGATTTACTGGATTTTTTACAATGACCGGGATATCAGTTCCCGCCATTGCGTCCGCGATTTCTTGGACGGAAAACGGGTTCACGGTGGTGCGCGCACCGATCCAAAAAACGTCCACGCCGTATTTCAAGCATTCGTAAACGTGTTGACCCGTAGCAACCTCCGTCGTTACTTTCATTCCGGTCTCTTCCTTCACGCGGCGCAGCCAAGGCAATCCTGCTACTCCAACCCCTTCGAAGGCTCCGGGTCGGGTACGCGGTTTCCAAATACCGGCACGGAAGAGGTCAACTTGCAAACCGCCATGGTCTTGAAGACCTCGGAGGGTTCGGGCGGTGGTGAGCACCTGTTCCTCTGTTTCCGCCGAGCAAGGCCCGGCAATGAGGATGGGGCGTTTTTGGCTGTTGAATATGGGCTTGAAATTCATAATTCAGGGGGTGCGAAATTCAGTGGCGCGAAATTCATTTCGCATTACTTTTTTTTACAAAACATGACTCATGCGGCAAGGTTTTAAGGGGACGCTCATTTTAGCCACGAATTGCACTAATTTTCACGAATCTAGGGGATGGAGATTTCCAAAACCACTTTGCGTTGACTATAGTGCATTTCATGGCAACCCTAAAGGAGCGTTAAAACCCAGGAGCGCAATAACGTATCAGTACGGTGATGCAAAGATTCAAAAATAAATCTTGAACCAGCAAATTTTCGAAGGAAATCATGTGAAAAGGCTCAGCGCTCCCCAAAAATCAAACTACCTACCCTGAGCATGGTACTGCCTTCTTCGAGCGCAATACGCCAATCGCCTGACATCCCCATAGAGATTTCAGAAAAATGTTGAGATTCTGGGAAAAATCTTGTTTTCAGGAGATCAAAAATGGTTTTGAGGCGGCGAAACTCCTGTCGCACTTTTTCCGTATCTTCTATAAAAGAAGCCATGCCCATCACGCCGCAAATGCGCACGTTTTGAAGCGTAGAAAAGGAGGAGTTTGAAAGCAATTCAATGGCTTCTTTCTCACTCATACCAAACTTGGTATCTTCCTGCGCAATATGAAACTGGAGCAGGCAATCAATTACACGGTTATTTTTAAGTGCTTGTTTATCAATTTCTTGAAGCAATCGAAGGCTGTCTACCGAGTGGATGAGTGAGACAAAAGGGGCAATTGATTTCACCTTGTTTGTCTGCAAATGGCCAATTAGGTGCCATTCGATGTCAGCAGGCAGCGCGGCTTGTTTTTCGAGCATCTCTTGGGGACGGTTTTCACCAAAGATGCGCTGACCTTGTTGATAGATCTCCAAGATAAGAGCGGCTGGATGCGTTTTGGAAACGGCTACCAGGCGTGCGTTTTTGCCGGAAAGTTCGGAACGTATTTGACTGAGCATGGCAACAAAGGTAGGTGGGTTTAGGGGTTAGGGGTTAGGGGTTTAGGGGTGAGGGGTTTAGGGTTTAGGGGTTAGGGG
>Ga0209181_10005038_pt1 | contig 19224 bp, 17 predicted proteins | sample MAT05_FD_187208 | JGI IMG/M metagenome (GOLD analysis project Ga0209181, IMG submission 187208) | Freshwater microbial communities from Lake Fryxell liftoff mats and glacier meltwater in Antarctica - MAT-05 (SPAdes) (version 2) | ecosystem: Environmental > Aquatic > Freshwater > Ice > Liftoff... | reverse complement strand
TGCGTCGCGGCGGGCAATTCGAGCAGCGTCTCGCACTGACCACGCCAACGCACCAAGCTCAGCGCACCGTCGTCGGCCTCGGTGATTGCGGTCAGGCTCTCGACCCAGTCGCCATCGTTGGCATAGAAGTCGACCACGCCGGCCTTGGATACCGGGAGCGCGCCATCGACCAGCACATTGCCGCCGGCCGCGCCGTAGCCACGAATGCCCGCATCGCCTTCTTCGAGCACAAAGCCCGGTGTGCGCCTGACCATATCGAGCGCGGTTTGTGGTGCATAGGCCGCGAAGTCGGCGGTGGAATAGACGACGCGGTCGGCGGCGGCGGTTTGGGCCGAGCGAACTTCGGCTCGAAGCTCAGCACTGTCGATGAGCAGGGCCACGCAGGCCAACAGCATTCTGACGCGCAGGGAGCGCCTGAATGGATTGAGCCGACCTCGCGCAAGCGCCGCGATTCGCGGCCATGTCCCGTTGTCCAGCAACCGGCACTTTGTGGGCTGCAGCACTGTTATGAACTCGGATTTTCCGGGCATGTGTGTGGGGTTCACTTAGTTGCGAGCAGCCAGCACGCGCCAGCGCGCTGCAAGCCACAGTAGTAGCGCCAGCATGCTGAGCTGGACAAACAGCATGAGCGCGGTCGAGGCGGCGGCGACGGTTGGCGGCGCGACGAAACGCGGCAGGCGGTCGAGCTCGGCGGTGCCCAGCGTGCGCCCAGCGAGCAGCGGACGGAACAGCGCATCGTCCCAAGCCTGCTTGTGCGCATCCGCAGCAGTCATGAATCGCGAAACGCTCGCTAGGTCAACGCCTGCCGTGCGCTCTGAGGCCGCAGTGAGCGCCTGAGCCGGCGACAGCCAGAGCAACTGGCCACGTAGCTGGCGATGCGCAGCCTGCCGCGACTCAGCCGCCGCTCGCGGCGGCGCCATTGCCTCGGCGATGAAGCGCTGCTGCACGTAGTAGCGGCGCGTCCAGGCGAGGGCGTCCTGGGCGGTCTCCACGCTCAGCTCCGGATGGTCGCTGACGTAGACGTCGAACAACTCATCGCGGCGGCGCTGCCCTTCCTGTGCCGCGGCTCGCTCTGCGCCCAGCAGCGACAGTGCCGTGGGACTCGGGGCAAGACGCGACGCCAGCGTGTCCAGAGCGGCCGGTAGCAGCCAGAGCAGCGCGACCCACAGCGTGACCAGCCAGGCGAGTGCCGTTGCGGAACTGCTCGTGCGACTGCCCAGCAAGGCACACGCCCCACTCCATAGCATTGCCCATCCCAGCATTGGGGCGATCCACAGAAGCCAGCCTGTCAGTGCCGCGACCCCTCCCGCGGCAAGCGCGGTGGCGGCGCTGATTGCTGCAAGCGACAGCAGCAATGCCAGCATTCGCACTACGTGCCGACGCAGGTAAAGCGCTGAAAGCGGCGTTTGCGCCGCAAGCAGCGGCAGCCGCCCGTCACCGCGATCATCTCCCGGCTGAGCGAAAAGCAACGCCAGCAGCGCCAGCGGCAGCAGGACAATTGCGACGAAACCCAGATCGAAGCGGCCGGTGCTGAGCAACAGCGGGCTCTGCAGTTCTCGTCCCTTGGCTGACTGTTGCGGTCCGTTGAAGAGCGAAACGCGCAGCGTAAGGTTGGCACGATCGAGCAGGCCAAGGTCGAGCGCGGCCAGCGCCGGCACCGGCAACAGCACCGGGCTGCGCAGGATTGATGGAAAGCCGACGTAGGCATCAGCCGGTGCAGATCCGGCCTCGACCGCAGCCATCCTCTCACGCTCGGCCGATCGCTCATGCGCAGCCGCTTCGACAAAGCGTGCCTGGTCGACGCGCAAAACTTGCACCGCGTTCCATCCGCCGTAGCCAGCGTAGGAGAGCAACGCAATCCAGCCAATCAGTACCAGCCGAGCACCGCGGTCGCGGGCGAGCAGACGCAGTTCGAAGATCCAGTGATTCATGGCGACGCCTCCCGCTGGGCGCGGCGCAGGCCGGCGATGAGCACGGCTCCGACCACGGCTAGCCATGCCGTCAGCACGGCAAGTGCTGCGGAGGGAAACGCCATCTCGTTGGCAACGGGCGTCTGATATGACCAGCGCGGCGCAGCGGCCCAAAGCTCCGGGCCTGCCTGATAGGCGGAGCCGTGCTCCTTGCCGTGGCGGGTCAGATCTCCGTTGAGAAAGCGCTGGAGTTCGCGACGATGTAGCTCGGCAGCGTCTGCGAAGTGGCGATGGTGCCGCCAGTCGCTACCTGCGGCCCACTGCGAGAGCTGGTCAAGCGCCGGCAACGGCGAGAGCACTGCCAGTCGCAGTCGCCACCTGTCTTGGTTCTCCAACTGCTGCCACAACTGACCGTAGTTGACATCGTAAACCGTGTTGGCGTGCTCCTCTCCCGCCTGCATGGCGATGCCGGCGAAACTGATTGGCAGGTCTTCTTCACGCTTGACGCCGTACTCGGTGAGTGTCCGTTGCAGCAGCTCGGCCCGGCGTACATCGGCGCTGGAATGTCCATCAATGCCGGAAGCCTGTCCTGTGCGTATGGAGGCCCAAAAGGCTTCCGGACTTGCCAGCGGAGCGATCTGATCAGCGGCATTAGCAACCAGCCGCGGCGCAATGACTGTCGCCAGCAGCCATAGTCCGAGAAGGCCCGCGAGCGCGCCGCGACTGCTCTGCGAGAACATCGAAACCGCCAGTGTCGTCAGCACCCAGATGCACGCATACAGTCCGTAGACGAGCGCCAGCCAGGCGCCACGACTGGCATCGAAAATCCATGCGGCGAGAGCCAGCGGCAACCACAGCAGCGCGGCGAGACCGAGCAGCATCATCGCCTTTCCCAGCAGTAGCCCGGCAGGTCGCGCGCCTTGAACCCACTGCAGACGCAAGCGCCCGCTCTCGCGCTCCCCGGCCCACAAAGACGCACCGGCAACGACCAGCAGCAAGGGCAATCCCCACTGCAGCAGGGCGGCTGCCGAGCGCGGCAGTACCTCGCCGTCCTGCGACTCGATCGGGCGCAACGTGGCGGGGTTCTGGTAGTGCGCCTCCATCCACACGCCGATCCCGAGCGCGTCGGTGACGCCAGGGTCCAACCACTGCAGCGGGGCCGCCGGCTTGAACGCATACTGGCCGAAGTGCGCCACGCTGTGCGGATTGCCGGCCCCCTGGCCAATCCAGGTTGCGTGATCAAGCTCGGCGGCCTGCTCGGCCTCGCTCTGCCAGCTACGCGCAGCATCAACACCGATCAACCCGGCGGCTGCGAACCAAGCGCAGACCAGCACCAGCAGCGCAAGCAACCTGCCGTCGCGGCACCACAAACGCAGCGTATGCGCGGCCTCCTGAGCCACTTGTAAGGCGAAGGATGTGCGCATCTCAGGCCTCCATGTGCTGCAGGTAGAGCGATTCCAACTGAGCCCCGGTGATGGCGCGCGCATCCAGTTCGACGCGTTTCTCACCGCGCCGCAGGATGCCGACGCGGTCAGCGACCTGACGCGCGCGAAACAAATCATGGGTCGCCAGCAGCACAGCCACGCCAGTGTCGGCCACCTCGCGCAGCAAACGTGTGACCTCGTTGGCGGCGGCCGGATCAAGGCCGGAAAGCGGCTCATCTAGCAGCAACACCTTGGCCTGCTTAGCCAGCGCGATGGCAATGCCAACTTTTTGCCGCATGCCCTTCGAGTACCCGGCAAGCCGCCGCTGGTGCGCTTCGCGGGGCAATCCGGCTCGGCTGAGCAGATCCGCGACTTGTGCCGATGCCAGCCGATGCCCGGCCAGCGCTGCGAAGTAGCCAAGGTTCTCGGCGCCGCTCAGGGTGGGGTACAGGGCCACCTGCTCGGGCAGATAGGCGATCCGCGCGCGTGCTTCGGCCGGCGCAGACCCCGGATCGATGCTGTCCACCCGCACCGTGCCACTGTCCGCGCGCAGGAAGCCAAGCAGCAGGTTAAGGGTGGTCGACTTGCCGGCGCCGTTGGCGCCGAGCAGCGCGTAGACCTCGCGCGAGCCGACGTCTAGGTCCAACGAGTCCAGGGCCACGGTGGCGCCAAACCGAATTGCAGCCTGCTTCATCTGGATCATCATGGATTCCCGGTGAGTGCAACAGCGACGTTCAATTCAATAGTGATATGTTATAACATAACCTTTCGTCTGAGTTGGCAGCGCCAATCTCCTTCACCAAAGGTTACGAATATTATGCAAAAACCCTCGCTCGCGCTGCGTCCTGTCGTTCGCTTTCCACCATCGGCTTCGATGTTGCTGGCTGCGCTTTGCCTCAACCTCACTTTCGCTGAGAGCGCGGCGTCGGCGTCGAAGTCGACACGCTTGGCCACACTGACTGCGTCAGACCTGCCCAGCACGTTACTGGACGGGATGGAGGTGCGCGAGCGTCGCGAACAAGCTGATGCGCTCGCGCTGGATGAGCCTAGCCAGACCGGTTCACGGCTGGGCCTGGAGCTGCGCGACTTGCCCGCCAGCGTGTCTGTAGTCACTCAAGAGGCCATTCGGATCAGCGGCGCGCGCACTGCGCTGGAAGCTGTGGAGAACGCAGTTGGCATGATCGGCACAGTCGGAGTCGGCTCGATCCCGAGCTATTCGACACGCGGCTTCACCAGCGGCGACATCACCATCATGCGCGACGGTATCCGACAGAACACCGCGTCGCAGTCCTCGCGTCCGCTCGACAGTTTTCTGTTCGACCGCATTGAAGTGCTCAAGGGGCCAGCGTCGTTGTTGTACGGAGAAGGCGCGATCGGCGGCGCGGTCAACTACGTGTCGAAGCAGGCTAGCGACCGCTTCGAGGGTGAAGCGCTGCTCAGCGCGGGCTATTGGGACAGCTACAGCGGCGCGTTCGGGGCTGGTGGGCCGACGGCCATAGAGTCGCTGAGCTTCCGCGCCGACCTGTCTCGTCGCCAAGAACGCGGCTTCGTTGATCGCAGCAATGCGCAGTACGACGCTATTGGCGGTGAACTGCGCTGGCAGCCCACCGTTGACACGTCGGTTCGCTTTTCCGGCACCGTTTTGGACGACGACACCGAAAGTTACTACGGAACTCCGCTGGTCTACGACGCGATCATCAACCAAAATGGCGAGCAACTTGTGCGCCGCGCCAATACTGCGACCGACCGCCTGGTCAATGCGCGCATCGAGCCCGCGTCGCGGCGGGAGAACTACAACCATCTCGACAACTTCGCCCGTGCCCGCAACTCCTTCTGGCGCGTCATTGCCGAGACTCGGCTGTCGCCTGCGTGGACACTGCGCAATGAGACCTACGCCGCGACGCAAGACTTCGACTGGCAGAACACCGAGAGCACCGTTTGGAATCCGGCCACGCGCTTGGTCGACCGCAGCAGCTTCTTTCTGATCTTTCGCGACGACCTGCAACTCGGCAACCGCCTGGACCTGCGCTGGGACGGCACGCTGCGCGGGCGTCCGAACAAGTTTCTGATCGGCACGCTTTACGATGACAACGATCAGGACCGCAACAGCGGCCAAGTCGTTCCGGGTTCGCCGACGCCCGCCAGTGTGCCGCTGACCGGGTTCAATCCCGGCTTCGGGCCGACGGTAGTGCCGCAGAAAACCGTCAACGTGCTGACCCGCAATCGCGCGCTCTATATCGAGAACCTGTTCGAACTGACCGACAGGTTGGCGCTGATTGGCGGCATGCGCTACGACCGAATCGACATCGACCGCACCTCGTTCATCGGTGCGGCGCCGTTTTCCAAGCGTTACGAGCCACTGACTGGTCGACTCGGCGCGATGTACACCCTGCGGCCGCAGGTCAATGTCTATGCCAGCTACAGCTACGCCGCGCAGCCGGTATCGCAACTGGTTAGCCTGGGCGCGGCGCAGGATGAGTTCAGCTTGCAGAAAGGTCGCCAGTTCGAGGTCGGACTTAAGGCCAGCGGCTGGGACGGACGCGCCGATGCGACGTTCGCGCTGTTCGATATCGAAAAGCGCGACCTGTTGACCTCGTCGATCGTCGACGGCATCCGCTTCAATTCGCAGATTGGTGCGCAAGTGTCGCAGGGCGCGGAACTGGAGTTGTCGTTGCGGCCAGCGGCAGGCTGGCGACTGGCCGGCCAGTTTGCGTGGAACTGGGCAGCGAAGTTCAAAGACTTCAACGAAAACCTCGGCACTGGGGTCATCTCGCGCAGCGGCAACACGCCGCCGAACGTGCCCGACGTGATCGCCGGTGTGTCAATCGTGCGCGAGTGGGCTGACTGGCGCGCACGCGCGGCGCTGCGCCATGTCGGCGAGCGTCAGGCCAACAACAACAACGGTATTCAGCTCGATGCCTACACCACACTGGATGCCAGCCTGACCCGTCGCTGGGAGCAGTTGAGTGTCACCCTGCGTGGCCGCAACCTGACTGACAGGGAATATGCCCCAGCAGCGGCGAGCGGCGGCCTGATGCTGCGTCTGGCCGATCCGCGCAGCGCAGAGCTGGGGCTGGAGTACGTGTTTTGAGTGCGCACGTCTCGGACATGCGCGACACCAGCGCGGACACCGCGCGATGAAGTGGAAGCGCCCACTGTTCCTCGCGCATCGTTGGGCCGGAATCGTGTTGTGCGCGTTTTTTGTGCTGTGGTTCGTCAGCGGCATCTTCATGATGTACGTCGACTTTCCGCAGTTGTCCCGGTCTGAGCGGCTGGCTTCGTTGCCGCGGCTGGATTTCTCCGCAGCGCGTCTTACACCAAGCGAAGCGGTCTCGCGTCTGCAGGCAAGCGACTTCACCGTCGTCGGCGCACCGAGCCGCAACCTTGCCTTGGAGCTCAAAGACGCCGCAGCGCCATTGCCCGCCATCGCGAGCGTGCGCTTGACCATGCTGATGGGACGGCCACTGTACATAATCAGTATCGAGGGGCCGGCGCAGCCACGAGCGGTGTTTGCCGACACCGGCGAGCTGCTGCTTCCTACCCATGCCGCCGCTGCACTCGCCATCGCCACCGACTTCGCCACGCGCGCCTACCGCGACCGTCGAGTGTCGCCACGCTATCAAGAATCGCTGCAGACCGACCAGTGGAGCGTGTCCAGTGGGCTCAACGCACATCGCCCGCTGCATTTGATTACTGTTGGAGACGCGGGCGGCACCGAGCTGTATGTGTCGTCGAGCACCGGCGAAGTTGTGCGCGACAGTCATCGCACCGAGCGTGTGCTCAACTATTTTGCCGCGGTCACCCACTGGCTGTACCCGACCGTGATCCGCCGTTATCCAGAGGTCTGGGCATGGATGGTTGACGTCCTCGCCGCCGCCGGCGCGCTGTTGGCGGTGTCTGGCATCTGGATCGGCTTGCTGCGCTGGAAGCGGCGTTCACAGCCGGGCAAATCCTCTATTCCCTATCGTGGACTGACGCGCTGGCATCACATTACCGGTCTGGCCTTTGGACTGTTTACGCTGACTTGGGTATTTAGCGGATTGTTGTCGATGAACCCGGCGTCGCTTAACCCGAGCCGCACACCGTCTACCGTGGAAGCCATGGTCTATAGCGGCAAGCCGCTGACGCCCGCGGACTTCGCATTGCCGAGCTTCAACAGCAGCGAAGCGATCGAAGCCGAGCTAATGCACTACGACCGCCATCCCTACTACCGGACCACGCTGCGCGATGGCCAAGTGCGGTTGCTGTCCGCGATTGCCGGGGCGTCAGCACCCCGCCCTAGTACCGAAGCGATGCTTGAGCGCGTGGGCCGGCTGATGCCGCAAGCGCGGGTCCAGGACACTCGGGCCATGACCGTGTTCGATAACTATTACTACACGCGCAAGCCAGAAAACGGCAGCCGGCCGCTGCCGGTGATTCGGGTGCGCTTCGACGACGCGCAACGCACTTGGTTTCACCTGAACCCCACCACCGGTGAGGTGATGGAGCGCAGCACGCGCACCAACCGCCTGTTCCGCTGGCTCTATAACGGCCTGCATTCGTTTGACCTCCTGTGGCTATGGGAGCGTCGGCCGCTGTGGGACATCGTCGTTATCACCTTCTCACTCGGCGGATTCGCGCTGTCGCTGCTCGGGCTCATCGGCGCGGTGCGGCGATTGCGGGTTGAACTCGGCCTCGCTCGCCGCATTCCGACTGCGCTCCGCTGAGGGCTTTACTCACCCAAAAGTTTTTTCACTCACGAGTCAGATCGGAGCCGCTGTCCTCAATGACCACGTCCGCAATGTGCGGTTCGTCGCGCAAGCCATCTGCGCGGATGAATTCGCGCTCCGTGGGAGCCATGACAGGCGGGGCCGATCTGCGCGTCGATCCAGGCTGGTGACGGCCCTGCTAGTGCCGCCTGGGCTACCAGCCGCAAGCAGCCCATGGAGCAGGGTGGTCTTTGCGCTGAGCAGAAAACCGATCAGGTGGGATGACCGGGCTACGCGTGATGGCAAAATAGTGCGGCGACTGGGAAGCTCATCAAACCAGCCCCAGCAGACCTTCGACCAGAATCACGCCGTACATCGCCACGACGCCGAATGTCACGACCGCCACCTGCGCCAAACTAGTCATTGGCGTCTCGTTACGATGCAGCGCCGGTAGGAAGTCGGACGCGGCGATGTATATGAAGCCGCCGGCTGCGACCGGCACTAAATAAACCAGTGCTTGCTCAGCAAACGTACCGATCAATAGCGTGACGATGACTCCGGGAATTACCGTCAGCGCGCACAGGAAGTTCAACCAGACCGCGCGCCGAGGCGGGTAGCCGCCGCAAAGCAGCGCGCCCACGTCACCCAGTTCCTGTGGAACCTCATGCAGCACGATGGCCGCGGTGGTGGCCCAACCCAGCACCGGGTCGGCGGCAAAGCTGCCGGCGATCAGCACGCCATCAATAAAGTTGTGAACGCCATCGCCGATCAGGTTCATGCGTGCCATCGGCTGGATTCGCTGCTGGCTGTCAGGCGTGAACACCTCATGGTGGTGCTGCCAGCGCACGCCTTTTTCGATCGCGAAAAATAGTACGAAGCCGCCCAATGTATACATGCCGACAGTGCTGATGGAACCCAGGCGCTCCACTGCTTCCGGGATCAGGTGGAGGAAGGCACTACCCAGCAGCACCCCGACTGCCAGCGCCACTAGCATCGGCACGATGACCTGCAGCCGTGATTCACGCACGAACAACACCGCCGCGCCGCTGAGCGACACCAAGGCAATGATCGCGGCACCCGCTAGGGCGCCTCCCCAGACCAGCAGAGAGTCAGCGGGTAGCATCGGGACCGCTCCGCTGCGCCGCGCGGCGGCTTCGGCGCTGGCAGAGGAATAGGCTATTTGACTGCGTCATGGTGCTTTCGCCTCGGGTTGGATGAAAGTGATTTCGCCGTCCTCTCCGCCGATCGCCAGCAACTGATCGTCAGGCGACCATGCCAGCGTGGTCGGCGACGAAAGCAGTCGGTAGGCGGCAAGTGGAGCGTCGCCACGAACCGGATCCCAGATAAGAAGCAAGCGATCACGCGCGACCGACGCTAACCAGCCGCCGCGGCGCTGCCAGCCCAAGGCGACCACCGGTTCATCGTGATAGCGCAGGTTGCGCGGCATGCATCCTTCCGGACCGGTCTTGAAGTCCCACAGCGCTACGTCATCACCACCTCCGGTGGCCAGCCAGCGTCCAGTGCGGTTCCACGCCAGTTCGCGTACCTTTTTGGCAAAGCCATGCATGGCGGCTTGGCGGCCTTTGGGCAGGCGCCAGAACTGCACGCTGGCGTCCTGGCCACCGGCCGCAATCACGCTGGCGTCGGGTCGCCAGGCCAGTGCAAGACAAGCGCCGGTCCACGGCAGCAATCGCTGGCCGAACGGCGCGTAGGGCGTTTGCAGCATGACCCCGCCGTAGAAGGCAGCCGCCAACTGCCGCCCATCGGGGGCGAAGGACAAAGCCTCGATTGTGGCAGGCAGCAGCGCGCAATGATTCAGCACAGACAGGGTTCGGGCGTCATACAGGACTATGCGGCGCCCGGCCGCGACCGCAAGTTGCCGCCCGTCCGGACTGAAAGCGACCTGCCCGGTCCAGCTTTCCGGCAATTCGAGCGTCCGTTCGCTTGCAGTATGGGCGCGCGTGAATAAGCGAAGCGTGCCGTCCTGCCCACCGCTGGCGATGTGCGCACCGTCCGTCGCGAACGCCACAGTCAGCGCGCCGCCGACGTGCTGGCCAAGCCGCCGCACGGGCCCATCGGCTGCGTTCTCAAGCAGGTACACGCCGCCATCGGCGCCAGCCACTGCGACGGCGCGGCCGTCCGGCGACCACGACAGTGCGATCACATGCTCGCCCACATCAAGGCGAGCGTGCAGCGGCACGCGCGCTGTAGGCACAGCAGCCGCCTGCCGTGCACCGCCCCCGCCCGGCGCGGCGGATTCGCCGGTGACAGAACGTCGCTCGCTCATGCCAGGCAGGCCTCGAAACCGCTTAGCAGCGCGCCGCGATCAAGATTGCGGCCAATGAAGATCAGCGTGTTGTGCCGCGGCGTGTCGCCCCATAAGCGCTCGGCGCTGGCATCCATCAGCATGTGAACGGCCTGGAATACGTGCCGGCGCGGGTCGCCCTGCACGCTCAATACGCCCTTGCAGCGGAACAGGTCCTGCCCCTGATCGCGCAGCAGCTTGCTGAGCCAGGCATTCAGGCGCGTCGAATCGAGATCACCGGGTTGCGAGATGCCGACCGAAGTCACAGTATCGTCGTGCTCGTGGTCGGGCTTGAATTCGCGTTCGCTGGTGGGCGCGATCAAGGCGTTGCCGCGCCACAACGCCAAGTCGAATTCTTCCGGCAAATGCTCAGTGAACAGTGCGTAGCGCCCGGCGTCGGCAATGTGCAGAGCGAACTGCGCATCAGTGGCGACATCGAGGCGATGCAGACGGCCTTCGACGATTGACTCGCCGCACTCGGTGACCGGCACCGGATCGGAGAACCGACGCAAAGCCTGTTCGACAGCGGACTCAAATGCGGTCGGTAATGCGTCGTCCAGACGGCGCAGGTGCAATTTCATGGTTGGGTCCGGCCCGGCAGCGGTGCGCACGACATGCGCACCCGATTCCAGATCAAAGGTGCCGCCCCACTCGAATGGATACTCCGCCTCCAGGAACTGCGGATCCACCAGCAGCGCGCGTTGCAGGTCGAAACCACCGACATCCAGCACGTGTTCCAGCGGCAGCGACGCCTGCTGCGTGCGCACGATCTTCGCCTGCCCGTTCATGCTGCGCAGGCGCTGTTCCAACCGCGTGAGCTGAGCCTCGTCGGCGAGATCGGCCTTGTTGAGTAAGATCACGTCGGCGAACGCGATCTGCTCGCGGGCCTCCATGGCGTGTTCCAACTGGCTTTCGATGTGATGGGCGTCTACCAAGGTCACGATCGCGTCGAGCTTCAGACGGTCGCGTACCTCGTCGTCCATGAAGAAGGTTTGCGCGACAGGGCCGGGATCGGCCAAGCCGGTGGACTCGACCACGATGTAGTCGAACCGCTCGCGGCGCTTCATCAAGTTTGTGAGGATGCGGATCAGGTCACCGCGCACGGTGCAGCAGATGCAGCCGTTGTTCATCTCGAAGATTTCTTCTTCGGCGCCGATCACCAGTTCGTGGTCGACGCCGACCTCGCCAAACTCGTTCTCGATCACCGCGATGCGCTTGCCGTGGTTCTCGCTGAGGATGCGGTTGAGCAACGTGGTCTTGCCGGAGCCAAGAAAGCCGGTGAGGACAGTGACGGGCACCCGGGAATCTGTGGGCGTGGTGGGTTGGATGGGCATGGGAAACACCTCGGTTTACTTCAAACGAAATCGATATCGACCATGGCCAGAACGCGCGGTGCAGCCACGCTGGCAGACGGAGAGCGATGCAGCAGCCCTTGACCGGGCTGATCGGGGAAACGGTTGCCTTTCATTACTGCCACTGCGCCGCTGGGAATCTCCTGCAGCGCGGACCAGTCGCGGATGCGAGCATTGCTCTCACCTGCCGACGCGCAGCGGTCGAATGCCGTTTTCGGCAACCATTGCGTGCCCTGCCCGCGATAAGTGCAGATCAGACGAAGTGCGGCATGGTCGACATGGAACTGCTGGCCGGGGTTGCAGGCCCTGGTCTCGATGTGCACACGCAGCAACGCCTGCGGTGCCAAATTGCGCGCTAACGCGATCAGTAACTGCAGGTCGGTGCGCCAAGCGTCGCGAGCGTCCACCGGAGTTCCATGGAAGCCGCGCAGCACCTTGTCCAGCGCCGGATCGGTGGGCGCGCCAGGTGAGAGCGTCGTCATCTCGTGGCGCGGCATCAGCACGCACAGCGCCGCCATACGCTGCTGGATCGACAACGGCAGCCTGCGTTGCCAGATCGCCAGGCTGACCTGTGGCTGGCAAATCGATTGCAGCACGTTCGGCAATGATCCGGCCATAACGCCGGAACGTTTTGCGGCGCTGGCCTTACCCGGCTGCGATCGGTAGGCCTCACCAAAGCTATAAGGGATTTCACTGCCCTGTAGAGCGAAGTCCGTCACGTAAATCCCTTCACTTCGAAAGCGAGAATTGGGCGCAGCTCAGTCGCCAGCGAGGGAAGGCATGCTGCGAGAGTTGCGAGTGCGCTGGCCGTTCGCGCCTCTATCGCGCGGCCTCGCGCATGCCGCTCAGCGGCGGCATTAGGATCAGCTCCTGTTGGAGATCGCCCGAGCCACGCACGGGCGCGTGCGCGCAGGCGTTCGCTGGCGGAGAAGTCGCAGACGAAGCTCTCGCAGTCGACCACAATCACCATCGTGTCCAGGCGAGCGACATCGGCCAGCGAGAAGCTGACCTGGTCACGCACCGCAAACGTGGCGGCGACGGGCATCGGCTGGCAGATGCTGGTCGATTCGATCAGCAGAAAGTCAAAGTGCGCCTCCGCAGCCAATTGGCGGACGTCCTTGCCCAGTTCATCGCGCAGCGTGCAAAAGATGCAGCGGTTGCTGAGCTCGAGTAGCGTTTCCTCGGTGCGAGAAAGCTCGCCGCCGTCGTCGCGAACCAGTTGTGTGTCAATGTTGACCTCGCTCATGTCATTGACGATGACTGCTACGCGACGTTCCCTCGCGACTGCGCAGCGCATAGTCGAGGAGGGTGGTTTTGCCAGTACCAAGAAACCCAGAAAGGACGGTAGCGGTCAGGCGTTGGGACATGGGGTCGGTGCCAGTTCACTATCTTTGCATCTGTTATAACATAACGTTTAGTGCACGATCGCCCTGTACCCAGTTGGACTGCTGTCTTGGTGCCAATCACCTACAATGATTGGCGGCACCGCATCGAAGATCGCTGTCGCATAGCGCTCACGCGGGCTTTTATTGCTCAGCGCATAGACCACCTAGACGACCGCGGCGTCTACTCCACCGAGCAGATGCTGCGCCGGTATGGCGAAGACCATGTCACTAAGGGTCCCTCAGTGGATCGAACGTGCAGCGATGGAAATCCGATGCTGACCCTCAGCGCTGATCGGCGCTAATTAGCCCTCAAGTCCATCCGCCCAGCGGATGGGATTGCAGCGCTTAGGGCCGGCGCGTCCCTTTCCTGTTCGCCACGATATAAGCGGAAAGCAAACGCCACACTCGCTGGCTAAACCGCGGATCCGACTGACCGACTCCAGTGCACGTCGATACCAGGCTGCGCACCCTGCCAAGCAGAAATGCCAAGACAACCAATACTCAGCAGGTACCAGAATGTGTCGATGCTACCCAGACCACAGATGTCCGGTTACTAGGAGCGAGATGCCACGGAAGCCAACGGTCCGACGCGGGGTTAATAATTCCGTCGCGGTATACCATGCAGCCGTCCAGATGATTGTTTCTGGCGCGTTTGGCCGGTGAGCTTTACCGCACCTTCTGTCCAATCCCTGGGCTCAATCTGCGGGCAGCGCTTGATGGATTCCGTCTACCTGGTGATGCCCGCGATCGACGACATCCATGCGGATGCCTTCGACTGAGCCGGTAAAACATGCCGTGTAGGGTGTTATGTGCGGCAGCGCAGTCGATGACCGACGCCGCACTAGGCCATTTCTGCCCCGGTCAATCCGCTTCTTCGGTCGCCGGCTCAGTGGCTTCAATCTGCGGTCTGGCCTTCGCCGAGGCGCCGGGAATTGACTCTGCGCAGCGCGGCTGCTGTGGCGCTTGCGTCGCGGCGGGCAATTCGAGCAGCGTCTCGCACTGACCACGCCAACGCACCAAGCTCAGCGCACCGTCGTCGGCCTCGGTGATTGCGGTCAGGCTCTCGACCCAGTCGCCATCGTTGGCATAGATGATGCCGCGATGTTGCAGCAAGGCCGGACGGTGGATATGGCCGCAGATTACGCCGTCGAGCCCGCGCGCGATTGCGGCGCTAGTGCACGCATCAACATAGCGCTCGATGTAGTCCTGCGCCAGGCTGCTCTGGCGTTTGATGAAGTCGGCGAGCGACCAATAGCGCATGCCGAGGCGCCGTCGTAGCCGATTGGTCAGGCGGTTGCCGGCCAGGATGTGATCGTAGAGGCGATCGCCGAGGCGTTCGCGCCAGCCGCCGTGTGCGACCAGATCGTCAAAATCGTCGCCATGGGTCACCAGATAGCGCCGGCCGTCGGCCGCACGGTGCACCGCATCGCGCCGGATCACCATGCCCGGCACCACCAGCCCGCACAATTCACGGAGCGGCCGGTCGTGATTGCCCGGGATGTAAATGATCTCGGTGCCGCCGCGCGCGAGTGCGCGCAAGTGCTCGATCACGCTAGTTTGCTCGTGGTCCAGACGCACGCGGTTGCTTGCCATCCACCACAGATCAATTACGTCCCCCACCAAATAAAGCTTGCGCACGCTCAACTGAGCCAGAAAATCGGCCAACTCGCGCACGTGACAATTGGGCGAGCCAAGGTGCAGGTCTGAGAGGAAGGCGCTGCGCGCGCGCATCTCAAAGCCCCTGCGTAGACGGGTCGGATCGCCGGTCTGCGCCTTCAAGCGTCGGCGCGCGCGTGCCCGCCAGATAGCGTTGGCGCTTGCGTGGCAAGATCGAATCCAGGTCGACCAGGATCAAGCCGTCCACCGCGTTGCTGAAATCACGGTCGATGCCGAATGCGAGGAAGCGCGCGCCACCCGGTGCGCACAACTCGGTGTACTGCTTGAACAGCGTCGGCACCCGGGTGCCAAGCCGCGTTAAGTTATCGCGCAGGACGCGGAATGCTGCCTGCGCATCGAGATCGGCATCGGCCTCGCTCACGGCCGAGCCGCGATACGGAGCCGCCGCCCGTGCCAGCCGCGTGTCGTCGCCAAAATAGCGTTGGTAATAGGCAACCAGTCGATCGCGGCCTTCCGCCGGCATCGCCGCGCTGATCGACACGGTACCAAACAAATAACGCAACTGTGGGTAGCGCCGCAGATAAGCGCCAATGCCGTACCAAAGGTAGTCGAGCGAGCGGCTACCCCAATAGTCGGGCACCACGAAACTGCGACCGAGTTCCAGCCCCTGGGAAATTATCGAATCGAAGTCCGGCTCGAATTGGAACAATGAGGCGGTGTACAGGCCGGCGCGACCATGCACGCTCTGGATCTGCGCGCAGCGCGCGAGCCGGTAGCCGCCAACGATGCGCTGCGCCGCAGCATCCCAGAGGATCAGTTGATCGTACCACGCGTCAAATCGATCCCAGTCGAGCGCGTTTCCGGCGCCTTCGCCGACCGCGCGAAAGGTCAGCTCGCGCAAACGGGCGAGCTCGCGTAGCAGCAGGCTCGGACTGCCAGGCGGTGCCAGTAAGATGAGTTTCCCATCGGCGGTCTCGCCCAGGCATTCGAGCCCGGCGATCTGTGCGGTGAGCGCGCTGGCAAAGGCCGGGTGGGCGACGGCTTCAGCGCGCTCCAGTCCGAGCTTGAGATCGTGCGGAAAGCGCGCACACGCCGCTTGCAATCGCCGTGCGAGCGCCCGACTAGTGTCCGCGCTGCCGGTATCTAGCTGGAAGTCGATCGCAGCAGCCGGCAGTGGCCGATCGACGAACAAATCGACGCGTCGGCGGCGCTTGACGAAGGTCTGTCGCGGCAACAAAGCGGTTCCGATGGAACTGGCAACTGCCGCGCCCGCATAGAATCCGAAGCTGTTGCGCGCCTTAATGTGCACCGGAACCAAAGGTGCATTGGCGGTCGCCGCAAAGCGCAGGAAGCTGGCGCGCCAAGCGCGATCGGCGATGCCGCGCCAGCCGAGCCGTGATACCGCGCCCGCAGGGAAAATGATGACTGCGTCCCCTTGTGCGAGCGCAGCGTCTATTGCGTTCAAATCGCTTTGCGGCGTGCGTCCGCCGAAGACACGCACCGGCAGCAGTAGCGGTGCCAGCGGCTCGACCACGCGCAACCAGTCATTGGCGACGATGCGCACATCGCGGCGCAGGTCACCGACCATTTTCAGCAAAGCGAGCGCATCCAATCCCCCGAGCGGATGATTGGCGTAAATGACGCAGGCGCCACTCAGCGGTATGCGCTGGCGTTCAAGATCATCGACCCGATAGCGGACGTCCAGAAAGCGCATCAAGCCTTCGACGAACTCGAGGCCGCTGAGATGTGGATGCTGCTCCAGGAATTGCTCGATTGCATCGAGCCGCGTGAAAGCTGAGAAACCCCGCAGCAAAGGCCGCGCAATCCTGGCATTGATGCCTTTAAACCAATGCGGCCACCGTTCGCTGGCACGTGCCTCGATCTGCAACATCGGCACTCCCGTGTTCGTTGAGGTCAGCGAGCAGACTGCGCGCTCCGCGCAAACATTCGATGACGCTGGGATAACAGTGCAATGACAACTCAGCGTCTCGGAGGCTTGGCGGAAAGTCTTTGATGGACCGGATCTGTGGCAGGAGAATCTGTACTTGAGCTCTGCCGGACTCCGGACTCACTCCCAGTCAATCTCCTTTCCCATTTCGGAGCGGGGCCAGTCATCCCGGAAGCTCCATGACTTAAGCCGCGCGGGAGCGCTGAGTCGGCTGACGTGGTCGCGCAGCTCGTCCATATGCCCGGCAAGCAAAGCCGGCGCAAGCAGGGCTTTCAAGCGCGGAATAGGAGCCGATGTCGGCCGCACGCTGGCCGATGTGACGCCAGGGAACTGCAGGATGTGGGCTTCCACGTCATCCAGGTCGACGCGCTCACCGGCAATCTTGACGATGCGGTCAATTCGCCCGATCAGGCTGAAACGCCGCTCATCCAGCCACTCCACGCGATCGGGAACGGCGACGAGGCGATGGTCGCTATAACCATCCACCAGCATCCCATCTGCGCGTCTAGTCCAACGCTTGAGCAACTGAAAAGCACCGGGGTGCTCGCGCGATGCAATGCCTGCTGTTTCAGTGGATCCATGCATTTCGACGATACGCGCGCATGGCCAAGATGAATCAGCTGCCTCGGTCATATAAAAAGTTAACGCTGATAATAGATATTTGTTTGACCAGCTCTGTTGAGTTAAAGCGATAGGCTTAGCATCCAAGCTGAAAATTGAAACCATGCTCAGTATAAATTTCCTTCCCAAGGCCATCTGCAAACCGGAAAGATGTATTCGCACCACGTTGGAGGCAGCGAAAATCCACGGCTTTCCAACCGAAAAAATAATGTTGGAATTTACCGAAGTTGAAAAGATCGAGGATTCGAGTTACGTCAAAGAGGTGGTTGAGTAATATAAATTCATGGGTTTCAAGACCGCAATTGACGACTTTGGGTCGGGCTATTCCGGCTTGGGGTTGCTGGCTGATTTTCAGACGAATATAGTAAAGTTTGACATGCGGCTCATTTGTAATATCCACCGAGACAAATCACGGCGATATATTATCAAGAGTTGCCTTAATTTTTTTTCGATATGAATATAACCCCCTTGGCGGAGGGCGTCGAGACGCGGGAGGAGATGACGTGGCTTCGCAATGCGGGCATCGAATTGATGCAGGGATATTTCTTTGCCAGGCCTGGCTTTGAAAGCCTGCCGCAGGTCAAATTTAACGGCGTCTAGCGTGCGTAAGCTATGGTGAGAAACCATGTGCATCTGTCGGGTCATTTGCCTATGTAGAGCCGAGTTGATATGGGTCGCCTTCCAATAGAAAATCGACACCGAAACACTGGGTAGCGTAAAATTCCGAACGCCGGGACAATTGGCCAGCCGCGGGTCACTACATACCCTCGCGACGCAGTCGTAAAATCCGGAATCGACTGCCGTCGAACTTGTGCTAGTAAAGGCGCTCGCCATCCGCACTCAAAGTGCGCCCGTCGACAAAGCCGAAAATGACGCGCCCTGACGGCCCAGGACCAAATTGGCTCCACTTTCGAGGATTCCCATCCATATGAGCTACGAATCCCTGATCCGCCTGCTCGGGTCGATTCCGCCAACGGGATGGCATGGAACGGCGAGCATCCACCAGCGCCTTCAAGCCAACGATCACAAGCTCAGCAAGCGCTCGGTCGAGCGCAATTTGGCGGGACTGGCGGAGCAGCATTTTCCGCCGATCGAGCGCCGCGGCGGTGATGGTCGGGGCAAGGCAATGGAGTGGCGCTGGAGGGGCGAGCATCCGTTGAAAGCGCAGGCGCACCGGGAAGGGGTGATCGTTGAGAAGCTGCTGTTGCACCGGCTGGCGAGCCAGTTGCTGCCGCCGCAGATCGCAGAACGCTTGGCGGAGGACGAGCGGCGCGCACGCAGTGAACTTGCCGCACAACCCGATGGACGGGCAGCCTGGTGGATCGATCATGTTGCCGCGCTACCGCCAGGGCCGCAGCGATTTCCGAAGGCGCTGGAGCCGGAGGTGTTCGACGCGGTGAGCAATGCGCTGTGGAATCGGCGGCAACTTGAGGTCGAGTACAACAATCGCAGCGAGACTGGCTGGAAGCGGCTGACCCTGCATCCGCAGGGACTCGTCCAGGACGGCCATTTGCTCTATCTGGTTGCGTTGGTTAACGACTACACCGACCCGCGCCACCTCGCACTCGCGCGCATGCGCTCGCCGCAACCGAGCAACTTGCCGGCGCGGATGATTCCCGATTTCGATTTCCGCAAACATGTCGCGCGGCAGTTCGACTGGCCCTACGACGACCCGCAGCCGTTCGAGTTCTGGATCCATGCCGACCGGCGCATGGAGTTGCACGAGCTGCCGATCAGCGCTGATCAGCAGATTGACGCAATCCCGGATGCCAAGGGCTTCCATCGGGTGACGGCGACTCTCGCTCCAAACCACCGGCTGGATACATTTTTGCGCGGGTTTGGGCGAAGCGTGCGTAGGACGCCGGGCCGCTGAAGTTCGCCAGCATTCTGCCCCGCAGGGGCGACGGCATGCCGCGCGAAAGCCCGCCTCACCCGGCCCGGCAACAAGTTGCCGTGCGTTCGGCGGCGCGACGG
>Ga0209181_10005036_pt1 | contig 19236 bp, 19 predicted proteins | sample MAT05_FD_187208 | JGI IMG/M metagenome (GOLD analysis project Ga0209181, IMG submission 187208) | Freshwater microbial communities from Lake Fryxell liftoff mats and glacier meltwater in Antarctica - MAT-05 (SPAdes) (version 2) | ecosystem: Environmental > Aquatic > Freshwater > Ice > Liftoff... | reverse complement strand
ACGCCGTACACCTCGCCCCGGCGCAAGGCCTGCGTGGCCTCGGCCGTGCTGGCGTAACTTTGTACCGGCTGCAGACCCGGCGTGGCATCCAAAAAACGCAGCAGTTGGCGCGACAGCGCCGAGTGGTCCTGGTCCATCACGCCAATGGGCAGGCGGGTGGGCAGCCCGGCTGAAAACGTCCACCAAAGCATGGCTACTGCCAGCAGCGGCACCCAGGAAATCATGGCCAAGTCCCAGGGGTTGGCACGCAACCAGGCCGCCTCGCGGCGCAAGCTGGCCATCAGGGCAGGCACCAATGCCATCGTCTCAGACCGTGTGCAAGGTCAATACGCTACTGGACCAGCACGCTCATGCCGGGTCGGGCACCGTCAATCGGTGTGCTGGGGCGCGCCCGGACTTCAAAGGTGCGGGCGTCAAAACCTTGCCCTGCGCGGGTGGCGCGCCAGGTGGCAAAGTCTGGCAGCGCCGCGCTGTAATAGACCTTGAAGCGCACCACCTGGTTGCCCAGCGCGGGCAGCACAGCGTCAAATTCGCTGTCTTCGGCAAAGCGCTGCAAATGGTCTTCGCGCACATTGATCACCACCCATTGGTCTTTCAGGTCCACCACGGTGACCACTGCCACGCCTTGGGGTGAAAGCTCACCCACCTTGGCCAGCACCTTGGCCACTTCGCCGGCCACCGGGCTTTTGAGTTCGGTCTCGGCTTGCGCGGCCTGCACCTCAGCCACCACACCGGCCAACTGGCGCGCCTGGGCGTTGGCGGCGGCCTTGTCTTCGGGGCGCGCGCCAATGCGGGCCATGTCGTACTGGGCCTTGGCGGTCAGCGCCTGATCACGCGCAGCCTTGTAATTGGTGTCAGCCTCATCACGCTTTTGGTCTGCCACCAGGCCTTCGCGGGCCAAACCGTCCACCCGTTTGAAAGAGGTCTGGGCCAGATCAGCCGCGGCTTGGGCGCGCAGCCATTGCAGGCGGGCCATTTCCAACTCTAGCGGACGGGTGCCGTTGCGTGCCTTGTCGGCCACGGCCTGTGCGGCTTCCTGGGCGGCGGTGGCCTGGGCCAGCTTGGCCGCCACCTCGGGGCTGTCGGTGCGCATCAGGGGTGCGCCCACCGTGACGTGGTCGCCTTCCTTGACCAGCACTTCTGCAATGCGGGCGCTGAGCTTGGGGGCCACGTCGGTTTCGCGGGCTTCCATTTGCCCTTGAAACACCAGCGGCGCAGGCTGTGCGGCGCGCCACACGCCATACCCCAGCACGGCCACCAAGGCCACTGCGGCGACAGCTTTTGCGATGTTTGTCGTGTTCATGCTCAATACACTTTCAGGTCGGCTTGGCGTACATAACGGCCAAACTCGTCAGACAAGCCGCAGCTTTCCAACAGCCGGGCCAACGCCATCACATACTCATAAGCCAACTGGGCGCGCTCGGTGTGTACCTTGGCCTGGTTCACCTCGGCATCCATCAGCTCCAGCGCGGTACCGGTACCCTGACGCAGGGCGGCAGTGCGCAGGCGCAGCACCTCCTGGGCGAGTTCAATGCCGGTGGCGGTGGCCAGAAATTGCTGGCGCGTCTGCTCCACCGAGCGCCAGTTTTTTTCAACCAGCAAACTGATGTCGTCGCGGGCCTGGGCTTGCGTGTGCTCAGCCTGTTCAATTTGCTTGTTGGACGCCGCTGCCAGCGCGTCGCGATTCACCGAGTCAAACAGCGTCCAGCGCACGCCCACACCGGCCACCCAGTTGGCGCTGCCGGTTTTCAGCTCGCGCTGGCCAAACGCAAACACCTGGGGCTTGCGCAGGGCCTCCTGGCCAAGGTGGAGTTGCTCGGCCTGCTCAATTTTGGCGCTGACCTTGGCCAGGCCGGGGTGATGCTGCAAGGCCTGGCTTAGAAAATACGCCAGTGGCTCGGTAGGCGCGCTCATGACAAACAGGGGCGTTTGCGGCTGCACCGGGGCGTCGGCCTTGACGGTACGCGCCAGCGCAACGCCCGTTAGTTCGGCATCGTCCTGCGCCCGCTGGGCACTGCGCCTTGCCTCTTCCAGCGCGGCTTGGGCCTGCAAGCGTTCAACCCGTGAAATGACGCCTGCCGCGAGCATCTTGGCGGTGGCCGCATCGTGCTGAGCCATGTCCTTGAAGGCGGTCTGGCGTAGCGTGGCTGCTTTGACGGCCAGTTGCGCGCCGAAATAGCGCTGCACCAGCAGAGTGGCGAGCTCATGGCCTGACTTGTCGGCATCGGCTTGGGCCTCGCTGCCTTGGGCGGCCGCAAAACCCCGCACCGAATGGCTCACCCCACCCATGTAAATCGGCCACATGGCCGCGACTGATTGGGTGGAACCCGTAGCCTGGCGGTCCAGCGTGTAGCTGGCTGGCAGCTGCGGCAAGTTCAATTGGCTCAGCGTATTGAGCAAGGGCAGGGGCAATTGCTGGCTGATTTGGGACAGCTTCTGGTTGACCGGGTCCAGGCTCAAGTCCAGGCTGGCGTGGTACACATAGGCGGCGCCTGACAGGCTCACCACCGGGCCGCCCAGGCCCTGCAGTGCGGTGGATTGAAGGCTTTTGCTGTCTACCGCTGCCTGCGCAGCGGCCAATTGGTCAGAACCGGCTTTGACGCGCGCCCAGGCGTCATCAAATGTCATGGATTGCGACCAAACTGGAAACTCGATCAAACCAAGCACCGCCACCAGGGCAAAACGTTTCGCCTGCTTGGAATTTGCGTGGTCTCTCAAACTCATTGGGAAAACCAGTCTTGCGAATTTTTTAAAGGATTGGTTCACCGTCGACTACTCGTACCTTGGAGGCTTTCATTGTCGCAGTGTTGCATCCACCTGCTATGTCACTCGAAAAAGCACAAAGGGCCCGACTGATTCCTCAGTCGGGCCCTTTTTTAGGGTTTGTCGCGCGCTTTAGCTCTGACGCTCAAAGATGACTGCGATACCTTGCCCGCCACCGATACACATGGTGGCAAGCGCATATCTGCCACCAGTACGCTCCAACTCATACAAAGCCTTGGTCGCTATGAAAGCGCCTGAGCAGCCAATCGGGTGACCGAGCGCGATGGCACCGCCATTCACGTTGGTTTTGGCTGGATCCAGCCCAAGTCCCTTGCTGACAGCAATGGCCTGTGCAGCAAAGGCTTCATTGGCTTCAATCACATCGATCTGATCAAGCGTCAGGCCAGCTTTCTTGAGGGCCAATTTGGTCGCCGAGATTGGGCCTTCGCCCATGATGTCATTGGGCACACCTGTCACCGCATAAGACACGATACGGGCCATCGGCTTCTTGCCGGCCTTGGCTGCCACATCAGCAGAAGCGAGCACAAAGAAGGCAGCACCGTCGTTGATACCCGAGGCATTGCCGGCGGTCACTGAACCATCCTTTTTGAACGCTGGCTTCATCTTGCCCAGGGTTTCCATGGTGGTGTTGCCTTTGACGTGCTCGTCGGTGTCAAACACCACGTCACCCTTGCGGGTTTGCTGGACGATCGGCACGATTTGCGACTTAAACCGACCGTCGGCAATGGCCGCTGCCGCACGGCGGTGCGACTCACAAGCCAGGGTATCTTGCTCTTCGCGCGAAATATTCCACTTGGTGGCCAGGTTTTCTGCCGTCATGCCCATATGACCAGCACCAAACGGGTCGGTCAGAATGGCCACCATCAGGTCGATGGATTTTGTGTCGCCCATGCGAGCACCTGAACGCATGGCTGGCAGCGTGTAGGCACCACGTGACATGACTTCAACACCGCCACCGATGCTGTAGTCGAAATCACCCAGCATGATGTTTTGTGCCGCGGTCACGATACCTTGCAAACCAGAGGAGCAAAGACGGCTGACCTGCATGGCGATGGAGTCCATCGGCATGCCAGCCTGAATCGATGCCACGCGCGACACGTAGGCATAACGCCAGTCTGTCGGTACGCAAGTGCCGACCACCGCATTGCCAATCAGGGCGGCATCAACGCCTGAGCGGGAAATCGCCTCTTTCATCACCAGACCGGCAAGTTCCGGCGGCTCGATGTAGGACAGGGAACCGCCAAAGGTACCAATGGCAGAACGCACCGCACTCAGAACAACAACATCCTTACTCATGGGAAATCTCCTAAATTAAATTTAAATACCGGACTGGAAAGCTAATAGCGTGTTCTCCAGAGGGTCTATCGTATCAGCAGCGATGCTTGAACCAGCAGCGATAGAAAAACTTGCCACAGTCGAGTAAATGACGTACTGAAAAAGTCCAACCAGTGAGCCTGACAGCGGTCCCCATGAAACTTCCGGATACTGCTTTTTATTCCTCACCTGCGCAAAACAAGCCGCTCAACAGCGCACATCAGCCACCGGCTGGCTGCCGAAATCGACTCGCTGGAGGAACGCCAGCACCCGGGCTGCGGCTTCATGTGCGCTGGTGAGTTGGCCACTGGCCTTGAGTTGCATGAAATTGTGTTGATCCGGGAAACTTGCCGGGTTGGCACCGCGCAGCTGCAACTGCATATCAGTATCGACCACGCCTGGCGCAAGTGAGCAGACCTTCGCCCCATTGGGCTCTGAGGCCTCGTCCAGTGCCAAGCAGCGGGTGAAGTGGTCCATGCCCGCCTTGGTTGCGCAATAGGCTGATTGGGATGCCATGGGTCGGCGCCCAAGGCCGGAAGAAATATTCAGCACTTTGCGACTGCCAGACCATTGCCGGGTGCTGGCCAAAAAAGCCGCCGTTAAAACCAGAGGCGCCTCCAACCCGACACGCAGCGCCTGCGCCACAGCAGCCGGGTCTGACTCGCGCAGTGGCACCAGTGGGGGAATGACACCGGCGTTGTTGATCAAGCAGGCGCTGTCGATCAGGCTGGAGTCCTGCGCTTGCAGCCACTGACAAACTTGCACTGCGACCGATTGCGGGTCGGACAGGTCGCAAGCCCACTGCAGCAACACGGCCCCACGCCGCTGCGCTTGGTTGGCCAGTTCAATGGACGTTGTGCGCGAGATACACAGCAGGCTGTGCCCGGGTGCCAGCAGTTGCTCAGCCAGGCAAAAGCCCATGCCGCGTGAGGCCCCGGTGATGATAAAAAGCTTGATTTTCATAGCTGAGTTTGTTAACAGGTGTCAACTGACGGATGAATACGGTTGACTATGATTGCCGATAACCAACGTGGTTGCGTTCATAAGGAGAAATAAATGCAAGTTCAATTTCACACAGATAACCACATTGAAGGCACCGAAGCCATGGCTCAGTGGGCCAGCAGCACCATCAAGTCTGCTTTGGCACGCTTTAGCGGCCAGATTACCCGGGTAGAAGCACATGTGAGCGATGAAAACGGTAGCAAGAAAAGCACCGAAGAAAGTATCCAGTGCACCCTGGAAGTGCGTCTGGAAGGCCACCAGCCCCTGGCGCTGAAACACCAAGGTGCCAATTTGAATCAGGCTATTGAAGGCGCTGCCGAGAAAATGGCGCGTCTGATCGAAAACACGCTGGGCAAAGCCGCCCGCACTTTGGCTAAAACGGCGCCGCACACACCCAACGCTGAGGCTTCAAGCTGACTGGATGAGTCAGCGCAAGCTCTGTTGCGTGTAGCAGCAAACGCGCTGATGCTGCGGCGACAGCGGCCGGAGCGTACAGCGCGTCACCCAGGATCGGGTGGCCGATCGCCATCAAATGCACCCGCAACTGGTGGGATCTGCCGGTCAACGGCTCTAGCCTAAAACGGCTGGTGCCAGCCGCACGGTCAACTGAAATGCTCTGCCAGCGTGTCAGGCTGGGCTTTCCCAAATGGGCATCAATGACCCGGCGGGGGCGGTTGGGCCAGTCCAATGCGATGGGCAGGCTGATTTCTTGCCAGTGCCCGTTGTCTGATTCAACTGACGGCTCCTGCAGCCCGTCCACCACTGCTTCATAGCGTTTGAAAACGCTACGCCGGGCAAATGCGTCGTTCAGGATGCGCTGGACTTCGGCGCTGCGCGCCATGAGCATTAAGCCGGATGTGCCCATATCCAGTCTGTGAACAATGCTCGCATTTAAATAGCATCTTTGAACCCGTGATGCCAAACAGTCCTGCTTGTCGCTGCCACGGCCTGGCACGCTCAGCAGGCCGGCCGGTTTATCCAGCACCAGCAAGGCGTCGTCCTCGTAAATGAGGGTAAAGCCTGCCGGATCAGTGGTTAACACGGCTTTCGCCAAGCAGCTTCTGAACCGTGTCGCACAGTTCCTCGATGTCATTGGGTTTATGGATGAGTGCTTTGGCGCCTGCTGCCAGCGCATCGCGCTCAATCTCGGGGGTGACATAGCCTGAGGCCAGCGCCATGGGCAAATTCGGTATCAACGCAGTCACATCGCGAATCAAATCGACACCGCTGTAGCCCGGCATGTTGAAGTCGGTGACCAGTAAATCTGCCTGCCCTGGATCAGCACGCAGGGCTTCCAGGGCAAGTTTTGGGTTGGTGAAGGTGTTGACCACATAGCCACGGCGTGTCAACAAGCGCTTGACCAGAAATACCAGCGCTTCGTCATCATCGACATACATGACTTTTTGGCCAGCCCCGACTGACGCGATGGTTGCTGGGGCGGGGGGCACAAGCATGGCGCGGCTGGGTTGCGCCACATCGTTGCTGAATGGAAAGTACAGCGTGAATGAACTGCCTTGGTCGGGCGCACTTTTCACACTGACACTGCCCTGGTGTGCCCGCATGATGCCGTGTACCACCGAAAGCCCCAGCCCAGTGCCTTGTCCAACCGGCTTGGTAGTGAAAAAGGGTTCGAAAACGCGCTGCAACACGGCCTCGGACATGCCTGCACCGGTATCACTGACAGTGAGCTTGATGTGCTGTCCACGCAGTCCGCTGCGCCGCTCGCCAGTGGCGTGGCGACTGCTTTTGCTGTAGTCCAAAGCCACCCGAATCGTGCCTTTGCGTTTGCCAATGGCGTAAATGGCGTTGGTACATAGATTCAACAAAACTTGTTCAATCTGCGTGGCGTCAGCCATGACCGGGGGGGTCTCAGGATTGATATCCATGAGCAGGTCCACCTGCGGTGGCAAGGTGACCTTGAGGAGCCGTGTGGTCTCCATCATCACGTCTGCTAGTTGCAGGGGAACGCGGTGCGGTGGCTCGTTGCGGCTGAAGGTCAGGATTTGGCGAACCAGATCGCGCGCGCGCCTGCCTGCCTTGTCAATCTCGGTCAAACTGGTGGCAACAGCAGAATCCAGTTGGGCGTCTTCCCGGGCCAATTCAACATTGCCCAGAATGGCGCTGATGATGTTGTTGAAATCATGCGCAATACCACCGGCCATGGTGCCAATCGCCTGCATTTTTTGCGATTCGCGCAGCTGCGATTCCAGCGCCTTACGGTGCGCCTCCATTTTTTTCTGAGCCGTTAGGTCATGGGCAAAAATGGTGACGATGTCGCCGTCAGGGTGGTGTTCAAACGACAGACTGATATCCAGTGGCACGGCGTCGCCAACGGTGGTCAGGCCCAACATTTCACCCAGTTGGGCATGGCTCGTGATGTCGCTGTAAGACAAGGCGCGCACCGCATCTGGCAAAAAATCGGCGAGCATTCGCCCCATCGCCTGCTCTTGCGGGCAGCGAAACAGTGTGGCTGCCGTGGGGTTGAAGACGATGATGCGTTGCTGGCGGTCAACGCAAATGATGGCGTCGAGCGAAGAATTGATGATGGCCGCCAGATGCGTCTTGCTTTGCAGCAGCTCGGTATTGCGCTGCTGCAGTGTGTCGGCGCTGGCTTGCAGTGCACTGCGCTGAGCCAGCAATGGCCCCTGGTCAATGATGGCGCAAATAAAGGTGCTGCGCTCCTCCTGATTGGCGTCAATGCGTGAAATGTGCAGGTCGCCGTTGATCATGCCGTTGGAGGCGCCGTCAAATCTCAGTTCGTTGAGCTCACAGGCACCTTCCAGCCGGGCCGTGGCAAACCCTGTTTGCAGAGCGTCCAGATCTTTGGCGTACACCAGCGGCTGGAAATACGTCAGGGGCGGGTCGCTCTCTATCGGGCGCAACAGAGCCAGCGCCCGAGCATTGTTTTCCAGAATCTGCCCGCTGTCATCCACCACCATCAACGCTAGCGGCACGTTGGAGAACAGAGTGACAAAGCGTTCGTAAGCCCCTTCTGCAGCGCTCTGACTGAAGCGCAGAGCCTTATTCTGGATCTCCAGCTCGGACTGGTAGTGGCGCAGATCATCCACCAGGCGGACGGCTGAGACCTTACCGCCCACAGCAATTCCCCGGCGTTGCGAACCACCCAGGCGCTTCTTGACCGACGACTTTTGGCTCGCCTGGCGTGCACTGGCTCGAAGTGGTTTCCTCATGCGCCCCCGGGTGGGGACAGCTGGGCGCGCGCCAAAGCTATCTTCTGGCTCAAAAACAGATCAACGCGGCGCGTTTTTTAGCTTGCCGCGCGTCGGCACCACCGTGACGACTGTCGGGCGCACCGCATCTGCCGACACCGGCTTGGGCGGTGAGGTGTCTTTCTTGGGCTTTTTAACCATTTTTTGACTTTGTTGACCTTTGGCCATGACTGTTCTCCTGTGAGGTTTGCTTGCGAGCCATCGCGGCGCGAAGTGCTCGGATTATCTGCGGACCACGGCGTTGCCGGGCGCAAAATCAGCCACCTTCAACGGGTTGTTTTTGCTGATGAAGGCGCGTAAAACATCCGCATCCACAAAGCCGGTGTTGACAAAACTGGGGTGATCTGTCAGCCGTGGGTAACCGTCGCCGCCGCTGGCCTGAAAGTTGTTGATGGTCAACCGATAGATTTTGCTTGGCACCAAGCTTTCGCCTGCAACACGCACTTGGCTCGCCACACCGGTAGCAATTTCAAGCGCGACACCGGCAAATTGAGGGAAGGCGCCCGAGCCCGGCGTCATTTTGGCGGCTGCGTTCAGATAGTCAGAAAGCTCCTGCCCAGTCAAATCCACCGTGCAGACGGTGTTACCAAACGGGTGAACCTTCACCACGTCTTTGTAAGTGATGACACCAGCGTCAATCGCATCACGCACGCCACCAGCGTTAACGATGGCCAGATCAGCCTTGGTTTTGTCCATCATGGCCCGGCCAATCAACACGCCCAGATTGGTCGGCTGGCTGCGGACAATTTTGCGGTCACCCTCCAGTCGGGCATCAGAGATACCGATCTGGATGTTGAGTTTTTCCTGGCCAAATTGCTGGTAGGGCGTGAGCAGCGCCAGCATGTCGGGGCTCTCAGGTATGGCTTGGGTGTAGTGCACCAGGGTAGCAGTGCCATCGGCTGATTTGACAGGCTTTTTCAGGTTGACCGGGATCAGCGCGTAGTTGACCAGCTTGAACTCGCCGTTGCGGTATTCAAAGTCGGCACGACCGACGTATTTGCCCCACTCGTGCGCTTGCACGATCCAGGCGCCGTTCTGGCGATCTGGCTGACAAGCGCTGGCGGGCACATAAGCCCGGTCCAGCACGTTTTCGGCCTTCATGCAGGCTGGGTTCTGGGTGTGGCCGCCCACCACCAGGTCAATGCCTGGCACGGCGCGCGCCATGGCCACGTCGCCCTCCGCCTGGGTGCCATGCTGGCCATTTTCATAGTGACCCATGTGGGTGGCGGCAATGACGACATCAGCTTGAGCGCGCAGCTCCGGCACAAGCGCACGCGCTTCGGCGATGGGGCTGCGAAAGTCCAGGTGGGCCACGTTATCGGGCAGGGCCATTTTGCGGGTGTCTTCGGTGGTCAGCCCCATCACGCCGACACGCAAACCACCCAGATTGAACACCTTGTAGGGCGCAAACATGCGCTGGCCGTTCTCGTAAATGTTCGCCGAGAGCATCGGGAACTGGGCCAGATCACGCTGCATCTTCAGCACGACCAAGGGCTTGTCAAACTCATGGTTACCCACCGCCATGGCCTGGTAGCCCAGCAGGTTCATGCCTTTGAAATCTGGTATGGCGTCCTGCAAATCGGACTCGGGCACGCCGGTGTTGACATCACCACCGTCGAGCAACAAAGTTTGCCCGTCTTGTGCGGCGACCTCGCTGCGAATACCGTCGATGACGGTTTTGCGTGCGGCCATGCCGTATTCACCGTTGCTGTTTTGCCAGAAGTGGCCGTGGTGATCGTTGGTGTGCAGCACCGTCAATCGGTAGGTTTTGTCGCGCTGGGCACCTTGCGGCGGCACCAGCGCACAGCCTGACAAAACCATTACCAGACTCAAGGACAGATAAACCGGGTTCGACTTCAGGTGCATGAAATGACTCCTTGGTACAAGCTCTGAGTTTACAGAAATATATAACAAATAGGCCTCTAGCCCTTATTCGATAAGCTCTAGTAGCTATATAAACCGTAGTACAACATCAAATCGCCTGTAACTTCTTTAGTGCCTGCGTGAGGGTTTCAGTCTTTTTGGCGAAGCAAAAGCGCACCACCTGCTGATCAAACCCGTTGCCGTAAAACGCTGACAAGGGAATGGCCGCCACGCCAACCTCGGTGGTGAGCCACTGGCAAAAGTTAACTTCGCTGAGGTCGTTGATGCCAGAGGTGTCTACGCACTGGAAATAGGTGCCCTCGCAAGGCAGAAGTTTGAAGCGGGTTTTGGCCAAACCGGCACGAAACAGGTCGCGCTTTTGCTGGTAGAAATCGGGCAACATCAGATAGGGCAGGGGATCGGCCATGTAGTCGGCCAGGGCATATTGCACCGGTGTGTTGACGGTGAACACATTGAACTGATGTACTTTGCGAAATTCAGCCGTCAGCGCTGCGGGCGCTGCCACGTAGCCGACCTTCCAGCCAGTGACGTGGTAAGTTTTGCCAAAACTGGAGATGACAAAGGCGCGCTCGGCCAAGCCTGCAAACCGCGCGGCGCTTTGGTGCGGCATGCCGTCAAACACCATATGCTCGTACACCTCGTCGGAAATCAGCAGCACGTTGGTCGGTGCCAGCAAGCGTTCAAGTTGCTGCATTTCTGCGGCTGACCAGGTGGTGCCGCTGGGGTTATGCGGGGTGTTGACGATGATGGCGCGGGTGCGCGGTGTCAGTGCAGCAGCCATCAGGTCAAAGTCAGGGCGAAAGGTGCTGGGGGTTAGCGGCACCCGCACGGCCACGCCGCCTGCCAGTTCGATATTGGGCACATAACTGTCGTAACACGGCTCCAGCACAATCACTTCATCGCCTGGATGGACCACCGCCAGAATGGTGGTGAGGATTGCTTGCGTCGCCCCTGCCGTCACGGTGATTTCGCTTGTAGCCGAATAGCTGCGGGCATAGAGCGCTTTCAACTTTGTAGCAACGGCTTCGCGCAACTGGGGCACGCCGACCATCGGTGGATACTGGTTCAGCCCTTGTTGCATGGCCCTGGTGACCGCATCCACCAGCGTGGGGTCACAGCCAAAGTCCGGAAAACCTTGGCCTAAATTGACGGCGTTTTTTTCAGCCGCCAGGGCTGACATCACCGTGAAAATAGTGGTGCCGACGTTGGGCAGCCTGGAGGTCAGGACGGGGCAGGGCATGGTCAGAGCTCGTAGTCATTGATATGGCCGGTCATGGCGCGGGCCACCAGGTTGCGGTCGAGCCGACTGCTGAGCAGTTCGGCAAACTGATAGACAAACTGGCGCAGGTAGGCCCCGCGCTTGAAGGCTACACGCGCTACGTTTTGCCCAAACAGGTGCCCCGCAGGTTTGATAACCAGCGCGCTCTTGTTGCCTTCTTCCAGCACATCTCGCACCGACATTTCGGCGGCGATGCCAATACCCAGACCGAGGCGCACATAGGTTTTGATGACGTCAGAGTCAATGGCTTCCAGCGCCACGCGAGGTGCCAGCTTGCGGGTGGCAAAGGCGCGGTCGATTTTGTTTCGGCCGCTGTAAGAAGGGTGGTAAGTCACCAAGGGCTCTTTGGCGATGTCTTCGAGAGTGATGTGTTCTTTGTTCGCCAACACATGACCCGCAGGCAGCACCAGCACATGCTGCCATTCGTAGCAGGGTAGCGTCACCAAATCGTCATGGCTGGCCAGCGACTCGGTGGCGATACCGATCTCGGCCACCTCGTCAAGCACCATGCGGGCCACCTGCTCGGGCGAACCCTGGTGTAGGCTGATGTTGACCTTGGGAAAATTTTGACGCAATTTAGCCACTGGTTCGGGCAAAAAATACCGCGCCTGGGTATGGGTGGTGGCAATCGACAAGGTGCCGCTGTCGCCCAGGCAGTGCTGCTCACCAATGCGTTTGAGGTTGCCCACCTCGCGCATGATCAGGCCGATGCTTTTGAGCACCTGCTGGCCCGCTTCGGTCACGCGTTTGAGCCGCTTGCCGTGCCGGGCAAAGATCTCGATACCAAGCTCGTCTTCCAGCTCAATAATGGCTTTGGACACCCCCGGCTGTGAGGTGTGTAATGCCTTGGCAGCCTCAGTCAGGTTCAGGTCGCGCCGAACAGCCTCCTGGACAAACCGAAATTGATGCAAATTCATGGTGTTGGTGCCCTCTACCTTCGCAGAACCAGCCAGGCAAATGCGGTCAGCGACAACACCGAGTAGATCAAGCCCGGCAGCGCTGCGGCCAACCAGGGCTCCCAACTCCGCAAATTACCCATGTAACCAAATACGTTGTTCAGCAAAAAGAAACTGATTCCTGCCATCACACCGCCAAAAACATAGGTAGTGATGCCACCAGCGCGGAAATGCAGATAGGCAAAGGGCAGAGCCAGCACCACCATCACCAGACAGCTCAGCGGGTAAAACACCTTTCGCCAGAATTCGATCTCATAACGCTGGGCGGTTTGTCCGTTGGCATGCAAATGCTGGATGTACTGAAACAGGTCAACCGTGTTCATCCGCTCGGGCTTGAGCAAGGCGGCCGACACCATCTCGGCGCTGATGCTGTTTGGCCAGCGCAAAGATGGCTGGATGGCGCGTTCAATTTTCGCAGCAGCGCCCGGCTGGGTCGAAAATTCAGTTCGGTTGGCCTCAAATAATAGCCATGATGCGTCATCCTGAATATTGGCCGAGCTTGCCTGCGTCATGGACGCCAAAAAACCCCGGTTGTCAAATTCAAAAATGCGCACCTTGCGCAGACTGCCATCTGCTGCGAGTTGCCCGACGTTCACCGCGTAGCTGCCGTAGGGCTGCTTTTCTTTCAGCCAGGCGCCTGTCTGGCCCACCGAAATATCTTGGGTATAGCGCGCTTTCAGAAGCTGGGCGGCGCGGTCAGCTGCCGGCGAAGCATAGTCACCAACGGCAAAGGTCAGCATCACAAAAGCCAGCCCAAGGATCAACAGCGCCTTCAAGGCGCGCCAGGGATCCAGGCCACTGGTGCGCAAAATTGTGTATTCGGAGCTTTGCGCCAGCCTGGCCATCACATAAATGGTACCGATCAGCACAGCAATCGGCGTCAACTCATACAGGTGGCCGGGAATCAGCAGCAGTACATAAAGCAAAGCGCGCACCAAGCTGTAGCCAGCGCCAGCATATTGCCCCACGGCCTTGACCTCGTCGACGAAGTCAAAGAAAAAGAACAGCGACAGAAACCCCAAGACCACAAAAGCAATGGCCCTGATCACCTCACCGTACAGTAATTTACGCAGGGTCTTCAACGCAAGGCCTCCGCTGTGGCCTGGCTATGCCCAAGCAGTTGGCGCCAATGCCAGTTGTTGTGCCCTTTGAGCAACCACAGCAAAGCTAGCAGGGCCACACCACCGTGCAGAGCCAGCATGAAACCGGCAAAAGGCAGCTTGCCGGAGCCGATCCAGCTTTGCCCGAGATTGAGCAGGTTGTAATAACCCACAAAGGTAAACAAGGCAAAAAACAGGTTCACATTTTTACTGACCCGGGGGTTGACATTGGAGATTGCCACGCCAATCAGCATCAGGTTGATGGAAGCAAGTACGAGCCCCAAACGCCAGGCCAACTCACCCTGGTTGACCGGCGTGGGGTTTTCCAGCAATGCAAGCGTTGGCAAGTTGCCGGTGGGTGTCGATAGAGGTACACCGGCCACTGCTGAACTGATTTGCACGCCGTAGACCTCAAAATCGCTGATTTTCAGATCCTGGGTGCCCACGGTGCGCTCCAGCCGTTGCCCGTTGTTGAGGATCAGAAACTGGCCTTGTGGCAGCATTTCTATGCGCCCACTGCGGGCTGAGGTCACGGTTTCCTTGCCGCGCTCGGTCGAGGCGATAAACACGTTCGAGCCAGTCGCCTGACCCGTGGTGTTCTTCTCCACAAAGAAGACCCTTGATCCGTTGCTTGACTCCTGAAATTGGCCGGGTTCAATGCGCTCCAGATCACCACGCTGTTCATACTGGACCCTCAGTACCTCAATGCTCTGTTGCGTCCAGGGCAAAACTAACAACGCCAGCGCCGCTACCAGCGCAAAAATCGGCCAGGCAAAGCGCATCAGCGGAGACACCAGACTCGCCATGCCTTTACCGCTGCAAAACCAGATCACCATCTCGCTTTCACGATACATGCGTGACAAGGTGGCAATGATCGCAATAAACAAGCTCATGGCCAGCAGCGTGGGCAGATAGCCAAGGACGGTGTAGCCCATGATCAGCGTCACGTCCGTCGGCGCAAACGTGCCCCGCGAAGCCCGGCCTAGGGTGCGGATCAGCGTCATGGTCATCACCACCGTCGCCAGCACCACCAGCGTAGCGCCAAAACTGCGTGACAACTCTTTGCGTAAAGAAGAATGGAATAACATGGCACAAAAGGAAACCCGCGATTATGAACTTTGCCCTCAAGCCCCTGGAACTGCTTAGCCTTAGTAACGAAAAAACAGATGCGTTGTTGGTTTTTGTCACTGACGCCTTCAAGTCGGACAAGGATGCGGTGTCTGGCTGGATTGCCAAAGTGCTCAAATCCGGTGATCTGGCACCCAAGGCGGGGCAGATGCTGGATGTTTTTCACCCCGATGGGCTAGCTTGCTCTCGCCTGCTGCTGCTGCATGTGGGTGACGGCGGAGCAATCGAGGTGCGCAAGGCTATATCAGAAGCCATGGGGCTGCTGAAAAGTGCCAAACCCAAAGCCTTGACGCTGTGTTTTTTGCAGCTCCCTACGCCGCAATCCTTGCGCGCTGCCGTCACCAGTCTGGCCGATGCCACCTATGTGTATACCGCTACAAAATCAAAGGCAGAGGGCCGCGCTGTAAATAAAGTGAGCTGTGTCGTGCCCAACGAATCTTCTCTGCGTGTCGAATTTGACCGGGCAGTGGCCGCCGTAGCAGGCATTGAATTGGCCCGCGAGTGGGGTAATCGGCCAGCCAACCACGCCACACCAAGCCATCTGGCAGATGCGGCGCGCGATTTGGCCAAGTTGCCAAATATCAAATGCGTCGTTTTGGGCCCCAAAGAAGTCGCCAAGCTGGGCATGGGCGCCTTTCAAGCGGTAGCGCAAGGCTCCGAAGAGCCACTTCGTTTTATCGTCTTGCGCTACGGCGGTGCGGCCAAGTCGACGGCCCCGGTGGTACTGGTCGGCAAGGGCATCACCTTTGACAGCGGCGGCATCTCCATCAAGCCGGCGGCCGAGATGGATGAGATGAAATTTGACATGTGTGGCGCGGCCAGCGTGCTGGGCGTGTTTCGGGCGCTGGCTGACTTGCAGCCCGGTATCAATGTGGTGGGGTTGATTCCGTCCTGCGAAAACTTGCTCAGTGGCCGCGCAGTCAAGCCGGGCGATGTCGTCACCAGCCTCAACGGCCAAACCATCGAAATCCTCAATACCGACGCTGAAGGCAGACTGGTCTTGTGTGACGCGCTCACTTATTCAGAGCGCTTCAAGCCAAAAGCGGTCATTGATATAGCGACTCTGACCGGTGCCTGCGTGATTGCTTTGGGCGCGGTACGCAGTGGCCTGTTTTCCGTCGACCAAGCGCTGGCGAAAGCCTTGTTGCAGGCTGGCGAATCCTCGTTGGACTTGTGCTGGCAGATGCCGCTGGACGAAGACTATGCCGAGGGCCTCAAAACCAATTTTGCCGACATCGCCAACGTGGCTGGCCGCCCGGGTGGTGCCATCACAGCAGCCAAGTTTTTGCAGAAATTCACTGCCAAGTTTCCTTGGGCCCACCTGGATATTGCAGGCACAGCCTGGAAAGGTGGCAAGGTCAAAGGTGCGACTGGGCGCCCAGTCGGGTTGCTGGTGGACTATCTCATGGCGATTGACGCGCAAGGCGATAAAGCGTGACCCAAGTCGCGTTTCACTTTAATGTGGAGGACCGGCTGCACCACAGCTGTCGGCTGGTGCGCAAAGGTATTGCTGCCGGTTCGTCTTTGGTTGTCATCGGTCCCGGGGATGTTCTGGACCAGTTCGACCGCGAGCTCTGGGCGTTATCTGCAACCGAATTTTTACCCCACTGCCGGGCGAGTGATGCCGAGTCTTTGGTGCATAAGTCACCCGTGCTGCTGTGCGAGTCTTTGAACGGCATCGCAACGCGTGATGTACTGGTCAATCTAGGACAGACTGTGCCCGGCGGCTTTGAGGCTTTCCCAAAGGTGATCGAGGTGGTCAGCACCGATGAAGTAGAGCGTGGCCCGGCCCGGCTGCGCTGGAAACACTATGCTCAAACGGACTTGGAGCTGGTCAAGCACGATCTTGGTGCAAGGGCCGCACCATGACCACGTCCAACCGACCGCTCCCCCGCTTTATTCCAACGCTGACAGAGGTCGTTGACCCCGCCAGCCTCAACAGCACAGCCAGACAGACCAAGCCCGACGTGGAAGCACTGATTGGCCAGGTTCAGCGACAGGTGCAGCCCATTTTTGAGCGCCGACTGCAAGAGGAGTTCGAGCGCCTGGTTCGCGCCCTTGTTGCCAAACAATGGGATGACATCAGTGTGAAACTTCAGGCCGAGATGGACATGTTCGTTCGACAGGCGGTGGTTGACGCACTGGCCAACCAAAACCCGGTGGATCGTCAGAATTAAGTGATTTCCGACCCGTTAACCGCTCGACATCGGTGAACACCCTAGGGATTTGGCGTAAAAATTGCTGTATCGTTTGCGTTGTTGAGTTGTTTGATTCACAATTTTTTTTTAACCTGGAGTTGTCTATGCAAATGAAATTGAAATTGACTGTGGCTGCTGCGATTGCTGCTGCTGCTGGTGTTGCTCTGGCTCAAGATATGGTCGTCAAGATCGGTCACGTTGCCCCACTGTCGGGTAGCCAGGCCCACTACGGCAAAGACAACGAAAACGGCGTGCGCATGGCCATTGAGGACCTCAACGCCCAAGGCGTCGTCATTGGTGGCAAAAAAGTGAAATTCGAGATTGCCGCTGAAGATGATGCCGCTGATCCAAAACAGGGAACTGCAGTGGCACAAAAACTTTGCGATGCCAAGGTTGCCGGGATCGTCGGCCACCTGAATTCAGGTACGACCATTCCCGCTTCCAAGATCTATAACGATTGCGGGATCCCTCACGTCACTGGTGCAGCGACTAACCCCAACCTGACCAAGCCTGGTTACAACACCACCTATCGCATCATTGCGAATGACCTCGCTTTGGGTGGTGGTTTGGCTGCCTACGCAGCCGACACCATGAAGCTCAAAAAGTTCGCCGTGATTGATGACCGTACCGGTTACGGGCAACCCCTGGCTGAAGTGTTTATGAAAGATGCCAAAGCCAAAGGCATCGAAATTGTTGACCAACAGTTCACGACCGACAAAGCTTCTGACTTCATGGCGATCCTGACTCAAATCAAGTCCAAGAAGCCTGATGCCATCTTCTTCGGTGGCATGGACCCTCAAGCCGGCGCGATGCTGCGTCAAATGGAATCGTTGGGAATGACCAACATTAAATACTTTGGTGGCGATGGCATCTGCACCAACGAATTGATCAAGATCGCAGCCGGTGCCAAGACGCTGGACGGCGTGATTTGCGCAGAAGGTGGCTCATCCATTGCCAAAATGCCAGGTGGCACTGCCTGGAAGGCCAAGTACGATGCCAAGTACCCCGGTCAGTTCCAAATCTACAGCCCGTACACCTACGACGCAACTTTCGTTCTGGTCGACGCCATGAAGCGTGCTAACTCAGCTGACCCGAAGGTCTACATCCCTTTCATCACCTCGACCAACTTCAAGGGCATAACCGCCAACATCGCGTTTGAGAAGACCGGTGAAATGAAGAACCCGTCGATGACCTTGTCCACCTACAAGGACGGCAAGAAAATCGCTCTGAACTGATCAAGCTCACGCTCACTAAAAAGCCACCTTCGGGTGGCTTTTTGTTGCCTCACGGATTTGCCAGCCGAAAACAAGGGTTTCGCTCGGTTAAACTAGATGGCTTCGGAGCGGTGGATGAGCGGTTTAAGTCACACGCCTGGAAAGCGTGCGGGGAGTTAAATCCCCCGGGGGTTCGAATCCCCCCTGCTCCGCCAGAATGCCTTATGAATCAAAAACTTACGGAAGATTTTAGAATCTGTCCCACATAAAGGCCCACAAAAAGCGAAGCCACCTTGACAAAATCAGGGTGGTTTTTTGCTTGATGCGGTTGGTTTACGCCAGCCGCTTCACCATCAGGTGCAATTCGTCCCGGCCGCTTTTGACGTGGATGCAGGTTTGAATGTTGTAAGTGTCGGTGCCATGCAGCACCCTCATGTTTGCCGCGATATTCGACCTCCAGCGCATCCGTATGCGTGCCGTCACTTCGCTTTGCTCAGCACCAGCGGCGAGAAACTCCCGGCCTTGCAGCGGCTCCACAGCGGCCCAGGCTTCACCCAACGTTGTCCAGGCGTTGATTTGCTGGCCATAGTCGTCACGCTCGGTAGACGGCTTTTGCAGCGTAACCCGTTGGTCGAGCTGACCTGCTTTCATGCTGTCATTACCCGGTAAGGTTGCAGCAGGCGCTGATATGCGTCGTTGTTGTGTAGCGGCCGGTCGGACTGCGCTTCACGGTTGGCGTACCCCCGACAATCAGTCCTCAATGACCCCCTACAACGCCGAAATCTCCGCTGGTTCCCTGATGCCGCTGGAAAGCAAGCGGGTCGCAAGTTTGTTGCTGACTGAGCCGGATGAGGCCGCTTGGCTGCAGGCCATCGAAGTGGAAAACATTCTTCCGAAGTAGACCCCAGCAACTGCCCGGCGGCAAGCCACGCTCCTGCGTAAGCGGTTAACCACCCTGGACGCCCAAGCCTGGACGATGGTTGTTGAGCGTGAAGCCGAAGTCACCAACCAACAGCCAGTTCAACATCGGGCTGCAATTCGACCACTCCGATTTTTCCAGTTGGGACTATTTCGAGCGACACGGCAAGATGCTGCCCGACAACTGGAAGGATCTGATTGGCACGCACGATGCCATCTACTTTGGCGC
>Ga0209181_10005035_pt1 | contig 19238 bp, 16 predicted proteins | sample MAT05_FD_187208 | JGI IMG/M metagenome (GOLD analysis project Ga0209181, IMG submission 187208) | Freshwater microbial communities from Lake Fryxell liftoff mats and glacier meltwater in Antarctica - MAT-05 (SPAdes) (version 2) | ecosystem: Environmental > Aquatic > Freshwater > Ice > Liftoff... | reverse complement strand
CTGCCTGCCTGCCCGCCCGCCGAGCCATCCACCCAGCCCATGCCAGCCCAGTCCCTAACCCTCTACGGCATCACCAACTGCGACACCGTCAAGCGCGCCCGCGCCTGGCTGAGCGACCACGGCGCATCGGCACAGTTCCATGATTTCAAGAAGTCGGGTGTGCCCGGGCCGCAGCTCGACGCCTGGCTGGACAGCGCCGGCTGGCAACGCCTGCTCAACCGCAAGGGCACGACCTGGCGCAAGCTGGATCCGGGTGTGCAGGCATCGGTGGTCGATGCGGCCAGCGCCCGGGCGCTGATGCTGGCCCAGCCCAGCCTGATCAAACGCCCGGTGGTAGCCTGGCCCGACGGCAGTATCAGCGTCGGGTTCGACCCGGCCGAGTTCAGCCAACGGCTTTGAGCCGGGCTGCGGGTGCCGGCGCCGGGCTGGCTGCTGCCAACTCCTCGCGCAGCGCGGCCTTGTGGATCTTGCCGGCCGGTGTCATCGGCAGGGTCTCGCGCAGCATCACCTGGCGCGGCACCTTGTAGTCGGCCAGGTGCTCGGCGCACCAGTGGCGCAATTCGGCCTCGGTCAGGCCGCTGCCGGGCTGCGGGACGACGTACAGCCGGCCCACCTCGCCCAGCACCGGGTCGGGCACGCCGATGCCCGCCGCCATCACCACCTTGGGGTGGCGGTTCACCAGGGCCTCGATCTCGGCCGGGTAGACATTGAAGCCGCCCTGGATGTAGAGGTCTTTCTGGCGGCCCTTGAGGGTGATCACGCCGCGGCTGTCGGCCAGGCCCAGGTCGCCGGTCTGCAGCCAACCGTCGGCCGAAAAGCCCGCGCCGGCCGCCGCACCGATGTAACCCGGCACGACGCCCACGCCCTTGAACCACAGCTCGCCGATCTGGCCCGCCGGCAACGCCTGGCCGTTGGCGCCGGCGATGCGCAGTTGCGCGCCCTCGAAGGGCTGGCCGATGCTGCCCATCAGCTCGGCCTCGCTGCGCTGCCAGGGCGTCATCACGATAGCGCCCGAGGTCTCGGTCAGGCCGTACAGGTTCATCAGCGTGGCGCCGGGCATGCGTTGTGCCAGCCGCTCCAGCAACACCGCATCCACATTGGAGCCGCCCGAGAACACCAGCCGCACCCGGCTGAAATCGACGCTGGCGATGCGGGCATGCATCAGCATCAGGGTCAGCATGGTCGGCACGCCGGCCACGATGGTGGGCGGCACCTGCTGCATCAGGCGCAGCAAGGTGTCGGCCTTGAACTCGGCCACCAGCACCACCGTGCCGCCGCCCACCAGGTGGGTCAGCACGGCGCAGGTGATGCCGCCCACATGGTTGAGCGGGTTGCCCATGTGCAGCACGTCGTCCGCCGTGACACGGGTGTGCCGGGCCTGGGCCGTGGCACTGGCCAGCAGGCTGTGGTGGGTCAGCCCGGCGCCTTTGGGCCGGCCGGTGGTGCCCGAGGTGTAGATCACCATCGCCACATCGCCGGGCAGCACCTGGCGCCGCGCCACCGACAAGCGGCCGGCGTCCAGCGGCGTGGCTGCCAGCGCGGCCAGGCTGTCCAGCCCCAGGCCGTCGATGGCGATGACATGGCGCAGCGCCGGCAGCTTGGGGCCCAGCCGGGCCAGCATGCCGATGAAGTCGAAGCCTTCATGCTCGGACAGCGTGAACACCGCCCGGGTCGCGCTGTCGGCCAGCATCGCGCTCAGCTCGCTGTCGCGGTAACGCACGCTCAGGCCCACCACCGCCACGCCGATCTTGGCGGCAGCGTAGAACAGCAGCAGCCACTCGATCTGGTTCAGTCCGATGATGCCGATACGGTCGCCCCGCTTGAGCTTGAGGCCCAGCAGGCCGCACGCCAGATGGTCGCTGGCGGTATCGACTGCTGGCCAGTCGTAGCGGGTGTCGTTTTCGATGTAGGCGGTGGTACTGCCACGTTGACGTGCCGCCTGGCTCAAGCGCTCGCCAATCGTGCCGGCCGGGGCGCCGGTGGTCAGCCCGGTGGCCATGCCCGAGGCGCTGAGTGCGCCCGCGCCGGAATGGCCGAAAGAGGGGCCGGCAGAGGGGCCGGCAGAGGGGCCGCCAGACGCCATGCCGGCGGCAGCGCTTGATGACTTGCCGGTCCCAAACGCCGGCGTGCCACCCGGCATGCCACCAAACGGGTTGGCGATCTGGCTGCTGCTGTGGACCAGCCGGGGCGGGGTAGGGCGCATGCGGGGGACTCCTGATGGCGCGTTGGTTTGCGCGGCTTCGCGGCCGCCGTTGAACGCCGACCGGGATTGACCCCCGCATTGAAGCCCAGGCAGGGCCCTGGCCTACATCGTCGCTTTCGACGATTCATGCGCGCGGGGTGATCTGAAACACTGCGGGTGTTCCTGTCCACCCGTCCTGCCCATGCCACAAACCCGCGCAACCGATGATGATTTTCGCGCTGAGGTGCGGCAGTTTCTGGCGGCCGAGCTGACGGATGGGCTGCGCCTGGCCGGCCGCCGGGCCTCTGGCGTTTTTGCCGACTACCCCGACGGCAGCCGCTGGTTCCGCATCCTGGCGGCGCGGGGCTGGAGCGTGCCGCACTGGCCGATCGAGTGGGGCGGTTGCGGCTGGTCGGCCCGCCAGCACGATATCTTCGCCAGTGAGCTGGCCGCGGCCGACGCCCCGGCGCTGGCGCCGCAGGGCACACGCATGGTGGCGCCGGTGGTGCTGGCGTTTGGCACGCCCGAGCAACAACAGCGCTGGCTGCCCGGTATCCGCTCGGGTGAGGATTACTGGGCCCAGGGCTACAGCGAGCCCGGCTCGGGGTCCGATCTGGCGTCGCTGCAGTGCCGGGCAAAACGCCAGGCCGGTCCGCAGGGGGATGAGTTTGTCATCAACGGCACCAAGATCTGGACCACCCATGCCCAGTGGGCCAACAAGATCTTCTGCCTGGTGCGCACAGACAGCAGCGGCAAGGCCCAGCAAGGCATCAGCTTCTTGCTGTTCGACCTGGACCTGCCCGGCATCACGGTCCGGCCGATCATCAGCATCTCGGGCGATCACGAGCTGAACCAGGTGTTTTTTGACGGTGTGCGGGTGCCCGCCAGCGCGCTGCTGGGCGAGGAGAACCGCGGCTGGACCATCGCCAAATACCTGCTCACGCACGAGCGCGGCGGCAGCTACACGCCAATGCTGCGCGCCCGCCTGGCGCGCTTGCACCGTGCGAGGGCGGCGGCGTTTGCCGGCCGACCGGCGGAAGACCCCGAGTACACCGACCTGGGCCGCCTGCTGGCCGACGCCCGTTGCCGGATCGACGCGCTGCACGCGCTCGAGCAACAGGTGCTGGCGGCCCGCATCCGCGGTCAGGACGACGCCACCGCGCCGTCGGTGGGCAAGCTGCTGGGCACCGAGTTGAAACAGTTCCTGACCGAGATCGGTGTGCTGATCGCCGGGCCCTACGCCGCAGCGCGGCTGCCGATCGCCGAGTGCGCCGCCCATGCGCTGGCCGTGCCCGAGGACGCGGTGTTTGCAATGGGCGCCTACCTCAACGACCGCGCCGCGTCGATCTACGCCGGCACCAATGAGGTGCAGCGCAACATCATCGCCCAGCATCTGCTGGCGCATTGAGTGCAAAGACGATGCAAGCGATGTTTGAACTCACCGACACCCAGGCGCTGGTGCAGGCCAGCCTGACCCGCTGGCTGACTGACAACGCCGGCTTTGAGCGCCGGGCCGGGCTGCTGAGCACGCCCGAGGCTATTGCGCCGTTGTGGCGCGGCGTGTCGGAGGACCTGGGACTGCTGGGCGCGGCGCTGCCCGCGGCCGTGGGTGGGCAGGGTGGCGGCCTGGCCGACCATGCCTTGATTCTGCAGGCGCTGGGCCACGCGCTGCTGCCCGAGCCCTACACCGCCTGTGCGGTGCTGGGCGCCGGCCTGCTGCAACGCCTGCCCGGCGAACTGCCCCGCCAGCTGCTGGCCGGCTTGGTGGACGGTGCCGTGCGGCCGATGCTGGCCACGCTGGAGCCCGGCGCCCGGCATGACCTGGCACAGGTGCACAGCACCCTGCAGGCCGCTGGCACCGCTGCCGCAGCCGACGGCGCCAACCCGGCCGCCGCCACGTTGAGCGGGCGCAAGGCCCTGGTGCGCGCCGCACCCTATGCGACCCATTGGCTGGTCAGCGCCCGCGACAGCGCCGGCCTGCTGCGGCTGGCCCTGGTCAGCCCTGGCGCGGCCGGCATCACCCGACGCGACCTGCGGCTGGCCGATGGCGGCTGGGCGGCAGAGCTGGCCTTCGACCACACGCCGGTGCAGGCCGTGTTGGGCGAGGCCGGCTGCGACCTGCTGCCGTTGATCGAGCAGATCAACGACGACGCGCAACTGGCCACCGGCGCCGAGGCCATCGGCGTGATGCAGCGCCTGCTGCAAAACACGCTGGACCATGTGCGGCAGCGCAAGCAGTTTGGGGTGGCGATTGCCAGCTTCCAGGTCATCCAGCACCGGTTGGCCGACATGCACATGGCGTTGTTGCAGGCCAACGCGCTGGTCGGTGCCACGCTGCTGCTGCTGGATGGGCGGGACGGGCCCGCACTGCCCGCCGCGCAGCGCCGGACGGCGGTGGTCACGGCCCAGGTGGCGGTGGCGCGCGCCTGCCGGGCGGTGGGCCAGGGTGCGGTGCAGTTGCACGGCGGCATGGGCATGACCGACGAGCTGGTGATCGGCCACGGCTTCAAACGCCTGACCCTGATCGAGGGCGCGGGGGGTGGCATCGATGCCCAGCTGCGCCGCGTCGCCGCCGAGACCGACGCCGGATGAAGCACGAAGCCTGGCGGCACGATCCCGCCGCCTATGGCAGCACCCAGCCGGTGGCGGCACGGTATGCCGATGTCGACACCCGCCGCCATGTCAACAACATCGCTGTCTACGGCTTGCACCAGGAGGCCCGACAGCGCTGGCTGATGGCGGCCGGGGGTGGGGGGGCTGGTGGAGCAGGTAGTGCGACGGTCTGGCCGGTCGGCAGCCTGCTGCTCAAGCCGCTGTACAGCCGCACCGAGTTCTGGCAAGAGTGTCACTACCCGGCCCAGATCAACGCGCCACTGCGCCTGATGCAAGCGTCGCCCGGGGGTCTGACCCTGGCGAGTGGCCTGTTCCAGGGCGGCATCTGCGTGGGCATGCAGCAAACCCGCCTGGCTGCCTGGGCGCCCGATCTGAGCACACCCGCCGTGCTGCCGGCGGCCTGGCTGAACGATCTGGCCGCCAGCGTCCAGGCTGCCGGCGACATGCCCGCCAGCCACATCCCGACCGGCGCTGAGCAGTGCCATCGCTATCCCGTCGCCGCTGCGCTGGCCTCGCGTTATGGCGATTTCGACGCCGATGGCGGCACCAGCGAATTGGCGGTGATGCGCGGCATCGAGCAAGCCCGCGCAGCCCTGCTCAAAGCCGCCTTTGCCGCCGCCGGTGGCCAGCCCGAGCGCGATTGGGTCAGTCTGGTGGTGGTGCGCATCGACCTGCACTGGGTGCACCACCGGGCGCCGCCCGCGCACTGGGCGCTGGCCTCGGCCGTCACCCACACCGGGCGCAGCTCGGTGGTGCTGCGGGTGGCGATGTTCGACGGCGACACACTGCAAGCGACTGCCGACTGCGTGATGGTCTACACCGATCCTGCCGGCCTACCCGGCGCCGCGCCTTTGCCATCAGCGCTGCGCGTCGCACTGCAATCCTCCCACTGGTTTACCGGAGACACCCCATGCCCCTGACCTTCACCCGCAGCTGGACCGATGAAGACCTGGACCGCTGGCGCGACACCTGCTCGCGCTTTGTCGAGGACGAACTGCTGCCCGACGACGCGGCGGCCCGCGAGCGTGGCAATGTCGGCATGGCCCTGTGGCGCAAGGCCGGCGCACTCGGCTTGCTGTGCACCGACATCCCCGAGGTCTGGGGCGGCGGCGGAGGTGATTTCCGCCATGAGGCGGTGCTGTACGAGGAGTGCGCCCGGCGCGGCATCAGCGGCTGGGGCAACTCGGTGCACACCATCGTCGCGCACTACTTCTTGAACCACGGCACCGAGGACCAAAAGCAGCGCTACCTGCCGAGGATGGCGCGGGGTGAGCTGGTGGGCGCGATCGCGATGACCGAGCCCGGCGCCGGCAGCGACCTGCAAGGCATACGCACCCGCGCCGAGAAGCGCGACGGTTCCAACGGCGATGAGTTTGTGGTCAACGGCAGCAAAACCTTCATCACCAATGGCTTGCTGGCCGGCGTGGTGCTGGTGGTCTGCAAGACCGACCCGACGCAGGGCGCACGCGGCACCTCGATCCTGGTCGTCGAGACCGAAGGCTGCGCCGGTTTCAAGGTCGGCCGGGTGCTGGACAAGCTGGGCATGAAGTCGCAGGACACGTCCGAGCTGTTTTTCGACGAGGTCAAAGTGCCGGCGGCCAACCTGCTGGGCGGCGCGGTGGGCCAGGGCTTTTACCAGCTGATGGGCGATTTGCCGTATGAGCGGCTGATCATCGGCGTCACCGCACTCGCCGGCATGGAGGGCGCCTACCAGGCCACGCTGGACTATGTGCGCGAGCGCAAGGCCTTTGGCAAACCCATCGCCGACCTGCAGAACACCCGTTTCAAGCTGGCCGAGGTGGCCACGCAGATCCAGGTCGGCCGCGCCTTCATCGACCGCTGTGTCGAGCAACTGGTGGCCGGCAAGCTCGATACCGCCACGGCATCGATGGCCAAGCTCTGGGCCAGCGAGACCCAAGGCCGTGTGCTGGACGAATGCCTGCAACTTTTTGGCGGCTACGGCTTCATGAACGAGTACCTGATCGCCCGCATGTACGCCGACGCCCGGGTGCAGCGCATCTACGGCGGCACGAGTGAAATCATGAAAGAAGTCATCTCAAGAGCCCTGTGATGAGCACCGACCAAGAATCTCCCCTGCTGATCGACGAGCGCGACGGCGTCGCCTGGCTGACGATGAACCGGCCCGAGCGGCTGAACGCGATGAACCCGGCGCTGGTGGATGCGCTGCGCCACTACTTCCAGGCATTGCCACGCCGCAAGGACATTCGGGTCGTGGTGCTGCAAGGCGCCGGCCGGGCCTATTGCGCCGGGCTGGACTTGAAGCACACCGCCGCACTCATGGGCACTGGCCAGGCCAAGACGCTGGACGACAGCTTTGCCACCCAGTACAGCATCAAGGACATCATGCTGGCGATGCGGCGCTGCCCGCAGCCGGTCATCAGCGTGGTGCAGGGCTCGGCCAGCGGTGGCGGCCTGGCGCTGGCGCTGGCCAGCGACATCCGCATCGCCACGCCCGAAGCACGCTTCAACGCAGCCTTCATCAAGATCGGCCTGACCGGCTGCGACATGGGCGTCAGCTACTTCTTGCCGCGCATGGTGGGCGCGTCGGTGGCGGCCGAGATGCTGCTGACCGGCCGTTTCATGAGCGCTGAGCGCGCCTACCAGCTCGGGCTGGTGAGTTGTGTTGCGCCCTGGGACGAGTTGCTGGTGGAGGCCCGCACGCTGGCCCAGGAGATGCTGAACGCCACGCCACTCGGCCTCTGCCTGACCAAGGAGGCGCTGGGCCATGCCATCGACGGCAACAGCATGGAGGCTGTGATGGCGATGGAAGACCGCAACCAGATGCTGGCCACCCGCGACGGCAACTTCAAGGAGGGGATGACCGCTTTTCTGGACAAGCGCGCACCGAACTACACACTGTCAGGCGGGCACACGGCATGAACACCTTGGAGCGACGCCAGCTACTGAACCGCCCCGGGTTTCGTGGAGGCTGTTTGGGTTGAGTCAAGCCACCACCATGGCGGATTGACTGGCGAGTTGCCGGTAATAGTTTGCCTCAGCTTCTGCGGGCGGGATGTAGCCACCAAGGGCTCCATCAGTCTGTGGTGGTTGAACCAGGCACCCACTCAAGGGTCGCCAGCTCGACCGCCTCCTTGGTTTTCCAGGGGGCTCGCCGGTGGATCAATTCGGCCGTGTACAGGCCATTCAACGTCTCGGCCATGGAACTGCTGACTCGCCAGCCCACAATGCGCCGGGCATGACGAAGGCGACGTGCAACCAGCCCTGCCAGGTCGAGACATAGGTGAAGTCCGACACCCAGAGCTGGTTGGGCCGCTCGGCCTTGAACACCCGGTTGACGCGGTCCAGCGGCCATGGCGCCTTTGCGTCACTGATCGCGGTGCGCGCCCACCTTGCCACGCATCACGCCGCGCAAGCGCTGGCGCCGCATCAGGCGCTCGACGGTGCAGCGCGCCACCGCAACGCCTTCGCGCTCCGGTTGCTTCCAAACCTTGTCGGCGACGTAGACCTGCATGTTGGACTGCCAGACCCGCTCGACATTGGGGATCAACATCTGATCGCGCTGAACTCGGGCCGGCAGCAACGCGGGGTTGCGCTGCCTGGCCGCATGGCACTTGTAGCCTGACGGGGCAATCTGCAGCGCTTTGCAGATCGGCTCGACACCGTAGACCTGTCGGTGCTCATCGACGAAATCCCTCAGCTCTTGAGTCGACAGTCGAGCTCCGCCTGGCGAAAAACGCGCTGGCCAGCTCCAGGATCTCGTTGGCACGGCGAAGCTCCTTGTTCTCGCGCTCGAAGGACCCAGCCCAGCAGCGTCTGCGGCACGCATCCGATCTTCGGCGCGATGGACTCCACCGCGGCCCACAACGATGGGTATTGCCCTCGGTGCTCTTGCACCCTGCGAACAGCCCGCTCACGGACCTCAGGTGAGACTTGTTTGACTTGTTCATGGCGCCATCTTCCCAAGAGTTGGAGCCTCCTCAAAACTAGGGGCGGTTCAGTCTGCACCCACAGTGACTTGCCGTCACCGCCAGCGATACCTGAGGCGGGTTGACAATCGCCCATCGCGCTTCAACAGAATCCCGTTCTGTCTGGCTGATGTGCCGAATCTGACCCGGCAATGTTTCATTGATGCACCGTCGGGCCCCAATGCTCAATTGCTGCCTTGTCTCAAGGATTTTGATGTCAACCAGCCTTCTCGTTCGACAAGCCTCGTTGTTCGGCCTGTGTTCGGTCACTGCAGCGGTCGAGACTCTTGCAAATCGGGGTGGAACCGAAGAGCGAGGCGCCGTTTTCACCCGTCGCGAAATCGTCGACTTCGTGCTAGACCTGTGCGGCTACACGGTGGACCAAGCCTTGCATCAGCGCAGCGTGCTCGAACCGTCATTCGGCGGCGGTGATTTCCTGCTGCCGGTGATTGATCGGCTGCTGGCAGCCTGGCAGGCCCACGGCAATCCGGCTGACCCGATGGCCGAGCTTGTTGATGCGATCCGTGCGGTTGAATTGCACTGCGCCACCTTCACGCGCACCCGGGCGGCGGTAGTGGCGCGCCTGCTTGGCGCGGGACTTACGGTCGAGGTGGCCGCTGCGCTTGCCGACCGCTGGCTGATGCAGGGCGACTTTTTGCTTGCCGATCTGCCCGATCCCTTTGACTTTGTCGTGGGTAATCCTCCCTATGTACGCCAGGAGCTGATCCCTGCGGTGCTGCTGGCCGAGTACCGCTTGCGCTACAGCACGGTGTACGACCGCGCCGACCTTTACGTGCCGTTCATCGAGCGCTCCTTGCTGAGCCTCAAGCCCGGCGCGGCACTCGGCTTCATCTGCGCTGACCGCTGGATGAAGAACCGCTATGGCGGCCCGTTGCGCGCGCTGGTGGCCAGCCAATTTCACCTCAAGTTCCATATCGACATGACCGACACGCCGGCCTTCCATAGCGATGTCGTTGCCTACCCCGCCATAACCGTGATCACCCGCGAGAGACCCGGCGCAACGCGGGTTGCGCACCGGCCCGCAGTCGATCAAGTTGTCCTGTCCCGCCTGTCTGGCCTGCTCGGCGCCAAGCAGTTGCCGAGTGAACCTGGACCAGTCCGCGAGATGCAGGGAGTGGCTGCAGGCAGTGAGCCGTGGATTCTGGGCCATACGGACCAGATAGCTTTGCTGCGCCGTCTGGAGCGAGACTTTGTCACCCTCGAAGAAGCGCGCTGCAAGGTGGGTATCGGTGTTGCGACCGGCGCCGACAATGCTTTCATCGGTCTGATCGACACCTTGGATGTCGAGGACGACAGGAAGTTGCCGCTGGTGATGACCCGGGACATTCAGACCGGCCGCGTGGTCTGGCGCGGTTTCGCTGTCATCAATCCTTTCATCGACGGGCCGGGCTCCGGCTTGGTCAAGCTCGACGACTTTCCACGGCTCAAACGCTATCTTGAGGCCCGAAAGGACGAGATTTCTGCGCGGCATGTCGCGCAGAAAGCGCCGGCCAGTTGGTACCGCACGATTGATCGAATTACCGAATCTCTTGCAGCCAGGCCAAAACTGCTCATTCCAGACATCAAGGGTGATGCGCAAATCGTCTTTGAGGACGGCAGGTTCTACCCACACCACAACCTGTATTACGTCACTTCAGACGAGTGGGATTTGCATGCCTTGCAAGCCGTCTTGTTGTCGGGCATTGCGCGGTTTTTTGTGGCCAGCTACTCAACCAAGATGCGCGGCGGGTACCTGCGCTTCCAGGCGCAGTACCTGCGCCGGATTTGTGTACCACCGTGGGCAGACGTGTCCGCGCGTTTGCGCCACGACCTGAAAACTGCAGCACTGTCGCTGGACCTGGCAGCATGCAACCGTGCAGCTTTCGAGCTTTATTCGCTTTCGCCCCAGGAGCGTGCAGTCCTTGGCGGCTTGGGCGACTGACGATGGCACTCGATCTCGCCAACTGCGAAACCCTGGCCACCGAGGCCGTGCGGGACTTCTGGCGCAGCCGCGACGCCGCGCGGCATAAGCAGATCGAGGCTGGGCGGACCGACCAGGGTGAGCGCACTGGCGTCACCAGCGGCAAAAACATGAACGGCTTTGTTGCGCTGCTCGAAGGTCTTGTGCGTGCCAATGGGCTGGCACATGCGCAGATCCACCAAAAACGATCTGCGCTTACCCTGCCAGGCTATTTTCGGCCGACCAAGCTCTGGGATCTGCTGGTTATCCACGAGCATCAACTCATCGCTGCCATCGAGCTGAAAAGCCAGGTTGGCCCGTCATTCGGCAACAACTTCAACAATCGGACCGAGGAGGCCATCGGCACCGCCCACGATTTGTGGACCGCCTATCGCGAAGGTGCTTTTGGCAAGCGGCCGCGCCCCTTCGTCGGCTGGGTGATGCTGGTGGAGGATGCGGCAGCATCGCGGGCGCCGGTGCGCGACAACTCACCCCACTTTCCGGTGTTCAAGGCGTTTCAGGGCGCGTCCTACCTAAAGCGCTATGAGCTGCTGTGCGAGCGATTGATGCAAGAGCAGCTGTACAGCCGGGCCGCATTGATTCATTCGGCGCGAAGCTCGGTCGATTCAGGCGCCTTCAGCTGCATGTCGGACATGACCAGCTTTCGGACTTTTGTGACCGGCCTGGCGGGTCATGTCGCGGCTGAAGCCGCTCGGTTGGGTTGAGTTTGTTTGCTGGCGCTGCAGTCCCCGGTCCAAGCAAGCCGGCGCATGACCGTGAAGCTCTCCCAGCGCGCCTTGGTGACAAGTGCCGACCCGTGCTGGCTGAGAAAATCAAGCCGTCTTTCTTCAGAAATTTCCCTATGCACAACCGGCTCAAGATCGAGATCGACCCCCACGGCATCGCCGACGTCTGCCTGGTGCGCGGCGACAAGATGAACGCGCTCGACTTCGAGATGTTCGACGCGCTGGCCGCTGCCATCACCCGGCTCAAGACCGAGCCCGGCCTGCGCGCCGTGGTGCTGCACGGCGAGGGCAAGGCCTTTTGCGCCGGGCTGGACATGGGCCGCATGGCCAAGCTCAACGCGGGTGAGCCCGGTGGCATGCGGGATCTGCGTCCACGCACCCACGGCATTGCCAACTCGCCGCAGTTTTTGGGCCTGGGCTGGCGTGAGCTGCCGGTGCCGGTGATCGCCGCGGTGCACGGCGTGGCATTCGGCGGCGGCCTGCAACTGGCGCTGGGCGCCGACATCCGGCTCGTCACCGCCGATGCCAAGTTGAGCGTGATGGAGATCAAGTGGGGCCTGGTACCCGACATGGCCGGCGTGGCGCTGATGCGCGGCCTGGTGCGCGACGACCACGCCCGGGAGCTTTGTTATACCGGCCGTGTGGTGCTGGGCGACGAGGCAGTGACGCTGGGCCTGGCCACCCGGGTCTGCGCCGACCCGCTGGCCGAGGCGTTTGTGATGGCCCAGGCGATGGCGCAGCGCAGCCCCAGCGCGCTGCGGGCCGACAAGCGCCTGATGAACCTGGCCAGCCGAACCTTGGACGACAGCGCTGCCGCGCTGCTGATGGCTGAATCGGTCGAGCAGCTGGCCTTGATGGGCGCCGCCCACCAGCTCGAAGCGGTGCGCGCCAACCTGGAAAATCGCACGCCGGTGTTTGCCGACGCGGCCCGCTGATGCAGCGCGATGCGGCCTTGCGCAACCAGGTGGCGGCACGCCTGGCCGACTGGTCGCACCACGCGCCCGATGAAACCGGCCTGAAACGCGCCGCTGTCGCGCTGGTCATCACCGATGAAGGCCCGGGGTCGGCGCTGTGGGGCCTGCAGCGCAGCGGCCACTGGAGCACCGAGGCCGCGCTGATCCTGACCCGCCGCGCCAAGAGCCTGCGTGGCCATGCCGGCCAGTGGGCGCTGCCGGGTGGGCGCATCGACGGCACCGAGACGCCCGAACAAACCGCGTTGCGCGAGTTGCAGGAGGAGGTAGACCTGCAGCTCTCGCCCGCCGACGTGCTGGGCCGGCTCGACACCTTCGTCACCCGCTCGGGCTACGCCATCACGCCAGTGGTGCTGTGGGCCGGCCAGGCCCGTCAGCTCAAGCCCAACCCGGCCGAGGTCGCCAGCATCCACCGCATCCCGGTGACCGAGTTCTTGCGCGCTGATGCGCCCATCCTGGAGCCACTGGCCGGCAGCGAGCACCCGGTGCTGAAGATGCCGGTAGGCGACAACTGGATCGCTGCGCCAACTGCGGCACTGCTGTACCAGTTCCGTGAGGTTTGCGTGCTGGGCCGCGCAACGCGGGTGGCCCATTTCGAGCAACCGGTGTTTGCCTGGAAGTGAGCCGGCACCCGGCATGACCAGCGCCGACCGCACGCCGCCCAACCCGGACCAACGGGCCCGCCACCTGCGCCAGGCCAATGCCGTGGCCGATGCCGCCTTGCAAAGCGGCCACCACCCGTTTGGTGCGTTGTTGGTCGGCCCGGACCATGAGACCGTGCTGCTGAGCCATGGCAATGTGGATGCGGTCAACCACGCTGAAAGTGTTCTGGCGCGCGAGGCGGCGCGGCGCTGGACCCCGGCCGAGCTGTGGGCCTGCACGCTCTACACCACGGTCGAGCCCTGCGCCATGTGCGCCGGCACCCAGTACTGGGCAAACATCGGCCGGGTGGTTTACGGCATGAGCGAGTCGGCGCTGCGGGTGATCACTGGCGCACATGCACAAAACCCGACGCTGGACCTGCCGTGCCGCACCGTGTTTGGCAGCGGCCAGAAACCGATCCAGGTGATCGGGCCGGTGGCCGAGGTCGAGGCCGAAATTGCCGCACTGCACCAACGCTTCTGGCAGTCGGCCGGGTAGCAGGGCCAGCCGGTCCGACTGAACCGGCGCTGCACCGCCCGGGTGCATGTTGCAGATCTGCTGCGGGTTTGCCCTGGCGCAGCGCCAAACGGCGGCAGCTCGGGTGCAGCCTCAGGGCGACACACCCTTCAGGGCGATCAGCGCGGCCGCACTCAAGGGGCTGAACTGAAGGCCCAAGCGAAAGCCGCCGTCGCTGGCTGCCAGTGTGCAACTGGCTGCGGTCGCCGAGGCTTCGAACAGGGCACTGCCGGCTGGACGTGCAGGCAAGCGCATCACGATCGCCAGCAAGGTGCCGACCGGAATATTCAGGTCACAAACCACCCCTGCACCGCCTTTGCCAATGTCCAGGGTGCGCGCCGGAACGGCCCGTCCATCCGGCAAGCCCAAGGTGGCCGCGGTCCTGAGCGGCTGCCTGTCGTGGCTGCGACGGTCGGCGGATGGTGCTTGCGGCAGGTTCACGTTGCGCTGCTGGGCCGTAAATTCAGGGTCATGCTAGCTCCGGAGATCGGGTCAGCCTGAAATACCCGGGTTCAAGATTTTATGGATGATTGACGGATGTCGCGTGTTGAAAATTCGCCATTGCTGGAGTCAGAAGCAGGACATATTCAAGATGGATTGGCGCGGGATCACTTTTTCGCCGCAGGTTTGTAGACGATTGTTCTCGCGATCCAGGCCTCGTGCATGCGGTTGAGGAATTTGACGCTGATATGGAACCCGGATTTATCGCCGATCACCGACTCACTGCCGCATTGCGGGCAAAGTGCAGTTTCGGCATTTGCCGCCTCTGGCGCGTCGAGATCGATCAGTTCCAGTCCGGCCCACGCCACGATATCGGATGGCGTGAATACCCGGGCGCAATAGAAGCAGCCGCAGTGGGTGCTGGCCTCGATTTCGGCACGGTTGCTGGACGTGTGGCTATGGGCTGACAGCAAGTCGTGCATTGGCTGGATTTGAAGTTGCGAAATTTGTATCGAATGTCTTGGGTGGCCGGATCGCGGCGGGGTGACCCGTGGGATGTTGCAATGCCGGCTGGCGGCTGCGCGTTACTTGTTGCCCCAGCGCCAGCGTGGCGGCTCACCCTTGGCCCAACAGATGCAGACCAGAACAATGCAGAGCACGGTGGTGTAGGCGAAGTAGGCAAGGCCGTGCTTGTCGGGCTCGATAACCGGGATGCCGCCGAACAACAGCACAAAAAAGGCAACCGACACCAACCAGCCTTGCCAAGTGACCGGGATACCCCAACCCCAACCGTAGGTCTTGGCTGGAAACCAGTACTTGTCAGCCATCATTTTTCTCCGGGCGTTGGCATCTTGATCAAACCACTTGAAACCCTGATCATTATTGCGACAGGTGTCGATCTGGTGAAGAAAATATTTGCCGCGCACAGGGTCAAACAAGGGGGAGGGCGGCCGCTGCGCCTGCTCAGGACATCACGCCCAGCCGGCGCGCGATGGCCACGGCCTGGGTGCGGCTGCGCGCATTGAGCTTCATGTTGATGTTGCGCAGGTGGGTGCGCACCGTGCTGTCACTGACAAACAGCTTTTCGGCCATCGCGCCGTTGCTGTAGCCCTCGGCCAGCAACTGCAGTACGCGGATCTCCTTGCGGGTGAGCGGTTCGGCCAGCACCGGCAGCGCCGTGGCGGCAGCGGACGGCCCGCTGCCGGCTGCGGCGGTGCTGGGCTCATTGCCGCTGTCGTCGGTGTCGTCGGGCCCGGCGATCTGCAACAGGCGCTGCAGCCAGTCGTCGAAGATCGGGTCGCTGCGGCCGCCGGTCTCCGCCAACGCGGTTTGCACCCGCCGCGCCAGCAAACCGACAAACTGGCCTTCGTCCAACAGCAGGCGCACAAAACCCTCGGCACAGGCGCTGCGCAGCAGCTCGGTCATGGCCTGCTGCGCCTGGTCGGCCTGCCCGGCCCGTTGCAGCGCCAGCGCCTGCAGCACCTGCAGGCGCAGCGCGCGGCGTTGTCGCTGGGCCTGGCGGGCCTGGGCGGCCAGCCCGCTGGCCTCGCGGGCAGCGGCTGCGGCGTCGCCAAAGCGTACCTGCCAACGCAGCCGGCCTATCACCATGTCGTCCACATCGTGGGCGCTCATCTGGTAGCGCGCCACCCGTTGCCAGACGTTGGCGTCGTCGGCGCGGTCCAGCGCTTGCGCGGCGGCGTCGGCCTGGCCCTGCAGCACCAGGACCCGGGCCCGCTCCAGCCGGGCGCTGGCCACCACGCGGGGCAATTGGCGGTGGTGGCCCAGGTACTCCAGGTCGGTGATGGCCTGCAATGCAGCATCGATGTCGCCCCGCTGGAAGGCGATGCGCGAGCGCATGGTGTGGGCCAGGATCATGTGGTCGGGCAGGCCCACGTCCCGGGCCAGTGGCAGGTAGACGTTGAGCAGGTGGCTGGCTGCGTCGGGCTGGTGCGCCTCGTAGACCGCGCCGGCATACAGCACACCGGCCCAGGCGTTGCCGTTGCTGGCCAGGTACTGGCCTGCGTCGGATGCGCCCGCCGCGCCCGCTGCGACCGCCGCCCCCGGCCAGCCCGCGCCCGGCTGGTGCGGTCCAGCCGTTGTCAGGCCGGCAGCCATGCCCGAGGCCAGCCGGAAGCGTGCGGTGGCCTGGCGCAGCCGGCCCTGCTGCAGGTCGATCAGGCCCTCGACCGACTCGCTGTACATGCGGTTGAAGCCGCCGCCCTGCTGGCCACGCCGCGCCGCGTCGAGCAGCCGGTTGGCCTCGTCGCGCTCGCCCAGCACGCCCAGCACATGGGCCATCGCGTTGCACAGCACGCTGTCGGCAAAGGGCTGGCCGCTGGGCAGCTGGGCCAGGTGCTCCCGGCCGATGGCGGCCGCCTGCTCGACCCGGTCCATCATCGCCAGCAGCATCGGCCGCAGCGCGTTGACATGCGCACGCACTGCCGCATCGGCGCTGTGCTCGCAGCCCGATTGCTGCAGTTGCGCCAGCGCCTCCCAGGGGCCGCGCGTCAGGGCGCTGGCCCACAACGCGACCACTTGCAGCATCGGCCGCTCACGCAGCAGCGCGGCGGGCAGGGCGGCAAACCAGCGTGCCAGCAGGCGCATGCGGCCCTGCTCCAGGAAGGCCGACGCGTGCTGCGCCAGCAGCGTGGTGGCATGCGGCAGGTCGCCGCCCTCGATGGCGTGGTCGATGGCGGGCACCGGTCGGCCTTGCGACTCGTACCAGCCCGACGCGGCCAGGTGCAGCCGGGCCAGCTCGTCGGGCCGTTCCCGCAGCAGCTGGGTGCGCAAAAAATCGGCAAAAAGGCTGTGGTAGCGCCATTCGCGCTCGGCAAGGGTGGTGGTGGGCGCCTGGCTGTCGGCTATCGGCGTGATGAACAGGTTGGCGGCGTCCAGCCGGGCCAGGATGCGCCGTGCATCGCTGCGCGGGTTCAAGGCCTGGCAGAGCGGCGCATTGAGGTGGCGCAGCACACTGGTGCGCAGCAGGAAGTCGCGGATCTCGGGGCTTTGCCGCTCCAGCACGTCCTCGGCCAAAAAATCGGCCACCGCCCGGTCACTGCCCGAGAACTGGGCGACAAAGCCGGCCACAGAACCGTGCCGGTTCTGCACCGCGTCCAGCGCCATCGAAGCCAGCCAGAGCGCGGCGATCCAGCCCTCGGTCTTGCGGTGCAGGTCGCCCAGGTGGGCCAGTATCTCGACCGAGCCGCTCGCGGCAATGTCCGGCGCCAGGCCTGCCGGGCTGCGCAGCGCAAAAAACCGTCGGGTCTCGGCCAGGCTGAAGCGCAGGTGCTCGGTATCGATCTCCAGCAGCTGGCCGGCGGCGCGCAGCCGGCCCAGCCCCAGGTCGGGCTGGCTGCGCGAGCCCAGCACCAGCTGGCCCCGGCGCGGCAGGTGGTCGATGATTTCGCGCAGCAGCCCCAGCACCGCAGGCTCGGTGATCAGCTCGAAGTCGTCCAGGAACAGCGCAAACGGCGCAGCGTGGCTGGCCAGTGACTCCAGCACGGCCAGCGGCGCCTCGCTGGCGGGGGCGTCGGGCACGATCTGCGCAACCGCCTGACACAGGCAGCGCAGAAAGCGCGAAACGTCGTTGTCGGTGCGCTCCAGCGTCAGCCAGGCAGTCGTCACACCGGCAGCGGCCAGGCGGTTGCGCGCCTGCACCATCGCCGTGGTCTTGCCAAAGCCGGCCGGCGCCCGCACCAGCACCAGCCGTACCGGGCCAGCGGCCTGGATGCGGTCGCATACCGCGTCGCGTGGCACCTGGGTGGCGCTGGCCAGCGGCGGGTTGAGCTTGCCCGACTGCAGGGCGCCGTCCTGGCGCGGCGCAGGCTGGACAAGCGGGAGGGTGGCGGATTCAGGCATCAGCGGCTGATTTTGGCGCAGACCGCCGGCGGCGGCCAGACCGGTGCGGTGGGCACAATCCGGCCACCATGACGCTGCCAACCCCCACTTTGCCTGCCCGACCGGCCGACTGCCCCGCCGAGCACGACAACCCCGCCCACCGCCCGGCCGACGATCCCACCCAGGCGCTGGGTGAGCTGGTGGGCCTGCTGACGCTGGAGCAGTTCGAGCACAACCTGTTCCGCGGCCAGAACCGCGACATCGGCAGCCCGGCGGTGTTTGGCGGCCAGGTGCTGGGCCAGGCGCTGATGGCGGCGGCCCGCACCGTGGCCGACAGCCAGTCGGTGAACTCGCTGCACGGCTATTTCTTGCGTGCCGGCGACAAGACGGTGCCGATCGTCTACGAGGTGGACCGCATCCGCGATGGCGCCAGTTTTGCCACCCGGCGGGTGGTGGCGATCCAACACGGCCAGGCGATCTTCCACATGTCGGCGTCGTTCCACAAACGTGAAGCCGGGCCGGCCCACCAGGGCACGATGCCCGACGCGCCGCCGCCCGAGCAACTGGTGGACGAGCACCTGCGCCAGCGCGCAATGGCCGACAAGCTGCCCGAACGAATGCGGGCCTTTTTGCAGCAGCCGCAGCCGGTAGACCTGCGTGCCGTGAACCCGATCGACCTGCTGGCGCCCGAGGCGCGGCCGGCTTACGCGCTGCATTGGCTGCGTGCCGCCGCCGCGTTGCCCGACGACCCGCGGCTGCACCAGGCGCTGCTGGCCTATGCATCGGACTGGAGCCTGATGCGGGTGGCGATGCTGCCGCACCAGCTCAACTTCACCCAGCCGGCGGTGCAGGGCGTCAGCCTGGACCACGCGATGTGGTTTCACCGCGATTTCCGCTTCGACGAGTGGCTGCTGTACCAGAGCGATTCCCCCTCGCTGTCGGGTGCACGCGGGTTTTGCCGCGGCAGCCTGTGGTCGCGCGACGGACGCCTGGTGGCCAGTGTGGCGCAGGAGGGGCTGATCCGGGTGCGTTGAGGGCGCCGCTGGTTCGTCAGCATAAAGTTGCCAACCGATCAACAAAGCTGCTGAACGCTCGGGCTCACGCAAAAGATGGTTGCCAACTGACTTGGTGCGCTGGGCGGCACTGCTCGCGGTGGCACGGGTAACGAACGTCAGCTCACGGCTGCCATAGGCGACGGGCGCTCTCGGCCAAGTGCGGGCGCTGGTGAACGGCGGCTGTAAGGCATGTTGCCCAAGGTCAACCTGCTCAAGCGCGCGCTACCTTATCCCGGCTCGATCATCGCTGCCAAAAAGGCCCAGCATCTTGGGACCGACGAGGTATGGTTGCGCGCGCGTTTGCGCATCCGGTAAACATGGCCTCGAT
>Ga0209181_10005034_pt1 | contig 19239 bp, 11 predicted proteins | sample MAT05_FD_187208 | JGI IMG/M metagenome (GOLD analysis project Ga0209181, IMG submission 187208) | Freshwater microbial communities from Lake Fryxell liftoff mats and glacier meltwater in Antarctica - MAT-05 (SPAdes) (version 2) | ecosystem: Environmental > Aquatic > Freshwater > Ice > Liftoff... | reverse complement strand
GAGTTGATGGCACCGAGCACGTTCAAACGGAATCGGCCGGGAGCGGTTTTGATAAAAATACGTTCAAAGCACCAGACCAAACCAATAAACGCGGCCAGAACGAAGTGAGCGCCATCCATAAACAGCAGCCGCTCAAAGCCCGGCGCAGGGCAGCACAGCGTTCATGCTCACGTTAGCGACAACTAAAAAATAAAACAGAAATAAAAAAATATAGAAATGAAAATACCCCATGCCGCATTGGAACAACGATTTGAGGAGTTTAAAAACTTCCTGAAAAGTCATGCGGGCGAGGAATTTCAAGGCTTCAAAAAGTCGAAATTTTTTGATAGCGAGGAGAATTACAAGTATGAAGTTTACGAGAGCGCAAAAGGCAAGTTGAATAGCAAATTTTGGAAGGTTGAGGACATCGGGAGCGGGAAAATCATAAAAGAAGTAAGCCACGCCCTTGAAACTTCGGTCATCCACAACTACTTCCAAGTCCAAAACAACCTCATCAACAATTGGAGTTTGAAAGACAATTTCAAAAAGCAAGAAAAGAACCGAAACCTTGAACAAGCCCTCTTTGATTTTTATAAAAATAAGGTCAAAGACGAACTGATTTTTAAGCAACTTTTGGAGGAGGAACAGCCGTACAATTTAATGGCGTACCTTTTTTTCATCAAGGACAGCCAAAAGTACCTTCCTATTTCCCAAGAAAGATTTGACGAGATTTTTGCCCTTTTGGAAGTGCCTGATTTCAAGACGAGAGGTAAAGCATCGTGGGAGAATTACCAAACATTTCTTGATTTGATAAAACAAGTTCGAGATTTTTTGAAAGATAAAGACAGAGAAACCACTTTGCTCGATGCTCATTCTTTCCTTTGGATATTGGGCGGCAAAATGCAGAAAGTAGAAAATAGAGATAAAATAAAACCGAACGAGACAGACATAAAAAATGAAAAAGAAATAATAAAAAATGAAGAAATAAATACAAATAGCCCGAAATGGGACTTCCCGAACAGCCTAACGAAAGAAGATATAAAATTAGCGTTCATTACCGAGGGCTTGTTGAGCGAGCCGGATTTAAGGCTTTTGCGATGCCATTATCAAATGAATGGGCATCGGGCAACCGCCACCCAACTCGCAAAATTAATGAACTATAAAAAGTACACGGTGGTAAACCTTCACTATGCGAGAATTGCAAAGAAAATCACAGAGTTGACCGGAAAATTGCCTTTCCAGAGAAAGAACGGAAGTTATAGGTGGTGGTCGCTTTTATCTTTGGGCGACGAGGAAGACAACTTTTTCCCCTGGATTTTACGACAGATTGTTGTTGAAGCGATAGAAGAACTTCAACTTTTTGAGGCAGGAGAAGGGATTTTTCCAGAGGAAATACCTAAAAATCAACAGGTTTTAATCGAAGGAAGCATCCGACAAGTTTTGGTGAACGCCTACGAAAGAAGCCCAAAGGCAAGAAATCTCTGCATCGAGCATCACGGACTGAATTGCAAAGTTTGTGGGTTTTATTTTGAAGATATTTATGGAGAAGCGGGAGCAGGTTTTATTCATGTTCATCATATCGTTCCGCTTGCGGAGATAAAAATGAACTACCAAGTTGACCCAATCAAAGACCTTGTTCCTGTTTGCCCTAATTGCCATGCGATGCTTCACAGATTTAATCCCGTTTTGACAATCGAACAACTGCGAAACATGATAATAAATAAAAGTCGCTAACAATGCGTGGTCGGTGCGACGTGAAGCCCTCAACATACTCTCAAGCCCCCCTTAAACGCCCAATACATTAGCCTTGACGGTTAGATTTGACCCCGTGTACTGCCACGGGTTTCGGAGCCACTAGTGCCGCGTCCGGTAAATGGGGTGCAGATTGGCGAGACCTATTTTTTGCTCCATTAGGCAGGAGGAGGGCGAAATGCGGGACATTTTAACCGACGAATAACGAAATGGAGCGAGAAATAAGGCCGCAAAACGGTGCGTTATTTACCGGACGCGGCACTAGTGCCGCGTCCGGTAAATGGGGTGCAGATTGGCGAGACCTATTTTTTGCTCCATTAGGCAGGAGGAGGGCGAAATGCGGGACATTTTAACCGACGAATAACGAAATGGAGCGAGAAATAAGGCCGCAAAACGGTGCGTTATTTACCGGACGCGGCACTAGCGGTTCTACGCTAATAAGGAATCACATCAAATGGGTAAGTTATCGTTTACCCGTTACTATGCTTACAACACCCAATGAATTCCTCAAAATAAGGATTATCTGCCCTTGCCGGTTACCCGATACCTTACCCCCAAGTTAACCCCAATTTGCTGGTACTTTTGGGCAATACCAACCTCTTTTTGTAGTGCAGAAACGAGATCGGCATGATACTGCAAGCCCAATTGAACGCCCCAATGCGGGTTCAGTTGGAAAGCGGTTTGTGTACCGAAAAACAGACTGTGGACACCATTTTTGCGGTAGATAGAGCGAAGTATGGTTGCCTGTTTATCCACTACATTCAGGTTCTCATCGCGAACAATGCCTTGATACTGATTGAATACATTATACCGAAAACCACCGTAAACGGCAACGTTTTGGTGTCGGATTTTTACGTTGTAAGATACCTGAATGGGAATAAATACCCGTTGCAACGTATTGGGCGACTCAATAATACGTTCGGTCACAGTGGTGATTTTGCGTTCACCGGGTTGATAAAAATATTGTCCATTGACAATGTAAAAAGTCGCGGAATCGCGGAAAACGGGAACGATAGTGGTGGATTTTTCTGTTTCTTTGTACCATTCGGTAATTTGTTCCCATTGTAAACCAACGCCCAGCGTCCATTTATTGCGCCAAGTTTTATTCAATAATATTTGTCCGGTAATCGTCTCTACCGGTTTTTCGTGGGTGCGTTTGAAATTGGCATAAGGCACCTTTTCGGCTTTTTGCGCCTTTGTGGAACGGGTGGTCGCATAAATACCCATCGTAACGGTTAGGTCAAAAAAAGGCTTCTTCGCTACCGTTGTTGATAACAATGGAGGTTGCGGTAGTACTGGCACATCGCTTGGGGCGGCACGCAAAGTCCATTGGAGCGGAATGGGAAGGAACCTATTTGGGAGTTGGTCAGGAACCAGATTTTCTTGCCTGTTTGCTGCGGTATTTTGTCGGCCATCAATGCCACTGATGGGTTTTTCTAATGCGGTATTCGTGGTTGGTATATCAGATATGGACGGCGCAATGAGTGGTATGGTCAATACCTGATCGGTATTTTGACTGCCGCCGGGGTAGGGTAGGGGTGCCATACGGGATTGTCCAATAATAGGAGCGGTTGCCCAATGTACAGTACTGGTAGCCGGCCACTTATCAGGTGCGAGCAAAGAAGGGGTGGCGCCGAGCGAGCGTGGATCGTTGTTGCCTCGGCTGGTATTTTCAGTCGGCATTTCAATTGCGGCGTCCCGTTGGGGAGCGCCATATTTGGAATAAGATGGGTGCATAAGATAAAGTATTCCCGCACTTGCACAGGCGACTGCACTTGCCCAAAAGAACATAATGCGTCGTCGGTCCTTTTTAGGGGGCAAATTCGGCTCAATCAATGCCCACAATGCCTCATCGTCCCAATTTGGAACGGATGTTTGGAGCGCACTTTTTATTTTATCGTTTAAGTTCATAATCCGGTTTGACTAGCAAGTTTCCACTGTGTTTGTAATTCTGCTTTGGCTCTGGTGAGTTTTGATCGAGAACTCGATGTTTCAATGCCTAAAAGTTCGGCTATTTCCTGGTGGCTAAATTCGTCAAAATAATAAAGATTCAGGATTATTTTATGGCTTTCAGGCATTTTTTCGATCAGATTTTTGAGTTCTGCGATGCTCAATTGGTCAATAATTTGTGGGGGGAGCACTTCATCGGTTAACGGCATTTGGCTGTCGGGGAATATCAATCGTTTGTTTTTGCGTTTAATGGCAATGGCTTCCCGAACGGCAATCCGGCTGATCCAGGTCACAAAACTGCCCTTATCCGCGTCGTAATCGACTAAGTGGTGAAAAACGCGGATAAAGGTGTTTTGCGCCATATCTTTAGCTTCGTTGATATCGGTGGCATACCGGTAACAAGCGGACATAACAGTGTCTTTATATTGTTGAAAGAGCAGCTTTTGAGCCGCCCGATCATGTTGCAGACATCGGTCAATAATAGGTGCTAAAGGTGGTTGCATTTTTTATTGGCAGGCGGGTACATTACCTATATTTACGTCGTTAATGACGGTATTTAGGATGATTTTGTCCGTTTTTTTGTTGTTGATCAAATCAATTCCTTCTATTGATACATTGGTCAGACTTGCACTACAAAGTTCTTTTTTATAGGTGAAACTTCCATTTGCTTCGAGGGAAACTTCTGCATTAAAAGTGAACGCACCATCCGTAAATGTAATGGTAGCGCGACCATTATTAATCTCTTGACCATCACAGCTGGTTATTTTTCCGCTGAACGTGATCAACGTACCAATTTCCAAGCCATTGCTCAGGGTAGGCAACTGGGTATTGTTGTCAAACGGGCCGACCAGTTCGGAAAACCATGGTACTATGAATAGCACGTCCTGGCTATTGAGTATTTTAAAACCACATAACCTCATATTTGGGGTAATGAGACCTTGTAACACCAAGTAATCAAACACTTGGTTTTTGGGCAATAACATTTCATAATAGCCCTCTTCATCCGTTGTGGTTACGTCACCTTTAAATTTAGCACTTCCATCGGGACGATCAACGCGGTCATACAAAAGGCATACCGTGGCAAGGATGGGTACCCCATTTGGCGAAGTCGCATATCCGGAAATCATAATCAGGTCATTCGATCCGGGATTTGTAAGTTCTGGTGTCTGAAAAAATGCTTGAGAGGTGGACGTAAGTTTAATCTTAACCGGTGCCGGGTTGGGCTGATCGGCCTTTATCCGTTTACCCATGCTGACATAATTTGATTTTTTGGTGTGAAAAGTAACATCTTTCCCAAATACTAATGGAATTCCATTGGTGCTAAATGCTCCGGCAGCATCAGAAAAAATGCTGCCAACCAGCTTTTCATTTTGGTAAATATCCACCTGTGCACCACTAATGAGGGCGTTTCCATCCCGTACAACGCCTTGAAAAACAGGGCCGGCAATTTCTTCCGGCGGTGAAATAGTAGTGTTTTCGGTGCTGCTATTGATTTCTTTTCTGCACGAAACAAAGAAAGTCAGGCCATAAAGGAGGCCAATAAATAAGTATAAACGAGTCATTTTGTTGTTGTTTTATAAATTTTTCGATCAATCATACACTATATAAGATGGAACGGTAAAAAACGCTGCAAGGTTGTTGGAAAAATTCTCAATGGGGTAATTTTGCCTTTGTGAAAATCGGCAGCATCAAACGCCTGATGTTGGATGATATGGAAAATAGCCGGGAGATGACGGGAGAGATATTCACCCGTCGGCTTTGAGGGTGTGATGATGACGCAGAAACACAAAACACCACCAAAACTTGTTTCCCTGCAAATTTGGCTCAAAATTTGACGCACTGGTATAAAGTGCCTTGCTAACCCCGGAACCGCTCAACAAACAATTACCCATGTTTTACCGTTCCAATGCCCGTGGCGCCCTTTGCGGCTATACCGCGATACGGTTTTTGAGTTGGCGCCCGACAGTACCTTGCGCAGCGCGGTGCCTTTGCCATCGGCTTTTGTGCAGGCTTACGCCCCCAAAGCCGTGTGCCCGCAACCGGGCGGCTACTTTTTTTTGGCCACCAAAAGCCCCACTTTTCCCAACCCTGTGTTGTGCGTGATGACGGACGCCGCGTTTTCGGTGTTGTCCCAACTGCCCGTGGAGGGCCGTTTTCCGGGTCGGGTGGCTCCCACTTCCAATGGCGGTTGCCTTGTGGCAAACCCGATGGTCGAACCCACTTTGCCACAAGGAGTACAAGGGCCGAGCGTGGCCTCCAAAGTGGCTCCCGATAATTCGCTGCAATATTAGTTTGTCCTAACGGGCTATGCGGTGGATGCCCAACGCGAGCTCATGGCCTCGCGCTGTGCAGGCACCGACCGCTTCTCCATTCCCCACCTATTCGGCTACGGGGCTTCCCTCAACGTTCAGCAATTTGCCACGGAATTGGAAGCCCGCGAAACCCCGTTCTTTTTCCGCGACTACCATTCGGGCTTCGCGAGCAATTCCCCGGTGCCGCCAGCATTTTTCACCAACTTGGGCAGACAATTGCCCGACGGGAACCGCTTGGAGCTGCGCCGTTTTTATCGATCCGCCAGCCCGCAGTACAATGTGGAGGAGGAAGACATTTTTTTGCTTCGGGAATTGGCCCCTGATGGGACTTTGCGCTGGCAGGAAGACGTGGAGCACTCCTTTTTGCAAGACGTGGCCCTGTATGACCTGTTTAGGGTCGGCCCCGGCAATGTCGCTTTGCTTGGCGTAAAAAATGGCCAATTATGGTACTATCGGCAACATTGCGCCCCGCCCACAACGGCTGCCTGCGCGGACAATTTGTTGCAAAACCCGGGTTTTGAAACGGGCAACGCCACGGGCTGGCAAACTTCCGGCCAAAGCCCCAATGCTTCGGCGGGGGTGGCCCCTTACCCTTATTCGGGCAACCACGCTTTTTTGCTGCGCGAAAGCACCGTCTCGCAGCGCGTTTTGGTGACACCCGGCAGCACCTACCTCCTCCGCGCCATCGCCAAAGCGGAAAAAGCCGACCGAAGCGCCTATTTGCGGGTGAATTTTTTCGGCAACACCGGCCCCGTTGGGAGCAACACGGAATTTGTCACCAGCCTCGATTTTAAAGGATATGACCTGGAAATCGTGCTGCCAGAAAACGCTGCGTACGTGGAAATACTCGCCACCACCGTGGGCACGGGCCATTTGGTAGTGGACGATTTTTGCCTTGTCAAAACCCAATCGGTAGGAACCGACAATGAACTTTCGACCACCGCGCTGCGCTGGTTTCCCAACCCGGCTTCCCAATCGCTCACCCTAGATTTTTCTGCCTCCAACACGGATGCCCATAGCATTGCTTTGTTCAATGCCGTGGCTATCGTCGTAGTGTCCAAAACGGTTGCCCCAAATGGCCCCCGCATCGAAACACTCGACCTTTCGGGCCTTCCATCGGGGCAATATGTGGCGCGCATCGCCCTGCGTGACGGAAGTATGGTGCATCGGAAAGTGGTGGTGCTCCGTTGACGCGATTTTTTTATTAGACACTATTACCGTACATCATTTCGATGGCAACAATGCAGCCCCTCCCCGAATTTGTCCGAAAATTTGTCCGAATCCGTACACACTTGTATGAATTCGGACATTTTTTTGAATACTAAAAAATAATAAATAATTGATTATCAAGTGTTTGTAAATATGGAATAGTAATTGACTTACGATCTTTGAGTTTTTCATTTATAAAAACATTAAAAAGATCATGCTGCCACTCAACTTGAAAATTGCCCTGCGTGCACTTTGGAAAGGGCGTTTTTTCTCCTTCTTAAACGTAGCTGGTTTGTCCATTGGCATGGCCTGTTTTATCTTGATCGGCCTGCATACCGTGGACGAATTCAGTTTTGATCGATTTCACACCAAAAATGAGCGGCTGTACCGGGTGTTGACTACTCAGGAAGCGGGTTTTAGGAATGAACCTGCCAATAAAGAAGCCTATCAACCCATGCCACTTGGGCCGGCCATGGCTGCCGAGTTTAGCGACCTAGAATCCTTTTCCCGGGTGCGTAATTGGGGCGGTTTTGTTAAATCGCCGACTGGACTTTTTGAAGAAAATATGTCATTTGTAGATGCTGATTTTTTTAGAATGTTTTCCTTTGAAGTAAAAAAAGGTGACGCAGCCACCGCATTGGATGAACCGCAGAAAGTGGTATTGACCGAAAAAATGGCGCAAAAACTATTCGGATATACCGACGTCATAGGCAAAACAATTGAATTGAAAGTGTTTGAAACTTTTGAGTCGTTCACCGTTTCGGCCGTTGTAGCCGAACCGCCCAGCAATTCCTCGATCCGGTATGAAATATTGCTGGCATTTGCTCGTTACGCCGCCTCGGCACGCGGGAAAGAGGAGTCCGAGCGTTGGTCGCGGGTGTCGCACCCAACCTACGTCCTGCTGCGGGAGAGCTCTACCTTGGCTGCTAAAACCGAAGCATTACAACGATTTTACACGCGGCATCATCTCGAAGACGAAGCCCGAGCACGCCAAAAGGGCTGGTGGGCCAAAGAAGGCTCGCCTTTTGGTTACGCGCTCCAACCGATCCGTCAAATGCGACACGATGCTTCTTCGGTAGCAGCGTCCTCGGTCAGTACCCAACAAATTTGGCTGCTTTTTGGTATCGCCGGGCTGGTGTTGCTCATCGCCTGTGCCAATTTCACCACATTATCCATTGGGCGTTCGGCTGGCCGAACCATGGAAACAGGTGTCCGAAAAGCCATTGGTGCTACCCGTCGGCAATTGGCGGCTCAACACCTGCTGGAAGCCATGCTGATGAGTTTTTGCGCGCTCGCGCTCGGCTTTGTGTTAGCGCGGATAGCCTTGCCCATGTTAAATGCGTTGTTGGACAAAAAATTGAGCTTTGATTTCCGTCAATTCCCTGAACTATTCGGGCTACTGCCAGCGGTGGCGGTGGTCACTGGTTTGTTGGCTGGGGGCTACCCCGCGCTGGTGCTTTCAGGCTTGCGACCCTTAGATATTTTCAGAAAAAAAATGCAGTTTAAGGGAGCCAATTTATTTACCAAAAGCCTTGTCACGGGGCAGTTTGTACTGTCTATCGGATTGGCGATCTGCATGTTGGTTATTTTGCGCCAAACGCGTTTTATGGAAACCCAAAACCCTGGTTTTGAAAAAGAAAACGTAGTGGTCGTATCCGCTTTTGGCACCGAAGATATCGAGCGAACCTCCTTAGTTTTTAATGAAAATCTTGAAAAAGTACCCGAAGTAATGGGTATTAGCCGCGCCGAAATGTCGCTCGGCGGGGAGGCTGGCCAATCGGTATCGGGATTTGATTACAAAGGCAAGCCGACCGAAATTTATGAATACGTGGTGGATACTGCCTACGTGCCGACCTTGGGTTTGACCCTGTTGGCGGGTCGAAATTTCAGCCCTGGTATGGTGGCCGACACCCAAACATCAGTCGTCATCAATGAAGCGGCCATGCAAGCCTTGGGTTGGTCGATACACGATGCGGTTGGCCAAAGACTGACCGGATACAACGAGCGCGAACCCACCAAAGACCCTGTGGTGATCGGTGTGGTCAAAAATTATCATTTTGCCGCACTGCGAGAGGAGGTAAAACCGATGATGTTGCAACAATTTAGCCCATTTCCGCGCTCGTTTTTTTTGGTGCGCCTGGCTAAAGGCTATCCTAAAACAGCCCTTCAAAGTGTGCAATCGGCTTGGGCGGCTGCCGAACCCAACATTCCGTTCAACTATCAATTTTTGGACGAAAGCCTCGACACTTTTTATAAATCGGAACAACGCTGGGGCGCGGTCGTGTCAATAGCTGGCGTGATTTCTATGTTTTTGGCTTGTCTTGGCCTTTTTGGGCTGGCAGCCTTGGCGGCGTTGAACCGCACTAAAGAAATCGGTATCCGTAAAGTGTTGGGTGCTTCCATCGCGGGCATCACGGGGCTTTTGGCCAAAGACTTTTTGAAATTGGTGGTCATTGCTGTGGTGATCGCAACACCAGTGGCTTATTATTTGATGCAGCACTGGCTCTCCGATTTTGCGTACCGAATTGATTTGCAGTGGTGGATGTTCGCGGCGGCGGGCGCGGCAGCGGTGGCGATTGCGTTTTTGACGGTGAGCGCGCAGGCCGTTCGGGCGGCAGTGGCCAATCCGGTGAAGAGCCTTCGGAGTGAGTGAGCACAATAGCAGGTTTAATACCCGAAAATACTAAATAAATAATTGATTGTCAAATGATTAAATAAATAATAAGATGTTTAAAAATCACCTCACCATCGCCTTCCGCAACCTCTCGAAAAACCGTTTGTTCACCCTCCTCAATGTCGGCGGGTTGGGCATCGGCTTAGCCGTCGCAATGCTCATCGGGCTGTATGTCCGCGACGAACTGTCCTTCGACCGCTTCAACGAAAAAGCCGACCGCGTTTTCCGGGTCAACATGGATGTTCGATTTGGTGGTCAAGAGCAGGCAATAGCAGTAGCCTGCGCACCGATGGGGCCGACGCTGGTGCGCGACTACCCGGCGCTAGAAACCCAATGCCGCTTCCGACAGTGGGGAGCCATCACGGTCAAAAAAGGCAGCGAAGCCATCGAAGAGGGCAACAATTCGTATGTGGACAGCACCTTTTTCCAAGTCTTCACCATGCCGCTTTTAGAAGGCGATCCGCGCACTGCGCTGGCCGATCCGGGCACGGGGGTGATTTCGGAAAAAATGGCACAAAAATATTTTGGCACCACAACGGGTGTGGTCGGCCGAATACTGCGCATCAACGAGAACCGCGATGTGCGGGTGACGGGTGTGATGCGCGATATGCCAGCGCAGTCGCATTTCCACTATGACTTCCTGTTTTCCATGTCCTCCATTGCCGAGGAGGCGAATGCAGATGTGTGGCTGGCAAATAATTTCCATACTTACCTGCTGCTGCGTCCTGGCGCGGTGGCCGCCGAGGTGGAAAACCATTTCAACGAAGTGGTTGAAAAATACGTTGGCCCGCAGTTTGAGCACCTTACTGGCGGCACCATGACTGCTTTCAAAAACAACGGCGACTGGATAAAATACAGCCTCCAAAATGTGCGCGATATCCACCTGCACAGCGATCGAACGGCTGAACAAGAGGCCAATTCGGATGTCAAATACATTTGGATTTTCGGCTCGGTAGCGCTCATCGTGCTGCTGCTGGCTTGTGTGAATTTTATGAACCTAAGTACCGCCCGCTCGGCGGGTCGCGCTCGCGAGGTGGGCGTACGGAAGGCCCTGGGGTCGAACCGCAGTGCGTTGGTGCGCCAATTTTTGACCGAAAGTTTAGTGCTGACGGTTTTGTCGTTTGCGTTGGCCCTGACGGTCGTGCGGTTGACGTTGCCCATTTTCAGCGTTTTCGCGGACAAAGACATCCAGTTTTCTTTTTTGGACGGGCCCATGTTGGGTTCGCTTGCGGGGCTGGCACTCCTCACGGCTTTTGTGGCGGGCAGTTATCCGGCGTTCTTCTTATCGGCTTTTCGCCCCATCGAGGTGCTGAAAGGAAAACTGACGGGTAGTGCGAAGGGCAGCGGCTCGTCGTGGTTGCGCAGCGGATTGGTGGTGTTCCAGTTTTGCATTTCAGTGGCGTTGATCGCCTCCGTGCTGGTGGTGCAAAAGCAATTAGCGTTCATTCAGGACAAAAAACTCGGCTACGAAAAGGAGCGGCTTGTGATGCTGCGCAACACTTGGTGGCTGCGGGAAAAAACGCTTGACTTCAAGTCACAGTTGCTCCAAATACCGGGGATCGAAGCCGTGTCATGCGCGGATTTTTTCCCCACGCCCTCCAGCCGCAACAGCAGTATGTTCAACGAGGCGGGCAAAGACATGGCCACTTCATCCGTTTCGAGCCAGTATTGGGACGTGGATTTTGACTACCTGCGTACGTTCGGGATGACGATCCGCGAAGGCCGTTGGTTCGATGCTGCTTTGAAAACCGACTCATCCGTGTGCGTGATCAATCAATCTGCCGCCAAAATGTTTGGCTGGGCCAACGCGGTGGGCCAAAAAGTCAGCACGTTTACCGACCCTTCGACCAAAAGTACGGCTACTTTCGAGGTGGTTGGTGTGGTCGAAGATTTCAACTACGAGAGCCTGCGGGAAAACATCGGCCCAATGGTGATGACCATCGGGCGCAGCAGTGGCACAATGGCCTTGCGCCTCACGGCCAAGGCCGATATCGAAAAGACGATGGCCGCCGTCGGCGCCGTTTTTAAAGCGGCCATGCCCGCGCAGCCGTTCAATTTTAAGTTTGTGGACGAGGAGTTCGATCAGCAGTATCGAAGCGAACAGCGCATTGGCAGCATATTAGGTGCCTTCGCGGGGTTTGCCATTTTCATTGCTTGCCTCGGGCTGTTTGGCCTTGCGGCATTTACGGCGGAGCAACGCATGAAGGAAATTGGCATTCGCAAAGTATTGGGCGCGTCCGTCGGTTCGGTGGTGCGTTTGTTGTCCAAGGATTTTCTGAAACTCGTCGTTGTATCGTTGGTACTTGCTTTTCCAATCGCCTATTATTTCATGCAACGCTGGCTTGCCGATTTTGCGTACCGCATTGATTTGCAGTGGTGGATGTTCGCAGCGGCGGGTGTGGCTGCGGTAACGATCGCGTTTTTGACGGTGGGTGCGCAGGCGGTGCGGGCGGCGTTGGCGAATCCGGTGAAGAGTTTACGGAGCGAGTAAACGCTCTGATTTTCAACAACTTAAAAATTGAGATGATGGTCAAAAACAATTTACTTCTCACATTTCGCTCCCTCAGAACCAACGCGGGTTACACGATTTTGTAAAACAATTTGGATTATGTTAAAAAGTAATATCCGCGCTTCGCTGCGTAACTTTCGCCGAAACAGCCTCTATACTGCCCTCAACCTCGCCGGGCTGACGGCGGGCTTTGCGGGTGCGCTGCTCATTGGCCTGTACGTCACCGACGAATGGCGTTTTGATGCCCGGCACACCAATGCCGACCGTATTTTCCGATTGATCGAAGCAAATACCACCCCCGACGGCAGAACCACGCAGATTGCCTCGACCGCACTGCTGATTGCTGAGCGTGGAAAACAAGAAATCGCCGAAATCGCCGAAGTGGTGAAAATAGGAGTCATTGGTCGGGGCAACACTTGGGCAAATGACCCAAAAATGGCGATACACGAGCGGGTTTGGCACGCCGATGCTGCTTTTGCGCAGGTTTTTGACTTCCAGTGGCTGGCGGGTGACCGCAAGACTGCGCTGGATGCACCATTTTCAATAGTCATCACGCGTGGTTTTGCCCGTAAAATCTTTGGCACCGAGCAGGTTTTGGGCAAAACCATGCGCACTGAACGGTTTCAAGAGCCGCTCACGGTGACGGGTGTGCTGGAAGATTTCCCCAAAAACTCAAGCATAGATGCGCCGTTTTTTGTTTCGACCCGCAGCCTGGAAGGTGGGGATAGGTACAAGCAACTACAGGCGAGCGACTGGACTTCTCACAACTTCCCGACTTGGGTGATGCTCCAAAAAGACGCCTCCCCTGAATCTGTGGCGCAAAAACTGAACGCCCTCGCGGCGGCCAACACGCCAGCCAAACCCGAAAACCAAGGCAAGCGCAGCCTTTCGCTCCTGCCTTTGCGCGATATCCATTTTCAGGGCGCGGGCATCGAAGGCCTCAGCGAGCGCTTGGCCAACCCGGCGTACGTGCGGGTGATGGCTGCCGTCGCCCTGTTCCTGTTGTTTATCGCTTGCATCAATTACATGAACCTGACGACTGCCCGCGCCGTAGGCCGAGGCAAAGAAATTGGGGTGCGTAAGGTGGTCGGCGCGGCGCAAAAACAGGTGGTCGCGCAAATTTTGACCGAAACCTATCTCGTGGTGATTGGCGCATTTGTCTTGGCGGTCGGTCTGCTTCAATTGATGCTACCAAGTTTTAACCAATTTGCGGGTAAAAACCTGACGCTCGGTTTTTCTACCGACCCGGCGATCTGGGCTGGCGTAACTATTGTGGCTTTGCTGATTGGTTTGCTGGCTGGCATTTACCCCGCTTTTTACCTTGCCCGCTTGCAACCCACGGCACTTTTTCAACGTGTTTTACCGGGCAGCCCTTGGGAATTTTCGTTGCGCAAAGCCTTGGTGGTTGCCCAATTTGGCCTTTCTGCCTTGATGATGATTTCCACTGCCGTTGTTTGGAAGCAAATGAACTACTTAGATACCAAAGACCTCGGCTTTGTCGGTGATCAATTGTTGGTCGTGGACATCAACAGCAGGAAAGTGCGACGCGATTTCGAGACGGTCAAATCGGGCTATGCCCAACTACCCGGCGTGGCCGCCGTCACCGTGACTTCGCGGGTGCCGGGCGAATGGAAAAGCATACCGCAGGTGAGCCTGCGTAAAGAAAGCCAGTCGGGCAGCGAAACGCAGGAGTCTTGGTTTATCGGTGCAGATGCAGATTTTCTGCGCACTTATGAGGCTTCGCTTTTGGCGGGTCGAAATTTTCAGCCTAATTCCCCCGTCGACTCTAATGCTGTGCTGCTCAACGAATCCGCCGCCCGGATGCTCGGCATCACCGAACCCGCCGGGCAATGGGTCGTTATTCCTTCGCTTTCCTTCGATGGGGATGTGGAAGTGATGCCGCAGCCGTTTCGGGCGCAAGTAGTGGGCATCGTGCGGGATTTTCACTTTCAGACGCTCCGCGAAAAAATCGCGCCTTTGGTCATTGCCCGCCACGACAACCCGATTCACTCAATTGACTATTTTACCGTTCGGCTGCGAGCCTCGGAAACGGCCCAGGTGCTGGCTGGTCTTGAAACTGTGCTGCGCGAAACTGACCCGGGACACCTGCTCGAGTGGCATTTCCTCGACGACCAATGGGCGCGTTTTTATGAAGATGACCACCGTCGGCAATCCATCCTGAACGCTTCAGCGGGCGTGGCGATTTTCATCGCCTGTCTCGGGTTGTTTGGCCTGGCGACTTTTGCTGCGGAACGGCGGCGGAAAGAAGTGGGTATCCGAAAAGTACTGGGTGCCTCGATGGCCAATATCACGAGTCTTTTGGCTAAAGACTTCCTGAAATTGGTCATCGTTGCCATTGTCCTCGCCTCGCCGGTCGCCTATTATTTTATGCAACGCTGGCTTGCCGATTTTGCGTACCGCATTGATTTGCAGTGGTGGATGTTCGCATTAGCGGGCGTGTCTGCGGTAACGATCGCATTTTTGACGGTGGGTGCGCAGGCGGTGCGGGCGGCGTTGGCGAACCCGGTGAATTCGCTCCGGAGTGAATAGTACAGTACTCACATGATTCATTCATCGAATTTTGAATTGGCAGCATTGACGGATGCAGGCTTACAATGCAGCGTTTGTCGGGAGATGCCCTTTTCGGTCGGTCAAGTATGGAGTATTGCATCCGACTACAGTGCTTTGACGCAGTGGATGCCTTTCACCACGGAGGTCAAAGTAATCTACGAGCAAGGCAAGGAGCAGGGAGTAGCAGTGGATGGATGCGGGCAATTGGGTTCAGGTGAGCCGACTCGGTATGCCGCTCACCAACGAGGTGGTGATTGCCATTGGTAACAAAGATTTCTGGAATGCTATTTCGCCCTACGATGAAATAACCGAATTGACCTTGGACGAATATTTTTACAACCCTGAATTGGCACCGTACATGGATAACAGTCAGTTTGGAAGCGCAGTGCCAGCCTTCAAGTCGCTTAGGGTGCAGGCCAGTTCGCTGCAAGGCTTTGATTTTAGAAACGGTAAAAATGGCCTTTTTGCCCTAAAAAATACGGCCGCCGTAGCCTGTACTGCATTGGATGATGCTATTTTTGGAAAATTGCTTCTACCCGCCGCCGGCAAGCCGCGTTCGGTTGACCTCTGGCCAATTTTTCACATCGGAGTACCCAATGTGCGGCCTTATCAGTTGGCCACCGGCAAAAACGGCAACCCATTGGCGGCTGGCAAACCCTTTATCCACAACTTTTTGCCCAACGGAGGCGATGTGCTTCGCCTGAACATGGCCACGCCGATCACGCCGCGCACCGATCCGAAATTCAGCACACTGGGTATCGTGCAAGCAGCAGTGTTGGGCCTCACCGACCCTGCCTGCAACACCAACACGAACATTCAGAACATCCCAAACATGGATGGTTTCCCGAATGGCCGCCGCTTGGAAGACGACGTGACATTGATCGAATTGCAGGCGGTGTCCGGTGTAGCACTGGCGGCCATCGGCCTCTGGTATGACGATTATACGGTTGGTGGTGCCAACCCCGTCACCCCAAATTTGATCAGCGTGTTGACCTACAACACCGGTGTGGGCAAAAACGACCGTCCATTCGGCACCACTTTCCCTTATTTGGCTCCGCCAAACGAAGGCACCGGTGCGTGCGGTGGCAAATTGACCACGGCTACTAATGATGTATTCGGGAATGGGATCGGCCTCTCGCAGCGTCCGGTACTGATGAAAAACTACCCCAATCCGTTCCGCAGCCAAACGACTTTTGAGTTTAAAGTGAATCAGGCTTCGGAGATATTGGTGCAGGTTTATGATATTCAAGGAAAATTTGTGGCGACCGTCTACAAAGGATACCAGCCGGAAGGCGAATTTAAGTTTGACTTCAATGCCAGCGGCTTGGCCCCCGGCACCTGCGTAGCACAGGTACTCAATGGCCAAGGCCGCCTGTTGCAATCAATTAAGTTGATGAAAACGGAGTAAACGCTCCCACCTTTTAGTTGAAATAAAAAACGCCGTACCTGACCCTGAAAAGGGAACAGGTACGGCGTTTGGCTTTAAAAACGAACGACCGCTCACGCGTCTTTAAACCCTGCATTGATGTGGCTCCCGTCGCACAATGGTTTGTTCCCGGACTGACCACAACGGCAGAAAGCGGTCACTTTACTTTTGTTTTGCTCCTTCCTTATTCACTTCAAGCCTGTAATGCCGCTAAAAATTAGAAATATATTGAACGTATCGCCCAATATTCGGGTTAAAAATACGGTTATTGTAAAGAGACAGCGCAAATACTAATATTTTCAGCATCATAATGAACGAATCCAATCAAAAAAACATCGTACACGGCAGCATAACTGCTGGTGATGATGTCCAGATAGGCGATGTTACTTACATCGACAAATACTTCGCAGGGCAAGAGGTAAAGATACCGCACCGCCTAACCGATTATATTCCAACGAATGCGGAATATATTTTAGGACGTGAGATAGAATTACATATAATCGCTAATCATCTGGCAGCCAACAAACCAACTGTTTTAGTAAACGGTATTGGAGGTATTGGGAAAACCTCTGTTGCCGTTAAACACATGTCAATTCATGATTTAGGCTGGACCTTAAATTATACGGCAATTATGATCGTGCAGCAGCACTTTTAGAAGCATCTTTGGCAAGTGATTTGAAAAATTTTGGCAAGGAACACCCTAAAGTTGCAGTAAGGCAATCAAACTTGGCTACAGTTTATCAAAGTTTAGGTCACTATGATCGTGCGGCAGCACTTTTAGAAACATCTTTATCTAACGATTTGAAAAATTTAGGAGAATTACACCCAACTATCGCTACTCGGCAAAACAATCTGGCGACTGCATATCACAATTTAGGCAACTATGAACGTGCAGCAATACTTTTAGAAACAGCATTAGCAAACGATATAAAAAACTTCGGTTTAGATAACCCCATAGTTGCTACTAGGCAGAATAATTTGGCTTTAGTTTATAAAATCACAGGGCGTGATGTTGAAGCAAAAATATTATGGAAAGCAGTTTATGAAAATGATGTTAAAAATTTGGGTAAAGACCACCCATACACTATAATTTCTAAGCAACGCACCGAAATGTAACGCATACTGCGATAGTAAGTACGATTATACAAAAATCTTAACCCAACAAAAAATCCAAATAATTATCCTTATTCACCGTCTTAAAAGTGGCTTCGGGATACGTTTCAGACCATGACCGGGGCGCATGGACTATTTTTTGGTTGAACTTTAAAACCAGCACAAAATTAAGCATTTTTTTGTCAACTCTCCGAATTAATGCAAATTCGGCGAGTCCACTCTCCAAATTAGTGCGAATTCGGAGGGTGTACCCGCCGTGTTTCTACAAAATATAAATTATTACCCAAAAGTCAAGCATAGATATAAGGTTATTGCTTAACTTTGCAAGCGTCAAGATCATCTAATAAAAACAACAGCACTTTTCAATGCCAACATCCGAACAAAACTTCCATAAAAACATCGTGTATGGCAAGATCGAAGCCGGTGGTAACGTCCATATCGGCGACATCATCTATAATATTGCTGATGACTTTCAGCACAGCATTTTATTTTTAAAAATAGAAAAAGGGGCGGACGCGCAGTACGCGCTTCAACTTGCCATCAAATCGAAACATGCCAAAACAGGCCCACTCGCCGTTTCGGGAGAAAACCTGCTGCGGGAAGCGGTAAAAGTGGCCATCCCGCCCGAACTCATCGCGGCATTGGCCGATTTTAAAAACTTTCGCCGCCGTGTTGGGGGGAGCGAAATGCGCCACAAAGACATCGGTTTCGACAACCCTTCCAACGTACAGGCCGCCGAAGCGCAGTTGTCGAAATGGATATTCAATACCTTTTTTACGGGCGAAATCGGGCAGGTGTGCGCCGATTTTATCGGTTTATTGCGAGAGCAACGCATCAAAGAACTGCTCCTGGTGATCGCTGGCGACGATGATGCGATAATCAACCTGCCTTTTGAAATGGCCCTGCCGCATTTGTTCCCCACTGCCTTGGGCGCGGGCGCAAACTACTTGGCCACCGCGCATTTTGGTTTGGTGCGCACCAAAACACCATCGCTGGGGCGCTTCGAAATGCAAGGAAAGGCTGGAAATGCCGCCCCACTGAAAATGCTGTTCATCACCGCCCTGCCCGATGACTTGGGCGAAGGCAGCAAAATGCTCCAAATCGAAGAAGAACAAACCCGCCTGATCCGGGCGATCGGTGCACTGGAGGCCACGGGCGACAAAAAGCCCAAAATCGTGATCGAGTTTTTGGAAAATGCGTCTTTGGCCGAACTCGACAAGGCGCTGACGGCGCGCCACCACGATATGGTACACATCAGCGGACACGGCGGCTTCAACCCCAATGACAAAAAAGGCGTGCTTTATTTTGAAAATGAGGAAGGCGACGAGGCGAAAATCACCGGCGCGCAATTGGGCAAAGTGCTCGAAAAACACGGCTGCGTCAAATTGCTGGTGCTCTCGGCCTGCGAAACTGCGATTGCCGGCGCGGAAGGCGGCGTAACGGAGCAAGCCGCCGAATACGGCGTGCCCACCATCGTCGCCATGCGTTTTGCGGTGACCGACGAAGGCGCGAAGGTATTTACCACGGCCTTGTACACCCATTTGGCCAAGGGCGATTCCGTGACGCAAGCGGTCGCCTACGCCCGCGAGGCGCTCCACGACTGGGTGGCCTCGCGGCGGCAAAACGCCCCGAACAGCATCCACATTGCCGAATGGTTTACGCCCGTGGTGTATCAAAACCAATACGTGGCGGGTTTGATTGATGCTCGGGAACCCTATTTGCTGCCCAATGATTTTTACCCACA
>Ga0209181_10005030_pt1 | contig 19243 bp, 19 predicted proteins | sample MAT05_FD_187208 | JGI IMG/M metagenome (GOLD analysis project Ga0209181, IMG submission 187208) | Freshwater microbial communities from Lake Fryxell liftoff mats and glacier meltwater in Antarctica - MAT-05 (SPAdes) (version 2) | ecosystem: Environmental > Aquatic > Freshwater > Ice > Liftoff... | reverse complement strand
GTCGAGGAAGGCCTTGAACTTGATCTCGGCGTTGCACAGCACGTCGGGGTTGGGCGTGCGGCCGGCCGCGTACTCGGCCAGGAAGCTGGCGAATACGCGCTCGCGGTAGTCGGCGGCGAAGTTGACATGCTCCAGCTCGATGCCGATCACATCGGCCACCGCCGCGGCGTCGACGAAGTCGATGTTCGACGAGCAATAGGCGTCGTCGTCGTCGCCTTCCCAGTTCTTCATGAAGATGCCCAGCACCTCATGCCCGGCGCGCTTGAGCAGCCAGGCGGCGACGGCAGAGTCGACGCCGCCCGACAGCCCGACCACGATGCGCTGCTTGGTGTCCATGGCACAAATTATCCCGGGCTGCACTGACCGCGCTGAAGGACGCGTCTCGCCCGGTGCCCGGCACGCACCTTGCTCGTGCCATCAGACCTGCGGCGCGGGAAACCGCCACTTGGCCTGCCGCGGCCGGCGCACCACACTGCGGCGCAGAACTACTGCCTCAACGAGGATCGATGGACGCATATTCCGGTTCCGCCTTGCCCACCGCCCTGCCTGATCTGCCCGCTGCCCGCGCCGACGGCCTGCACGCCGGCCGGCTGGCGCCTGCCGCCTACAAGTTCAACTTCGCTGACTCGGCAGCGCCGCTGGCGCCGGCGCAGGCGCTGGTGGAAGCCGATCGCTGCTACTACTGCTTCGATGCGCCCTGCGTGACGGCCTGCCCGACAGGCATCGACGTGCCCAGCTTCATCGCCCGCATCGCCCAGGGCAACCTGCGTGGCGCGGCGCAGACCATCCTGGAATCCAACCCCCTGGGCGGCATGTGTGCGCGCGTGTGCCCCACCGAGGTGCTGTGCGAGGACGCCTGTGTGCGCCACACGCACGAAGACAAGCCGGTCGAGATCGGCCTGCTGCAGCGCCACGCCACCGATGCGTTGTTTGCCAACCCCGGCGCGCCACTCTTCACACGCGCGGCGGCCACAGGCAGGCGCGTGGCGGTGGTCGGCGCCGGTCCGGCCGGGCTGGCCTGCGCGCACGGGCTGGCGCGCCGCGGCCACGAGGTGCTGCTGCTGGACGCGAATGACAAGCCCGGCGGCCTCAACGAATACGGCATCGCCAGCTACAAGACCACCGACGGCTTCGCCGGGCGCGAGGTGGAGTGGCTGCTGTCGATCGGCGGCATCACGCTGCAGAGCGGTGTGGCGCTGGGCCGCGAGACCACGCTCGACGCGCTGCTCGCGCAGCACGACGCGGTGTTCCTCGGCCTCGGGCTGGCGGGCGTCAACGAGCTTGGCGTGGCCGAGCCGAACGCCACCGGCCTGCGCGCGGCGGTCGAGTTCATCGCCGAACTGCGCCAGTGCGCCGACCTCGCCCGCCTGCCGGTGGGCCGCCGCGTGGTGGTCATCGGCGGCGGCATGACGGCCATCGATGCGGCCACGCAGGCCCGGCTGCTCGGCGCCGAAGAGGCGACCATCGTCTACCGCCGCGGCCCCGAGACGATGAGCGCCTCCGGCCACGAACAGCAGTGGGCGCGCGAACATGGCGTGGTGATCCGCCACTGGGCTGCGCCGCAGCAGGTGCTGGCCGAGGGCGGCCGCGTGAGCGGCGTGCGCTTCGCCGCCACCGCGCTGCAGGACGGCCGTCTGGTCGAGACCGGCGAGACCTTCACCCTCGCCGCCGACATGGTGCTCAAGGCCATCGGCCAGAGCTTCGTGGCGCCGGCCGGCACCACGCTGGCGCTGCAGGGCGGGCGCATTGCGACAGACGCCGACGGCCGCACCAGCCTGGCGCGCGTGTGGGCCGGCGGCGACTGCCGCGCTGGCGGACGCGACCTGACGGTCGAGGCCGTCGAGCACGGCAAACGCGCCGCCGCATCCATCGACAGCGCCCTGCGCGCCGGAGCCTGACATGGCCGACCTGAGCAGCACCTTCGTCGGCATCAAGAGCCCGAATCCTTTCTGGCTGGCCAGCGCGCCGCCCACCGACAAGGCCTACAACATCCACCGCGCCTTCGAGGCCGGCTGGGGCGGCGTGGTCTGGAAGACGCTGGGTGAGGACGGCCCGCCGATCGTCAACGTCGGCGGCCCACGCTACGGTGTGCTGCACGGCCCCGACCGGCGCGTGATCGGCTTCAACAACATCGAGCTCATCACCGACCGCCCGCTGCAGGTGAACCTGGACGAGATACGCGAGGTCAAGCGCGCCTGGCCCGACCGCGCGGTGGTGGTCTCGCTGATGGTGCCGTGCGAAGAGAGCGCCTGGAAGGCGATCCTGCCGCGCGTGGAGGACACCGGCGCCGACGGCGTGGAACTGAACTTCGGCTGCCCGCACGGCATGAGCGAGCGCGGCATGGGCTCGGCGGTGGGCCAGGTGCCCGAGTACATCCAGATGGTGGCGGCCTGGTGCAAGCAGCACAGCCGGCTGCCGGTGATCGTCAAGCTCACGCCCAACATCACCGACATCCGCTTCCCGGCCCGCGCGGCCAAGGCCGGCGGCGCCGACGCGGTGAGCCTGATCAATACCGTCAGCTCGATCATGGGTGTCGACCTCGACCAGATGGCGATGAGCCCCAACGTCGGCGGCTGGGGCTCGCACGGCGGCTACTGCGGGCCAGCGGTGAAGCCGATTGCGCTCAACATGGTGGCCGAGATCGCGCGCGACGCCGCCACCGCCGGGCTGCCGATTTCGGGCATCGGCGGCATCGGCAACTGGCGCGACGCCGCCGAGTACATCGCGCTGGGCTGCGGCAATGTGCAGGTGTGCACCGCCGCGATGGTCTACGGCTTTCGCATCGTGCAAGACATGGTGGACGGGCTGTCGCAGTTCATGGACGCCAAGGGCTACCGCTCGATCGAGGACTTCCGCGGCAAGGCCGTGCCTACGGTCAGGGACTGGCAGCAGCTCAACCTGAACATCACCGAGAAGGCGGTGATCGACCAGGACCTGTGCATCCAGTGCGGCCGCTGCCACGTGGTGTGCGAGGACACCTCGCACCAGGCCATCACCGCCAGCAAGGACGGCCGGCGCTGGTTCGAGGTGAAGGAAGAAGAGTGCGTGGGCTGCAACCTGTGCCCTTCGGTGTGCCCGGTCAGCGGCTGCATCACGATGCGCCGGCTGGCGCCCGGCGAGACCGATCTGCGCACCGGCCAGCCGGTGCTGGGCGAGCACGCCGACTGGACCACGCACCCGAACAACCCGATGCGCCGCAAACCCGAAATGGCATGATCGTCACCACTCTTGATATGACCTGAGGAGACCCGAGCATGAGCAACGCCCTGCTGATCCGTGGCGGCACCGTGGTCAACGCCGACCGCGCGTTCGCCGCCGACGTGTTGTGTGTCGACGGCCAGATTGCGGCCGTGGGCGCCAGCGCCGCGGCCATGGCGCCGGCCGGCGCCGAGACGCTGGACGCCGGCGGCCTGCTGGTGATGCCCGGCGGCATCGACCCGCACACCCACATGCAGCTGCCCTTCATGGGCACGGTTGCGGCCGACGACTTCTTCAGCGGCACCGCCGCAGGGCTGACCGGCGGCACCACCAGCATCATCGACTTCGTCATCCCCGACCCGCAGCAGCCGCTGATGGACGCCTTCCGCATGTGGCGCGGCTGGGCCGAAAAGGCCGCCAGCGACTACGGTTTCCATGTCGCCGTCACCTGGTGGAGCGAGGGCGTGCACGCCGACATGGGTCGGCTGGTGAAGGAAGAGGGCGTCAACAGCTTCAAGCACTTCATGGCCTACAAGAACGCCATCATGTGCGACGACGAGACGCTGGTGAACAGCTTCCGCCGTGCGCTCGAACTCGGCGCGATGCCCACCGTGCACGCCGAGAACGGCGAGCTGGTCTACCTGCTGCAGGCGGAAGTGCTGAAGATGGGCATCACCGGCCCCGAGGGCCACCCGCTGAGCCGCCCGCCGATGGTCGAGGGCGAGGCCGCCAACCGCGCCATCGCGATTGCCGAGGTCATCGGCGTGCCGCTGTACATCGTGCATGTCAGCTGCATCGAGGCCGCAGAGGCCATCGCCCGTGCCCGCGCACGCGGCCAGCGCGTCTACGGCGAGGTGCTGGCCGGCCACCTGGTGCTGGACGACAGCGTCTACCGCCACCCCGACTTCGCCACCGCTGCGGCCTACGTGATGAGCCCGCCCTTCCGCCCCAAAGTCCATCAGGAGGTGCTCTGGCGCGGGCTGCAGAGCGGGCAGCTGCAAACCACCGCCACCGACCACTGCGTGTTCTGCGCGCCGCAGAAGGCGGCCGGCCGAGACAGCTTCACGCAGATCCCCAACGGCTGCGGCGGCATCGAGGACCGTATGCGCGTGATCTGGGATGCCGGGGTCAACACCGGGCGGCTGACGCCCAGCGAGTTCGTCGCCATCACCTCGGCCAACGCGGCCAAGGTGTTCAACCTCTACCCGCGCAAGGGCTGCGTGGTGGAAGGCGCCGACGCCGACCTCGCGCTGTGGGATCCGGCGGCGAACAAGACGATCTCCGTCAAGACGCAGTTCTCGAAGGGCGACTTCAACGTCTTCGAAGGCCGCCAGGTGAAGGGCAATGTGCGCCACACCGTCAGCCGCGGCCGGCTGGTCTGGAGCGACGGTGATCTGCGCGCTGAACGCGGCGCCGGCCGCTATGTCTCGCGTCCGGCCTACGGCCCGGACTTCACCGCCGCCGCACTGCGCAGCGCGGACCTCGCACCCACCGGCGTGCAGCGCTAGAACGGAGCCGAATCATGCAAAGCCAGACCCTTCCGCTGCAGCAAGACCTGCGCATCGACGGCCCGCGCCTGTGGGCCAGCCTGATGCAACTCGCGGCCATCGGTGCCACGCCCAAAGGGGGCGTCTGCCGGCTCACCCTGACCGACCTCGACAAGCAGGGCCGTGACCTGGTGCTCGGCTGGGCGCGCGAGGCCGGCATGACGGTGACCATCGACAAGATCGGCAACGGCTTCATGCGCCGGCCCGGGCGCAACAACGCGCTGCCGCCCATCGTCACCGGCAGCCATATCGACACCCAGCCCACCGGCGGCAAGTTCGACGGCAACTACGGCGTGCTCGCCGGCATCGAGGTGGTGCGCACGCTCAACGACCACGGCATCGAGACCGAAGCGCCGATCGAGGTGGCCTTCTGGACCAACGAGGAAGGCTCGCGCTTCGTGCCGGTGATGATGGGCTCGGGCGTGTTCGCCAGGGCCTTCACGCTCGAACACGCCTACGCGGCCAAGGACGCGGACGGCAAGTCGGTGCGCGACGAGCTCGAACGCATCGGCTACATCGGCAGCGAAGAGCCGGGCGAGCACCCGATCGGCGCCTACTTCGAGACCCACATCGAGCAGGGCCCGGTGCTCGAGGACCACGGCATCACCATCGGCGTGGTCACCGGCGTGCTGGGCATCCGCTGGTACGACTGCGTGGTCACCGGCATGGAAGCGCACGCCGGCCCGACGCCGATGGCGCTGCGCAAGGACGCGCTGCAGGTGGCCAGCCGCCTGATGCAGGAGGTGGTGGCCTGCGCGCACCGCCACCCGCCGCACGGCCGCGGCACGGTGGGCATGGTGAACGTGCACCCGAACAGCCGCAACGTGATCCCCGGCCGCGTCAGGTTCAGCATCGACCTGCGCAACGCCAGCGACGCGCTGTGCGAGGCGATGGACGCCGACATCCGCGCCGTCGCCGCCCGGCTGAGTGCCGAGAGCGGGCTGCCGATCGAGATCACGCCCGTCTCGGCCTATCCGGCGCAGACCTTCCACGCCGACTGCGTGCAGGCGGTGGCGCAGGCGGCCGAGAAGCTGGGCTACTCGAACATGCGCTGCGTCAGCGGCGCCGGGCACGACGCGGTCTACATGGCCCGCCTGGCGCCGGCCGGCATGATCTTCATCCCGTGCAAGGACGGCATCAGCCACAACGAGATCGAAGACGCGCAGCCCGGGCACATCACCGCGGGCTGCAACGTGCTGCTGCACGCGATGCTCGAACGCGCAGGTGTCGCCGGCGGATGAGTCCGCCGGCCGAGTCACTTGCCGTCCAGGCCCAGGACCTCTCGCTCGTCTTCCAGACTGCCGACGCGCCGGTCACGGCGCTGGACCGCATCAACCTGAGCATCGCGCGCGGCGAGTTCGTCTCCTTCATCGGCCCCTCGGGCTGCGGCAAGACGACGCTGATGCGCGTGATCGCCGACCTCGAGCGCGCGACCGCCGGCCGCATCAGCGTCAACGGTGTCAGCCCGCAGCAAGCGCGGCAGGCGCGCGCCTACGGCTATGTCTTCCAGGCGGCCGCGCTGTACCCCTGGCGCAACGTGCTGAACAACGTGATGCTGCCGCTGGAAATCATCGGCCTGCCGGCCGCCGAACGCCGGGCGCGCGCCGAGCGGCAGCTCGAACTGGTGGGGCTCGAGGGCTTCGAGCGCAAGTTTCCGTGGCAGCTCTCGGGCGGCATGCAGCAGCGCGTCTCGATCGCCCGCGCCCTGGCCTGCGAGCCCGACATGCTGCTGATGGACGAGCCCTTCGGCGCACTGGACGAGATCACGCGCGACCACCTGAACGAGCAACTGCTGCGGCTGTGGGAACGCACCGGCAAGACGGTGATCTTCGTCACCCACTCGATCAGCGAGGCGGTGTTCCTGTCCAACCGCATCGTCGTCATGAGCCCGCGCCCGGGCCGCATCCTCGAGCTGATCGACAACGATCTGCCGCCCGGACGCACGCTGGATGTGCGCGAGACGCCGGCCTTTGCAGCCGTCGCGCACCGTGTGCGCGTGGCGCTGCGCGCCGGCCACAGCTATGACGGCTGAGGCGAGCGCCGCACTGGCCGGCCCGCTGCCCGGCGGGCGCTGGCAGGCGGCAGGCAGCCGCGCGTGGCCGGTGGCGGTGGTGGTGGCCGTGGGCCTGCTGGTCTGGTACGCGGCGGCGGTGTGGCTGAACGCGCCGCGCGTGATCGAGCGGCTGGACGGCCTGGGCCAGCCCTGGGGCGCGCCAGAGCTGGTGGCGGCCGCCTGGTCGATGGAGCGCCCGGTGATGCCGGCGCCGCACCAGATCGCGCTCGACTGGTGGGGCAGCGTCTTCGGCAACGCCATCGACAGCCCGCGCAGCCTGGTCTTCCACGCCGGCGTCACGCTGTCGGCCACGCTGCTGGGCTTCGTCTTCGGCATGCTGCTCGGGGTCGCGCTGGCTGTCGGCGTGGTGTCTAGCCGGGTGCTCGACCGCGGGCTGCTGCCGTGGGTGATCGCCTCGCAGACCATCCCCATCCTGGCCATCGCGCCGATGGTGGTGGTGGTGCTCGGCAGCCTGGGCTACCCGCCGCTGATCAGCAAGGCGGTGATCTCGATGTACCTGTGCTTCTTCCCCGTGACCATCGGCATGGTCAAGGGCCTGCGCAGCCCCGAGACGCTGCAGCTCGACCTGCTGCGCACCTACAGCGCGACGCCGTCGCAGACCCTGCGCAAGCTGCGGCTGCCCGCCGCGCTGCCCTTTCTCTTCGCCAGCGCGCGGGTGGCGATCGCGACCAGCCTGGTCGGCGCCATCGTGGGCGAACTGCCCACCGGCGCGGCGGCCGGGCTGGGTGCGCGGCTGCTGTCGGGCTCGTACTTCGGGCAGACGATCCAGATCTGGTCGGCGCTGCTGATGGCCGCGCTGCTGGGCGTGACGCTGGTGGCCGCGGTGGGCGTGCTCGAGCGCCTGGTCGGCCGCTGGATGGGCAGCGCCCCAGCCGCCCCGGGGCGCGGCCGATGATGCCGCGGCCGCTGGTCATGTTCGCCGCGCTGCTGCTGGTGGGCGGCATGGGGCAGCCCGGCGGACCGTCAGGGCTGCTGGCGCTGCTGGGCATCGGCGGCGTGCTGCTGTGCCTGCGCGCGTGGCCGGCACCCGCGCTGGCCGGCATCGGCCTGGCGGCGCTGGCGCTGATGGCCTGGGCGATGCTTCTGGCGCTGTCGGTGCCCGGCCCACGCGGCGCCGATGCGAATGGCCTGTGGCTCGCGCTCGGCGGCTGGGCGATCTTCGTCTGGTGCGTGCTCGACCGGCTGGCGCTGCTGCAGCGGCCGCGGCCGCTGGGTCTGCTGGCCCCTGCCTTGCTTGGTGCCGCGCTGCTCTTCGCGTGGGAGGTGCTGGTGGTGGGCTGGGAGGTGCCGCGGGTGCTGCTGCCCGCGCCGCACGCGGTGGGCGACGCGCTGGCTGCGCGCTGGCACGTGCTGTGGCCTGACTTCCGCCAGACCGCCGTCGCCGTGCTGGCCGGCTGGGCCATCGGCAGCGGCGCCGGGCTGGCGGTCGCGCTGCTGGCGGACAGGGTGGACTTTCTGCGCCGCGGCCTGCTGCCGCTGGCCGGGTTGGCCGGCGCCGTGCCGATCGTCGGCATCGCGCCGATCATGGTGATGTGGTTCGGCTTCGACTGGCAGAGCAAAGCGGCGGTGGCGGCGGTGGTCACCTTCTTCCCCATGCTGGTGAACACGCTGGCCGGTCTGGCCGCGGTGGACACCATGCAGCGCGACCTGATGCGCACCTACGCCGCCGGCCACGGCGCAACACTGATGAAACTGCGCATGCCCTCGGCGCTGCCCTTCGTGTTCAATGCGCTGAAGATCAATTCGACGCTGGCGCTGATCTCGGCCATCGTCGCCGAGTTTTTCGGCAGCCCGATCGTCGGGCTGGGCTTTCGCATCAGCGCCGAGGTGGCGCGCATGAACGTCGACGTGGTCTGGGCCGCGATCACGCTGGCGGCGCTGGCCGGCTCGGCCTTCTACGGCCTGATCGCGCTGGTCGAGCGCGCTTTCACCTTCTGGCATCCGTCGTACCGAAGTTCCTGAGGCCGCCCGCGCGGCGCATTGTTCCCGTCCCCCAACCCCACCAAGGAGTCTCCCCATGATGAAGCTGAAATCACTGATCTCGATGCTGCCGCTGGCCGCCGCCGCTGCACTGCTGCCCACTGTCGCCAAGGCGCAGGACAAGCTGACGCTGCAGCTGAAGTGGGTCACGCAGGCCCAGTTCGCCGGCTATTACGTGGCCAAGGACAAGGGCTTCTACAAGGAAGTCGGCCTGGACGTCACGATCAAGGCCGGCGGCCCCGACATCAACCCCAGCCAGGTGATCGCCGGCGGCGGCGCCGACGTGATCGTCGACTGGATGCCCTCGGCGCTGGCCACGCGCGAGAAGGGCGTGCCGATCGTCAACATCGCGCAGGTCTTCCAGAGCTCGGGCATGCAGCTGACCTGCCGCAAGGACAGCGGCATCAAGACGCCGGCCGACTTCAAGGGCAAGACGCTGGGCGTCTGGTTCTTCGGCAACGAGTACCCGTTCCTCAGCTGGATGGACAAGCTCGGCCTGAAGACCACCGGCGGCGCCGATGGCGTGAAGGTGCTCAAGCAGGGCTTCAACGTCGACCCGCTGCTGCAAAAGCAGGCCGACTGCATCAGCACCATGACCTACAACGAGTACTGGCAGCTCATCGACGCCGGCATGAAGGCTGACCAGCTGCTGGTCTTCAAGTACCAGGACCAGGGTGTGGCCACGCTGGAAGACGGCCTCTACGCCACCGAGAAGAGCCTGGCCGACCCGAAGATGGCGGCCAACCTGGCCAAGTTCGTCAAGGCCAGCATGAAGGGCTGGGACTACGCGGTGAAGAACCAGGCCGAGGCGGTGAAGATCGTGCTGAAGAACGACTCCTCGGGCGCGCAGAAGGAAGCGCATCAGACGCGCATGATGGCCGAGATCGCCAAGCTCGTCGGCACCGGCAAGACCGGCCAGCTCGACATGAAGGCCTATGAGCGCACGGTGGACACGCTGATGAAGGGCAAGAGCGACCCCGTCATCACCAAGAAGCCGGCCGGCGCGACCACCGACAAGGTTTTCGCCGCCGCGCAGAGGTAAGCCCCGGCGACCGGCTGCAATAACATCGGGGGCTGCGCCGGGAAGGCGCGCCCCCGAAGACCACAGCAGCCCACGGAGGGCGACACAAGATGCAGATCGGAGTACCGCTGGAGACCGCGGCCGGCGAAACCCGCGTGGCCGTCACGCCCGAGACGGCGAAGAAACTCAAGGCGCAGGGCCATGCGGTCCATGTGCAATCCGGTGCTGGCGTGGCCGCCAGCGCCACCGACGAGGCCTACGTCGCCGCAGGCGCCGAGATCACCGACCGTGCCGGCGCGCTGGCTGCCGAACTGGTGCTGAAGGTGCGCGCGCCCGACGCTGGTGAGCTGGCGCTGATGAAGTCCGGCGCTGTGCTCGTGGGCATGCTCAACCCCTTCGACAAGGACAGCCTGGCGCGCATGGCGGCCGCCGGTCTGACCAGCTTCGCGCTGGAAGCCGCGCCGCGCACCACGCGTGCGCAGAGCATGGATGTGCTGTCCAGCCAGGCCAACATCGCCGGCTACAAGGCGGTGATGCTGGCCGCCGACAAGTACCAGCGCCTGTTCCCGATGCTGATGACGGCGGCAGGCACCATCAAGGCCGCGCGCGTGGTGATCCTGGGCGTCGGCGTCGCCGGGCTGCAGGCGATCGCCACTGCCAAGCGGCTGGGCGCGGTGATCGAGGCGAGCGACGTGCGGCCCAGCGTCAAGGAACAGGTCGAGAGCCTGGGCGCCAAGTTCATCGACGTGCCCTACGAGACGGCTGAAGAGAAGGAAGCCGCCGAAGGCGTGGGCGGGTATGCCAAGCCGATGCCGCAGAGCTGGATGGAGCGGCAGAAGGTGGAGGTGGCCAAGCGCGTCGCCGCCGCCGACATCGTCGTCTCCACCGCGCTGATTCCCGGCCGCGCCGCGCCGGTGCTGATCACGGAAGAGATGGTCAGGGCCATGAAGCCGGGCAGCGTGATCGTCGACATGGCCGCACCCGCCGGCGGCAACTGCCCGCTCACCGAGGCCGGCCGCACGGTCGTCAAGCACGGCGTGACGATCGTCGGCGAGACCAACATCCCCGCGCTGGTGGCCGCTGATTCCAGCAGCCTGTACGCGCGCAACCTGCTGGACTTCCTGAAGCTGATCGTTGGCAAGGAAGGCGCGCTCACCATCCCGGCCGACGACGACATCGTCAGCGCCTGCCTGATGACGCGCGACGGCGAAGTCAAGAGAAAGTGACCATGGACATCGTCAGCCCCACCATCACCAACCTGATCATCTTCGTGCTCGCCATCTACGTGGGCTACCACGTGGTGTGGACCGTCACGCCGGCGCTGCACACGCCGCTGATGGCGGTGACCAACGCGATCAGCGCCATCGTCATCGTCGGCGCGATGCTCGCTGCCGGCCTCACCGAAACCGGCCTCGGCAAGACCATGGGCGTGCTCGCCGTCGCGCTGTGCGCGGTGAACGTCTTCGGCGGCTTCCTGGTCACCCGGCGCATGCTGGAGATGTTCAAGAAGAAGGAGAAGAAGACGGGGGCGCCGACATGAGCCTGAACCTCGTCACGCTGCTCTACCTGGTCGCCAGCGTCTGCTTCATCCAGGCGCTCAAGGGGCTGAGCCACCCCACCACCTCGATCCGCGGCAACCTCTTCGGCATGATCGGCATGGCCATCGCCGTGGTGACGACGGCGCTGCTGATCGTCAAGCTCGCCGGCAGCCCGCTGGGCCTGGGCTGGGTGCTGCTGGGCCTGCTGGTCGGCGGCAGCGCCGGTGCCGTGATGGCGCAGCGGGTGGAGATGACCAAGATGCCCGAGCTGGTGGCCTTCATGCACAGCATGATCGGCCTGGCCGCGGTGTTCATCTCGGTCGCCGTGGTGGCCGAGCCGTATGCCTTCGGCATCGTCGCCAAGGGCGAGCTGATCCCCTTCGGCAACAAGTTCGAGCTGTTTCTGGGCGGCGCCATCGGCGCCATCACCTTCAGCGGCAGCGTGATCGCCTTCGGCAAGCTGAGCGGCAAGTACAAGTTCCGCCTGTTCCAGGGCGCGCCGGTCACCTTCGGCGGCCAGCACATGCTGAACCTGGTGCTCGGTCTGGCGATGCTCGGCCTGGGCATCGGCTTTGCGGTCACCGAGAGCTGGCCGATGTTCTTCGCCATGCTGGCCATCGCCTTCGTGCTGGGCGTGCTCATCATCATCCCCATCGGCGGCGCCGACATGCCGGTGGTGGTGAGCATGCTCAACAGCTACTCGGGCTGGGCGGCAGCGGGCATCGGCTTCAGTCTGAACAACAGCATGCTGATCATCGCCGGAAGCCTGGTGGGAAGCTCGGGCGCGATCCTCAGCTACATCATGTGCAAGGCGATGAACCGCAGCTTCTTCAACGTCATCCTCGGGGGCTTCGGCGGTGAAGCTACGACGGCGGTCGGGGGCGCGCAGCAGCAGCGCGCGGTCAAGACCGGCAGCGCCGATGACGCCGCCTTCGTGCTGGGCAACGCCGAGACCGTGATCATCGTGCCCGGCTACGGCCTGGCGGTGGCGCGCGCGCAGCATGCGGTGAAGGAACTGGCGGCCAAGCTGACGGCCAAGGGCATCCACGTGAAGTACGCCATCCACCCGGTCGCCGGCCGCATGCCCGGCCACATGAACGTGCTGCTGGCCGAGGCCGAGGTGCCCTACGACCAGGTGTTCGAGATGGAAGACATCAACGGCGAGTTCGGCCAGGCCGACGTGGCCATCATCCTGGGCGCCAACGACGTGGTCAACCCTGCCGCCCTCGTCAAGGGCAGCGCGATCTACGGCATGCCCATCCTCGAGGCCTACAAGGCCAAGACCGTGATCGTCAACAAGCGCTCGATGGCCAGCGGCTACGCCGGTCTGGACAACGAATTGTTCTACATGGACAAGACGATGATGGTCTTCGGCGACGCGAAGAAGGTGGTGGAGGCGATGGTCAAGGCGGTGGAGTGAGACCAGGGTGGGGCGTCGCAGCCGCAGCCTGATTCCTGCGGCTGGGCCCGGGTTGTAATACATTCAGACAACAGCATGTATTACACCGGGATCTGTCCATGACCCTCACCGTCCGCCTCAAGCCCGAGCTCGAATCGGCACTGGCCTTGTATTGCGCCGAGCGCGGCGTCGCCAAGAGTCTGGTCGTGCAGGAAGTACTGACCGAGTACCTGGCGCGTCCGGCCCGGCGCAAGGCCCGCGTTGCGGGCAAGGCCGCCGCACCCGTGGCGCCCGGCGCCGCCTACCTCGCCTTCGAGCGCGCGGGGCTGATCGGCTGCGTCGAGAAAGTCGGTCCGGCTGACAAGGCCGGCGTGCGCGCGGCCATCCAGCACCGCGCCGAGGCCAAGCAGGCCGCACGCCAAGCGGCGGCCTCCGCTGCGGCGGCGGGTGCGCCGAAAGCGGCCAAGCGTCGCGCAGCCTGCTGAGCATGCGCCGCGGCGCCGGCGCAACGCAGTTGCCGGTGGCGTCGCGCGACGCGATCCTGATCGATACCGGCTTGCTGGTGGCGCTATTCGACCGCCGCGAGCCGCTGCACGCGGCGGCGCGGGCTTGGCTCGCCGCCGTGCGCGAGCCGCTGTGGTCGGTGCCGTCGGTGTGGGCCGAGGCCGCGCACTTCCTGCCCGTCCGCCTGCGCGTGGCGCTGGCTCACGCCGCGGCCCGGGGAGTGGTGAAAACCTCGGCACCCGATGCGGCCGGCTACGGGCGCGTCGCCACGCTGCTCGACCGTTACGCCGACCTGGACCCGGACTGGACGGACGCCGAGCTGATCTGGCTCGCTGAATCGACCGGAATCCGCCGCATCGCGACGCTCGACACGGCCGACTTCAGCATCTATCGGATTCACGGCCGAAGCGCCTTCGACATCGTCTGGCCGCCGCGCTGACCCGTGCCCACTCTGGGCCGGTTGGATCGCGAGGCGGATTTTCGCACCGCCCTGCAGGCGCGCCACCGCTACAGCGGCCGCTCGAAATCCTGTGCCTGGCCGCCGTCGATGCCTGATCGCAGGCCCAGCAGGTTCAGGTCGGCCAGCGGGCTGCTGGCGCGGTGGCCCTTGCGTGCGAACAGCTTGCGCTGGGCGTCGTTGGGCAGGTCGGTCAGGTTGATCACGCCGCGCTTCACCAGCACGTCGATCAGGTCTTCGAGCACACGCACGAAGCCCGCGTCCAGGCGCTCGTACGCCGATTCGCCACCGACATCGAGCCCGTCGTCGATGAAGGCGCGCACCTCGGGGTGGTGGTCGTCGAGCCAGTCGCATCCGGGCACCGGGGGTTCGCGGTGCAGGCTGCAGATGCGGCCATCGTCGTCGTGCAGTACGTAGGGCATGGTGGGTTCACTGTAGCGACGCCATGGCTTTTCGAGCGCTCGAGCAAGGGCCGCCAAGCGGTGCATCTGCAGCGTTGGGGCGGCGGCAGAATCGGGCGCATGCGTTTGTTCGTCGATCTGCCACTGGCCCCCGGCGCCGCCTTCGCGCTGCCGCCGGCCGCCGCGCGCCACGCGCAGGTGCGTCGCGCCCAGCCGGGCGACGCGCTGGTGCTGTTCGACGGCCGGGGCGGCGAGTGGCCGTCGGTGGTGGTGTCGATGGGGCGCGCCGAGGTGCAGGTGTGCGTGCAGCACCACGATGCGGTCGAGCGCGAATCGGCGCTGCCGGTGATGCTGGCGGTCGGCATGCCGGCCAACGAGCGCATGGACTGGCTGGTCGAGAAGGCCACCGAACTCGGCGCGGTGGCGATCCAGCCGCTGCATTGCGAGCGCTCGGTGCTGCGCCTGGACAGCGAACGCGCCGAGCGCAAACGCACGCACTGGCAGGCGGTGGCGGTGGCCGCGGCCGAGCAGAGCGGCCGCACGCGGGTGCCCGTGCTGCACCCGGCGCGCAACCTGCGCCAATGGCTTGCGCAGCCGCTGCCCGCCGGCCCGCGCTGGCTGCTCAGCCTGGCGCCCGGTGCGGCAGCGCCGCAGCACCTGTCGCCGCCGGCGCAGGCCGTGGTGCTGAGCGGCCCCGAGGGCGGCCTGACAGCCGAAGAGGCCGCGGCGGCGCGCGCCGCAGGCTTTGTCGATATCAGTCTGGGCGAGCGCGTCTTGCGCGCCGACACGGCGCCGCTGGCCGCACTGGCCTGGCTGGTGCTGACCTGCTGGGGGCCTTCGGCGACCGGCTGAGCCAGGCGTCCCCGGCCTTGCCGCCCGGCGGCAGCCACCCCAGAATCGCCGGCTTCTCCTACTCGAAAAGAGCTTCACGATGGATCTGCTGGATTCGGTGATCGGTGCCCTCGGGCAAGGCCAGGGACGAGCGCGCTGACCTCTACATCGACCCCCGGTTTGCGCCACAGCGACTACCTGAGTCACGACGCCACCGCGCTGGCCGCCCTGGTGGCGCGCGGCGAAGTGGCCCCCGAGGCGCTGCTGGCGCTGGCGCAGGCGCAGTTGGCGCGCGTGCAGCCGCAGCTGAACGCACTGCTGCGCCCGCTGGACGATCTGGCGGCGCAGCAGTTGGCGCGCCCGCGGGATGAACTGCGCCAGGGCGCGCTGGCCGGTGTGCCCTTTCTCGTCAAGGACAGCGTGCAGGACGTCGCCGGCGTGCCCACCACCTACGGCAGCCGCTCGTTCCTGAAGATCGTGCCCACCGAGCACGCGTCGGGCATCCGCCGCTTGCTGGCGGCCGGCGCGGTGGTGTTCGGCAAGACCAACCTGCCGGAGTTCGGTCTCAAGGGCGTCAGCGACTCACGCGCCTTCGGCCGCGTCGGCAACCCCTGGGACCCGTCGCGCGTGTCGGGCGGCTCCAGCGGCGGCTCGGCCGCCGCCGTGGCCGCAGGCGTGGTGCCGATGGCCGGCGGCAACGATGGCGGCGGCTCGCTGCGCATCCCGGCCGCCTGCTGCGGGCTGTTCGCGCTCAAGCCTTCACGCGGGCTGGTCTCCAACGGGCCGGGCATCGGCGAGGTCTGGTTCGGCGCCTGCAGCGAAGGCGTGATCTCGCGCAGCGTGCGCGACAGCGCGCTCGGGCTCGACCTGCTGGCCGGCCCAGAACCCGGCGACCCGTTCCTGGCCGCGCGGCCGGCTGAGCCTTACTCGCAACTGATGCAGCGCCCGTTGCGCCGCCTGCGCATCGGCTACAGCAGCGCTTCGCCCGTCGGCACGCCGGTGCATGCCGAGGCGGTGGCCGCGGTCGACCACGCCGTGCGGCTGCTGCGCTCGCTCGGCCATGAGGTCGAAGCCGCCGCCCCGCAGATCGACGGCGCCGCCTTCGCGCGCGCTTTCCTGCACCTGTACTTCGGCCAGATCCCCGCGACGGTCGGCTACGCGATGCGTCACGGCGCGCAGCGCAGTGACTTCGAGCTGCTGACACTGGTGATGGCGGTGCTGGGCCAGACCGTGTCGGCCGCCGTGCTGACCGGTGAACTGATGCAGTGGAACAGCTTCGCGCGCGCGCTCGGCGCCTTCCACCAGCGCTACGACCTGATGCTCACGCCCACGCTCGCCAGCCCGCCGGTGCGCCATGGCGAGGTCGATCCGCCTGCCGCCCAGCAGACGCTGCTGCGTGTGCTGCTGGGCACCGGCGCGCTCGGCCTGCTGGGCCGGCTGGGGCTGCTGCGCGGCGTCATCGACGGCATCGCGCGCGACAACCTGATGCACTTCCCGTTCACGCAACTGGCCAATCTCACCGGCACGCCGGCCATGAGCGTGCCGCTGCACTGGACCGCCGAGGGCCTGCCGCTGGGCGTGCAGTTCGTCGGCCGCTGCGGCGACGACGCGCTGCTGCTGCAACTGGCGTCTGAACTGGAGCAGGCCGCGCCGTGGTTCGACCGCCTGCCGCCGATGGCGCGCGGGGTGGACAGCGGCTGATGGGCGAGCGCACGATGGGCGAATTCGAGCTGATCCAGCGCTTCTTCACCCGCGCAGCGCGCCGCGCCAGCGCCGTGCCGCTGGGCATCGGTGACGACTGCGCCTTGCTCGCGCCGCGCCCGGGCATGCAGTTGGCGGTGTCCACCGACATGCTGGTCGAGGGCCGGCACTTCCTGTCCACCGTGCCGCCCGATCGGCTGGGCCACAAGGCGCTGGCGGTCAACCTCAGCGATTTGGCCGCCTGCGGCGCCGAGCCGCTGGCCTTCACGCTGGCGCTGGCACTGCCGCGCATCGACGAGGCTTTTCTCGACGGCTTCGCGCGCGGCCTGTTCGCGCTGGCCGACGCGCACGGCATCGATCTGATCGGCGGCGACACCACCGCCGGGCCGCTGAACATCGCCATCACCGTCTTCGGCGAAATGCCCGCCGGCCAGGCACTGCTGCGCAGCGGCGCGCGCGCCGGCGATGCGCTGTGGGTCAGCGGAATGCCGGGCGACGCGCGGCTGGCGCTGGAGGCCTTTCGCGGCAGCCTGTTTCTCGCGGGCGACGACTTCGAGCATGTCCGCCGGGCGATGGAGCAGCCGCAGCCGCGGGTGACGCTCGGGCTGGCGCTGCGCGGCCTCGCGACGGCGGCCATCGACGTCAGCGACGGCTTGCTGGGTGACCTGGGCCATGTGCTGGCGCGGTCGCAGGTGGGTGCCCGGGTGCAGCTCGATGCGTTGCCGCGCAGTGCCGTGCTGGCGCGCCAGCCGCTGGCCGTGCAGCGGCACTGCCTGCTGCACGGCGGCGACGACTACGAGCTGCTGTTCACAGCGCCGCCCGCGCGTGATGCCGACGTGCTGGCGGCCGGCCGCGCCAGCGGCGTGCGTGTCAGCCGCATCGGCCGCATCGAAGCCGAAACCGGCCTGCGTGTCTTCGACGGTGCCACGCCGCTGGCCGAAGCGGCACGCGGCTTCGACCACTTCGCATGACCAGCAGCAGCGCCGCACCGCTCGCCCGCCCCGGGCTGCGCTTCGTGTTCGCGCACCCGGCGAATGCGATGGCGCTGGGTTTCGGCGCGGGTCTGGCGCCGCGGGCGCCAGGCACCATCGGCACGTTATGGGCCTGGGCCGCGTATCTGGTGCTGGACCGCTGGCTGGGCAGCGCCGGCTGGGGCCTGCTCATCGGGGCCTCGCTGCTGCTGGGCTGGTGGGCCTGCACGCGTTGCGCGCAGCACATGGGGCTGGCCGACCCCGGCGCCATCGTCTGGGACGAGGTGGTGGCCTTCTGGATCGTGCTCTGGTTGTGGATGCCGGCGGGCTTCTGGGCGCAGGCGCTGGCCTTTGCGCTGTTCCGCTTCTTCGATGCGGCCAAGCCGGGGCCGGTGGGCTGGGCCGACCGCTTGTTCAAGCTGCGTCCGGGTGGCCGCATCGGCGCCGCGCAGGGCTTCGGCATCCTGTTCGACGACCTGGTGGCGGCCCTGTGCACGCTGATGGTGCTGGCCATCGGCCACGCGTTCGTCAGATGATCCTGCGCTGAACGATGAACCTGGACGTCTTCGACGACGACGTGGCCGCGCTGGCGCTGGCGCTGACCGCGCGCGGCTGGCGCCTCGCCACGGCAGAGAGCTGCACCGGCGGCCTCATCGCCGCCGCCTGCACCGCCCGGCCGGGTTCCAGCGACTGGTTCGAGCGCGGCGTCGTCACCTACAGCAATGCCGCCAAGACCGAGCTGCTGGGCGTGCCTGCGGCGCTGATCGCAACCCACGGCGCGGTCAGCGAAGAGGTGGCGCGGGCGATGGCCGCCGGTGCGCTCGAACGTGCGCCGGTGCAGCTGGCAGTGGCCGTCACCGGCGTCGCCGGCCCGGGCGGCGGCACGGCGGCCAAGCCGGTGGGGCTGGTCTGGCTGGCGCTGGCGTGGCAGGGCGAAGCGGGTTCCGAGGCATCGGGCGCTCAGATCAGCGCCCATCGTCTGCAACTGGAAGGCGACCGCGCGGCGGTGCGCGCGGAAACCGTGCGTTATGCGTTACGCGCACTGCTCGATCTGACTCTGCACCCCGATCCCGGGCGTGTCAACGCTGGATGCAAGTAGAAACCCGAAGACTGAACCCAAGTGTGAACTACTGCCCATGATCGCGGCTTTGGTGACGAGCACGGGTCCGGGCCGGGCTTGATTCAGCGCCCGAGTCATGCGGCGCATCCACCGATGGCCGCTCGATGCAGGAACCCCCCAAGAAATCGACGGTTTGCGGCCGCGTCACCCCCCGCCTGAGGGGTCGACTGCGGGGTACGGCGGGACTACCGTGTTGCATGGTCATCAAGGCGATGTGCGCCTGCGTGCACAGTCGCCAACGCGATGACCGAACCTGGTGGGGTAAACATGTTGCAACAAATTAGGCGCTCTCTGACTCGGGGGTGTTTCGCGTGGGCTCTGGCGATCACGGGATCGTCATCGATAGCGGCATCGCCGTCTTTCGACTATTTCGGTGGCAATCCGGCGGGGTTGATGGCCCCCCAGTCCATCACGGTGGTCTGGTTCGATGATTCCGTCGTGCCGGCGATGGGCCTGAGCGACATGGACGTCGAGGTCGAGTTCAATCAGTCGCTGCTCACG
>Ga0209181_10005025_pt1 | contig 19255 bp, 9 predicted proteins | sample MAT05_FD_187208 | JGI IMG/M metagenome (GOLD analysis project Ga0209181, IMG submission 187208) | Freshwater microbial communities from Lake Fryxell liftoff mats and glacier meltwater in Antarctica - MAT-05 (SPAdes) (version 2) | ecosystem: Environmental > Aquatic > Freshwater > Ice > Liftoff... | reverse complement strand
CTCGGGACGGGGAGGTTGCGGGGGCCGCGGAAAACCCAGCCCGGACACCGGGGATTGAAACCTAACCCACCTATGGCGCGGACAGTGTGCCCGCGGCCGCGGGAAACCCAGCCCGGACAACGGGGATTGAAAGCAGTTCCTGGGGAGATTTCATATCGTCCGCACCGCTGGCGCAATGACCCCGATAGCCCAGTGGTAGTTGGGTCGTGCCATGCATGGCGCCCGCGCCGGACGCGCTCGTGCGAGCCCGAGGTGCGGCACCTGCCGGAGCGGCCTATCGATTGAGGTCCCATCCGGTCGTTCGAAGCGTGGGTTCGTGGCGGGGCCCGACATACGGAAGCCGCCTTCGTGCACGAACCAGTGGTGGGCGGTACACAGAAGGATCAGGTTATCCCGGCACGTCTCGCCCCCGTCGGCCCAATGCTCGATGTGATGAGCGTCGACCCAGTGTCGGTTATTGCAGCCGGGAAAGCGGCACCCGCCGTCGCGCGCCACCAGTGCCCGACGCAGTGCAGGCGCGATGGTGCGCGTCTTCTTGCCCGCGTCGAGTGGGCTCCCCGCGTCATCCACGGTCACGATGCTGGCACTCGCATCGCAGGCGAGTCGCCGCATGGATTCGGGTCCGACGGGTCCGGCCGACGATTCCGCGGAAGCGCCCCCGGGGTGGAGCTCGGAGGCGCGCACGCACACGATGATCTGGTGACGTTCGCCGCCCGGGCGACCTTCCGGGCGTTGCCCAGCGATGAACGCGTCAGCGATACGGAGGAGCCCGTCGGGTCGCGAGGTCCGCACTTCCGCGGAAGCCCCGTCGGCCTCTTCAACCGCGGCGTCGATGGCCTTCATAACGAGGGCCGCCTCGTCCGGATGCAGGCAGGCTTCGAGGCGCACCATGCCGCCCTTGCACGGGCGCAGCGTGACCTGGCGGGTCTGCGCTGTGGCGCCCTGGTCGGTGACCTGCTCGATTCCACGGCACAACGTCTCGAGCTGGGCAGCACTTGCCTCCTTCGCCATGTGGAGGAGGCGTGCTTCGTTGGTCGGCGTCGCCACCCGGGTCATCGCGCGGACTTTCGAGTAACTGACCTCGGCGCGCGAGAATGCCGTGTTGATATGTGGCAATTCGGCGAGCGCCTTGGCGACGCGCACCTTTTCGCGCGCCGCCACCGGACCGAGCCCGACGCGCCACGACAGCCACGCCGCCAGCGACGGCAGACCGTGGTCGCGATGGCGCTGGCGGCGGTCAAGCTCGCCGATGAGCGCCAGTAGGCGGTGCTCGGCGACGTCGAGCTGGGCGGATAACGTGGCAACCTCGGCTTCGAGATCGCCGTTGGCGAGCGTGCGTGGATCGATGTCGGACATGGCGTGATATTGCCATATCCATATGTCAGATGCAAGGCACTCTCAGGCGCGAGCGCGTTTCTTTTTTCCGGCGTGTCTCGGTGGTGGCGGGTTCGGCGCGGATGCGGTCGAGCAGGACGGACGCGGACTCATCGGTCGGGTCCTGAGGGTCCAGCTCGCCGCGAGAGGTTTTGGGGCGGATGGATCGGTTGAGCATCGCGAGGGCTGAGCGATGCCAGGAAGTATGATGTTGCACGGGGTGTCCAGACCGGATGCCTCGGCGTGATCTTCGAGCCCGTAGATACTGTTGCCCTTGAGGCGCCGGTTACGCCGCGGCGAACACCGGACTCGACGGCGCCGCTCCCGATGGGAAGTCCTGCTTGCCTGAAGCGCTCGTACCGCATGTGGGCTTCATTCTTGACGAAACAGTCCATGGCGCTCTCGATGCCCGGAGCACGGCGACAAGTGGCGAGCGGGTCGATGTGGGCGAGCAGCTAGATTGCTTGCAGCGAATCCATGCGCTAATCGCCGCACTCGATGCGGCGAATAGCGCACTTCATTCACGAGCTGCCTGGGTGGCCGGGGCTCACCTGGGACGCTGGCGCGCTGGCCAACGCGCTCGCGCTGCTGCGTCATCGGCAAGGCCGATTGCTGGGTCGCATGGAGGCGCTGGGCTTCGACATCCGTGACGAGGCGAACGTGCTGGTGCTGACTCGTGATGTCCTCGAGTCCGCGGCGATCGAAGGCGAGCATCTCGAAGCGTCCGAAGTGCGTTCGTCGATCGCGCGGAAGCTCGCAATTGCAGTGGCTGGACTCTCCGCGACACCAAGTCAGCGGGTCGATGGGCTCGTCGAAGTAATGCTCGATGCTACCCAGCGTTCGGCAGGCTGCGTTGTTTCCGACAGGCTTTAGCGGCATGCGGCGAATCCGGTGCAAGTCCTGTCGGTCGCGAGCGCCTGCATTTTGAAGCGCCCGACGCTGAACGGCTACCCACCGAGATGGGGCAGTTCATCAGCTGGTTCGAGCCTGCCTTACCCGGTGACACGACGCTTGACCGGGTACTTGTCGCCGCAATTGCGCACCTCTGGTTCGTCACGATTCACCCCTTTGATGACGGCAATGTCCGGATTGCGCGTGCCATCGCCGATATGGCCCTTGCTCGTGCCGACAACATACCCCAGCGCTTCTACAGCCTCTCGTCGCAAATCATGGCGGAGCGCAAGGACTACTACCGCGAGTTGGAACAAGCTCAGCGCGGAGAGTTCGATATTACCCCATGGCTTGCCTGGTTCCTTGGCTGCCTGGATCGCGCTATCATGCGTGCCGATGAGTTGGTCGCAGGGGTTCTGTATCGGGCGAAGGTCTGGCGACGTGCCAACGAGTATCCAGGCCTCAACCCGAGACAACGGCTCATCGTCGAGCGTCTGCTCAGCGACTTCAAAGGCCATCTCACGACATCGAAATACGCGACGATCGCCAAGTGCTCGAACGACACCGCGTTGCGGGATATTGAAGGCCTCGTCGAGCGGGGATTCCTTGCCCGCAATCCCAGTGGTGGTCGGAGCACGAGCTATCGCTTGGTTGAGCCTCGCGAGGGAGGCTGAACTGGTGCCGCAGGAGACTCAGCCAGGAGAACGGGATCCGTAAGACGCGACATGGAAGCGTTCAGGAATGGTGGCCGTTGGTGATGGGCGGCTGGCCCGCATCGGAGGCTGGATGTCACGGCGTCACGCGTATCTCGGTCGGGCAGGTCAGTTGGTGGTGATGGCTGAGTTGGCGGAGCGAGGTTGGAATGTGGCGGTTCCGGAGATCGACTTCGGCGACGACATCATCCTGCTGGACGATGCGACCGGAGAGCTGCGGCGCATTCAGGTCAAGACGGCCCGGGGACGCGTGCGCAAGGTGGGATTCTCAGCGACGTTCAAGGTGGGGCTGGAGCAGCTCCTGACGCCCCGTTTGCCGGACCTCGTCTATGTCTTTGTCGTCCGGATGGAAGGATGCTGGGAGCGCTTCATCATCATCTCGCGCGCACGACTCGAACGCGAGCATGCCGAGTTTGGGGTGGGCAATGTAAGTGATCATGGGCGAGGGGTTCTCATCGTTGTCTGGTTTGCGGCCGAGCAGGCGCATGCCGCAGTAGTTCGTGGCAACAAGCGACAGCGGCCACGACGAGACTTCTCTCGCTTCGTCGCCGCCTGGGATCCGCACCTGCCGCGGCTACTCTTCGCCGATGCCAATGTTGGTAAGTAGTTGGTCCACGTAGGTGAGGGCTGCATGGCGATCGAGCAGGTCGTCGAACCGATCGGTGTCGTAGGCGAGCAGGCAACCGTGACATGCGCGGTCGCACTCGCGCTCCCGACACTGAAGTGTCTCTCGCGTCGACAGAAGCAGCGCATTGATGTCGTCGCCGGCCCGCGGAGCATAGCCCGCGCCGCCCGCGGCCGTGTCGAAGAGCGCTAGCGCGAGTGTGGGTTCCGCGTCCCAGGTGTGCTGCGTGACCGCAAAGCCGAGCTCGCGGCGATCGATGCCAAGACGCCCCGCCAGCGCCTGCCGGAGCGCAATGACCATCGATGTGGCCTGCGTTCTCGTCGGGCGCGTGCCGTGCTCGCCGAGGCGTACCTGCAGCTCGAAGACATCGGTCGGGGTAAGGCCACCCAGCGCCCGGTGCTCCTGGACTGCGAAAGTTTCGTCGTTGCCCTTGCAGCGCCCACCCGTGGCCAGCTGCGACTTGAAGCCGCGCAGAGGACGGTGATTGGCGAGAGATCGCGTGGTGGCTGTCGCGGACATGGCCTCGGCGTAGCCACAGCGAAGACATATGGCATAGCCCTTCTTGGCGGGGCCACGGGTGTGGTGGAAGAGTCGGCCGTCGTGACTGCGGCGAAGGCGCAGGGTGGGGTGCGCTGACTCCCACGGGGCGCCGCCGGCCGAGACCCACGGAGGCTCCGCCTGGGGGCCGCCAACGTCGCTCACGTCGTTGTGCGGCTCGAAATAGAGCGCGACCGCGAAGCCGGCCGGCCGCAGGAACGGGATGCGATCGAGCTCTGCGCCACCACACGTCGGGCAAGTCTCGAGACGTCGATTGGAGTCGCCGAGATCGCCGCAAGACTCGCAGCGCCAGGCTTCGCGCAGCGCCTGCACTTCGGCCGTAGGATCGGTGGCGGAGGGTGGAAGCTGCCAGTTGAGGGTCACGCCCGCTGACTCGTAGACCTTGCCGGCGATGACGACTTTGGCCCCGGGGGCGTACTCGGAAATGGCGATGGCCATGTTGCGACTCGGATATTCGCGCCAGGTCCAGAGCCCGTCCTCTCGGCCTTGCTTTTCGACACTTCTTTGGCGCTTGAGGTCTGAGATGGTGATCGGAACGAATGGGATGACGTCGGTCGGGAAGCCATGTCCGGGGAGCCAGGCGCGGGCGGTGAGCTCCTTCAGCAGGAACTCGCCTGCGAGGCGGGCGAGCGCGAGTTCGGTTGCCTTTCTGGCGGCATCCCTTTCGGGCAACAACGCTAGCTCTGCGTGCAACAAGGCGTGCTCGGCGCGCCACGACGCGACGAGCACGCCGAGGGACGCGCGAGTCTGGGCGAGGAGTGCGGTCGCGTTGGAAGTGGCGAGCTGGGAACCCAGTACGAGGTGGGTGAGCGCGGTCGCGACGGCACGCTCGGTCGCAGGAGCGTTCAGCCAGGCGCTGAAGCGATCCGCGATGGCAGGTTGGCCCGGCCCACCCAACATGAACGCTTCGCAGGTCAGCGAGGTGGGTCGGGCGGCGGGGTCAAGTGGCAGGAAGCGCCCGAGGAGGAGCGCGTGCACATGACGCCAGACGATGCGCGTGCTCTCGAGCGCGACCCGCGGCACCGCGATGGGCGTGCGGAAGGGCCACGTCGGATCAGCGAAGATCGCCTCATCATGTGGCGAAGGGCGGCACATCGTGAGCGTGAGGGCCGCCGTCTCGCCGCGACGCCCGGCGCGGCCGGCCCGCTGGAGGTAGTTCGCGGGCCCTGGTGGTGCGTTGTTCATCGCGACGACCGACAGCCCTCCGATGTCGACGCCCATCTCCATCGTGGTCGAGCACGAGAGCACGTTGACGAAGCCCTGCTCGAATTCGGACTCGAGCCTGCGCAGGGCGCCGGGTGGGATCTGGGCCGAGTGCTCCTGTGCGCGATAGTAGTCAGAGTACATGGCGATGCGATCGGAGAACTCTATCCAGATGCCCTGGGCGCGGAGGTCGTTCACGGTCTTGTCGGAGGCGAGCCAGGCGGCCGCTATTGGGGCGGTGTGAGCGTTTGGAAAGGCCACCGGGGGCTTCGGCATCGGGTGCCGTGTGCCGACGGCGAGGGAGGCGTCGTGATCGTCCCTGGCATACGGACTGATGTTGCCGACCGTGCGTGCGAGGGCGCGTCCGGTGAGCGGACAACGAACGACCTCGCGTGGCGCATACAGGACGAGCTTCTTCGGATCGAGGCGATACCCGGATTCTTCGCGATGCAAAATCCCGGAGTGGCAGAGGTCCTGCCAGACGGCGTCCTGGACGGCGTTGATCGAAGCTGCGTCGGCGGACGTGTCGGGGTCGAGTCCGAGGAAGCGCGCGATCACCGCGACGAGGCGCCCCGTGCGCCCGGCCGGAAGCGGGGTGAAGAAGCGAGTGGCAGGAGGGACCGGCTGTTCATCGGGGGCCACCAGGAAGCGCGGTCGAAAGGTCGAGCCGAGCCAGACCTGGAGCTCCTCTTGAACGATGACGGCGTTGCGGCTTCGCACGACGTCGAGCGCCACGGACAGGAGATCTGGCCACGACTCGGCAGACCCGCCAAGTGTGCGCCAGAGGCTCGGGGCCTGGCGCGCGTCGAGCCCAGGATGCCGGAGAGCGACGAGTCCAAGCGTCTCGAGCGAGACCTGGCGTCGCGGACGCCGCAGGAACTCGCGGAGAAGGAGGTAGTGGGCGACGGCGGAGCGGCTGTCGAGCTCAGGCGCGAGGTCCCGCAGGACACGCTGCATCGCTCCGACCGGGGAGGTTTCGGCGAGCACCGTGACAGCGTCGCTCCACCCCAATTGAGGCAGGGCTTGGCGCAGGGCTTCTCGCTCGGCTCGCTTCTCGCGCAGAATTGCGTTGACGGTCGGGACATGCGCCAGGGCTTCGAGGTCCGCGATCTGTTTATCGAGCGCGCTCGTGTCGGTCGCGCCGGTCGGCGCATTGGCCCAGAGCTGATGATAGAGCCAGCTCTGGACGTAGCGCCGCTCGCTCTCCTGTTCGAGCAGCGTGGCGAAGCGCGCGGAGCCCTGGCGGCTGTCGTTGAATGCGATGAGGCGCCGTCCACCAAACGGGCGATAGACGTCAGCCTCGGGCGTCGAGGTGGCACTCGCATCGAGAGCCGTCGGGAGCGCCACCGAGAGAAGAAACGGACGTGACGCGAAGAGGCGCGTGACAAGGTCGTCGGGCTCGGCCTCGGCCTGTCCGCAACGTGGGCATTGAAGCTCGTGAGTGTCTGAGCGAGCTGCCACGGCGCGGGCGATTCCGTCGGGGTCGTTCCAGCGGCCATCGTGGCGCCCGATGAGGACGCGGTGAGCGTTGGGACTGGCTTCGGCGGCGCCGCTGAGGAGTCTCACGTTGCGCCGGCGCGCATCGGGTGGCGCAGCATCGAGGGCCTCATCCCGGTCGGGATGCAGCTCGTGCGATTCTGGAGCCTCGACGGTGGTCGGCACGAGCGCCTGGGTGCCGTCTTCGGTCTGACCGAGCTCGGTCAGGAGGGTTTCGGCGCCGCAATTGCGGCAGAGCACGAGCTCGTAGACACGGGCATCACAGACATCACAGCGATCCCGGCGCTCGAAGAAGAGCTTGCCGAGCTTCCAATCATGGCGGGCGAGTGCCGAGCCAGCGCGCCCTGCGCAGGTCGGATCGAAGCAGGCGTAGAGACCCGGCAACGTGCGCACGAAGCGATGGGCGCGCACGGGGAGGAGCGTGGTGTCGCCGGAGCGCGCGGGATGCGCGAGGTCGATCGTCTCGAGCACGTCGGCGCGGGTTGCGCCCGCGAGGTCGGCGAGCACGTCCGCGCGCTCAGCACCGGTCGCTAGCGTGTCGCGGATCGCGTGCACGCCGGCGTAGGTCGCCAGCTCGGCGAAGCGCTCGGCGAGGGACATCGCCAGGATGGCATCGCGTTCGGAGGCGTCGGGTAGACCGGGTCGGGTCGCCGCTGGGACCTCAGGCCGCTCGCGCGTGCCTCGAATAAGGCTCACGCGGTCGAGAGGCAGCCCGCCGAGGTCGGCCAGGAATCGACGCAGCGGTTCGGCGTCGCTGTCACCGATCGTAGCGGAGGTCGCGACGATGCGGACGTCGGTCGCCGAAACCCCGAAGCCGTCGAGCACGCGGCGCAAGAGGAGCGCCATCTCGGCGGCCTGCGAGCCGATGTAGGTGTGCGCTTCGTCGAGCACGATCCAGCGGAGCTTGCCCTTGGATGCATCGAGGATCGGGCGGTCCGCGGTGCGGACGAGGAGGTACTCGAGCATCGTGGCGTTGGTGACGAGAATGGGCGGCGGCTCGCTTCGGAGGCGCTGGCGATCGATCACCTGCCAGGGCGTCTTCCTGCGGTCGGCATCAGGTGCGTCTTCAGGAAGAAGTCCATTATAGAGCGCGAAGCGGAGCCGCGTTCCGAACGCACGGACCCAGGCCGAGAGGCGCTTTTCCTGCGACGCGATGAGGGCGTTGAGCGGGTAGAGGAAGATCGCGTGAACGCCGCGCTGAGTGCTTGGGCCCTGGCGGAGCAGGTCGTCCAGGATCGGCACGAGGAAGCACTCGGTCTTGCCGGAGCCGGTGCCACTCGAAACCAGGGCCGAGCGCGGCGGACTCTTGGCGAGCTCACGCCAGGATTCGAGCTGATGGGTGAAGGGGCGGCGCGTGCGCGGAAAACGCTCCGCCGGTGCGCTGTCGAGGGCGTTCACCAGGTCGGATTGCAGCAAGGACCCGGCGAGGTCATTCATCGTCTCGGCCGCGCGGGCGTAGTCGAAGGTCGCTTCGAAGAGTGGCTCGGAGAGGAGGCTGCCGGGTGTGCCGGATGGACGACTGAGAGCTTCCAGGAGGAAGGCACGCAGCGCATCGTTCGATGGGTGTAGTCGGCTGGTGGCGGCGCGGGCGAGGCGCTCCTCGAAGGTTCGGTCGAGGGCGACGAAGGAGAGCGTCATGGGGGTGCTCCAGCGGCGAAAGCGAGTGCCAAGGCGAGGGGGTGCGCATAGACGAAGTAATCGGGGTCGAAGCTCTCAGCCAGACGCAGGGCGAACGCTTCGATCGGGGTCGGTGCGCGGTACGGCACACGCACGGCACAGAGCGCCGCCAGGAGTGGCGCTTCAACGAGTCTGATGAATGTCGGATCGTCATAGCTACGCGTCACGGCCTTCCAGGACGCGGGTAGCTTCAGGTCGTTCCGGAGGCCTTCGATACCGTCGAGCAGGGGCCACTCAGCCTCTGGGTGGCGGCGACGCAAACTACCCAGCTCGATATCGAGGAAAGCGAGCAACTGTTGGGGAGCGAGCCTGGCCATGGACACTTCGTCCTTGGAATAGGTCCCTGCCGACACGAGATCGGGAAGCGATTCAGAGGCGCACGCGAAGAGCATGTCACTGCCTGGATAGCGAGCCGCCAGAGCAGCCTTGGCGGATCGGAAGACGGTCTCGAGGAGGTCCGCACGCGCCTCGGGGCTCGCCTGCGAGAAGTGGGGCAGGAGTAGATCGAGACTCCTGAGCTGAGTGCGAAAGCCGTGCGCGAGCGCCTCGAGAGGCAGCGTCGCCCAGTGAAACGGCATGCTCTCGTAGGCACGAACTACAGCGACGGGATTTTCGGCGATGATCAAGGCTTGAACGAGGGCGCGAGGCACCGTCGACAATGTGCGCAGCGCCTCGAACGTCGCGAGTGGAAACCGGTCGAGGCGCGCGAACAGGCGCTGGACGAGGCGCCAGTCCGGCGAGTCCGGGGTGTCCGCCAGTTCAGCGAACACCGTCTCGAATGCGGCGTTCCTACTGGCAAATATGGGCTCTTCCATCGCATCGCATAGCGGTGAGATGCTGGTCGTTGGTCCAGCGATGACGCGAAGCTTCGGAGCGGTTGCGATGCGGTCGCCGCGCCGGCCGAAAATCATCCAGGCGCCTGGAAGTCCCGCCAGCGGTGCGGTGGCGGCTTCGCCAGGAGCGCGAATGGGAAGCGGCACGATAGTGTCGGGGTCGGTGAAGCGAAGCGCCTCGAACGTCAGATCGACAGGGCCCGTGACAAAGGACTTATCCTCCGAGATCGCAAGCTGGTCGGAGAAGCGAGCAATGCTCAATGTCGGCGAACCCGTCGAAGAGCCAGCCTCGTCGAGGATGCGCAATCGCACTCTTGCCGCAGGCGAAGTGCTCATCGCGAGGAGCCGGCCGAGCTGACGCGTCAGCGCATACAATGGGAGCGCATGGCGCCCTTGCGAATCCGGATCGAGCTGTCCGAGAAACATCGGAGTGGGTGCTTGATCATCGGCCTGGAGGGCCGCCTCGATCTGGAAGACACGCTTTTCGATCGGCGGATGGGTCCAGGCCTCGGCAATGACCGTGTAAAGGTCGTCGAGTGCAATCAATGATGACTGCGACAGGATGGTCCCCTGAGTCGTCGCGAAGCGGCGTCCCTTTCTGGGAAAGGGCAAACGCAGAAGCAGGTCGCTGGTGTCGGCCCAACGAAGGATCACGTCGAATGCGTTGACGTCACTCGTGACCTCGACAACGCGGGCGGTAGGACTTGCTTCCGTGACCTTGGTGAGCCCAGGCACCAGCGGAACTCCCAGCGACGGCGCGGGTGTCATGCTGACAGTGACTTTGGCTCGACCTTCGGAGATCGGCTCGAGTTGAATGCGAGCGTCAGCGGGGAGAACATCGATGCGGTCGACGAGCTCCACGCCCTGGTCACCGCGCACGCGCACATCGAGGTGGCCAAACCGATGTTTGGCGAGTGGCAGCCAGTTCGTACCGACGCGCGTCTCGATGCGGTCAGTCGGGACGAGGCGCAGCTCACCGGAGGGCAAGATGCGCGAGAGCTTCGGCATGCCGATGAAGATGGAAGGCGCTTCGGGCAGGTGACGACCATCCCAGCGATAGACATCGTCGCTGGCAGGTGCGCCTGCTCGCAGCTGGATTCGGTCCGAGCCATTGTCGAAGGCAAGGTGATTTGTCGTGTGAAAGAGACTGCGATCTTGAACGGCGCCGATGGGCAGGACTGCCGGATCAGGCTCGAAGCCGGGCAGGGCGAGCACACGGGCTTCAGACTCGAAGCGGGTGGAGCCTTGGGCCACGAGGCGGTAGGCATTGTGCTCAATCGTATCGGGGATGAAGACCCACGGCAGGGCCGAGAGCGCGCGCCCACCAGGAGGTACGAAGTGACCAAGGATGCGGCCCTGGGCGCGCAGGCGGAGCACAACATCGACGTGTGGATCAGACGACAGGCCGGGGCCTGCAAGTGGCTCAATCGCATAGTAGTCTGAGCGGCGGCCGAGCAGCGCTAGCAGTCGAGGCCCGCTCGGGTGGTCACCGAGGAGATCGATCGACGGCGGGAGGCGTTCGACGGCAACGCCAACGAGCGCTGCCAGATCGCTCGAGTCGATGCGGCCAGGGAGTCGCATCGTTCGGCGAAGTGCCGGGCCCGCGGCGGTATCCACCAGGAGCGTGACGACGCGCAGCGGGCGATAGGCCGGCGCAACGCGGGCCGCGTCGACAAGGCCGGTGACGAGCTCGAGGGCGGCCGCGTCGTCAATGCGCAAAGGGAATCGCGAGCGCCACTGCGGGAGGGCGCGATCGAGTGTCTCGACTGAAGCCTTGGCGCCGCCGAGGATTTGGGAGAGGTCGATCGCGGCGAGCGCGAGATCGGTCGCGAGGCCGAGGAACGTCGGGTTGCGAAGTCGCTCTGGCAAGCGATGGCTCGACTGCGTGGCAAGGGCGAGTGCGTGAGCGATGCCGAAGGTCCGCAGCTCAGCGAGCAACGTCTGCAAGAACGCACGAATGCGGGATGCACCGCCTTCCTGGAGGACGCGAGCGGGAATCCCGGCTTCGCGAGCGATACTGCCGAGCAGTTCGCGGCGCATGAGTTGGAGGACTGGACGCTTCCAGAAGGCGAGACCGCGGACGACCAGTGCCGCAAGGTCCCCCTGGTTGACGTGCGACCAGCCGAGCTTGGAGAGCACGACATCCCAGGTCCAAAGTCCGCCATCATAGTTGGCGCGCCAGAGTTCCGCCGCCGCAAGGCAGAACGCGGCTGCTGACGACGGATCAGCGGGAGTTTGGGAGCGAAGCTCAGCGACCAGCTCGTCGAGCTCGGCCGCGCTGAGGTCGTAGGCAAAGAGGACCCGACCATCGGGTCGCTGTAGTCCGCGCGCATCGAGCAAGGTTTTGGTGATCGCCATAGCCGATTGGTATCACGGCCAGCACACGCTCGACCAATGGGTGGAGTCCGCGATCGGCAGCTGGCCTCCAGTGCAGGAGCGGTGGCGGAGGCTACTTCTGATCCGTACACAATTCAGGGCGCCATGACCGGCAGCGACTTACCGCTGACCGTCAGCACGACCGTGCGGTCGACCTCTCGGACGTTGCTGAGCTGGCCCGTGAGCTCGACGGTGGCACGCGGTGTCTGCGGCGCCGCGGGGTCGCCGACCCCCCAGTTCGAGGCGGTTGCCATCGTTCGACGTCACGACCGCGGCGCGCCCACCCGCGAGCGTCGCATACCAGCGGGCGTTGGGCAACGTGACCTCGCGCCACGCGCGCCGGGCTCTAGCGGTAGCCGCAGCCATGCGGCGTGGGGTCGTTCGTCTTTGCCGACGCCAACGACGATGAGAGTGCCATCCGCTGCTATCGTATAGCTCAGCCAATTGTCGCTCGGATAGGTCGGCGCCAATTCCTCCACCCAGCCGCTTTGTGTGAGCACGTGCAGGCGCGTGCGACAGTCGAGCAGAACCAGTCCACGCGCGGCCTCGAGGCCAGCCGGCTGACAGTCTTCTGTCGCGCGGAGGATGCGCGTCGCTGCTGTCGAACTGTGTGGGAAGATGCCAGCCAGCGGCGCGCGCACATAGGGCCCATGATCGCAGGCCGCATCTTTGTCGCAGCGCGCATCCGGGAAGAAGCGGGGGATCTGCTCGCCCTCCATCAGCCGCGATGACTTGAACCCGCAACAATCCGCACCTCGGCAGGCCGGCCCGTCGAAGCCTGGCCCCATCTCGAGCATACTCACCGTGTCTTCGGCCTCGGCAGCGGTCTGCCGCTTGGAGGGCCGCTTTATCGGCGGCTTCTTCGGCGCGGGTCCGGGCCCATCGCTCTTTGCCGAGCCGGGTCGCGTAGCCCAACCAGTTGTCGACCAGCTGCACGAAGCCGGCACCGCCCTGGTCCTTTGGCGGCGCGCTCGTCACCCAGCTCTTGCCATCGCTCGCGAGCACCGCGAAGCCCGGGTCGGCATGCGTCAGCTCGAATGGCCGCGCCGCCACGATCCAATTGTCCCAGCGCAGCAACGTCGGGTCGTTCACCTGAAGCGTCGCCGGGCGCGCGTCGCCCTTTGGGCCCACGACGACGAGTCCGCCCGTCACGGTGGCTAGGACGATGGTTCCGTCGCCCCGAACGCGCACGTCTCGCACCCTGATCGGGTGTGTGGCTTGCTCCCAGCTCGTGCCGTCATTCGAACGTAGCAGGTGCTCGCCCGCGACCGCGAGCCAGGTCTTGCCCTCATGGTCGACGACCCGTCCCGGGGCACCGAACGGCACATAGGCAGCCAGCTCGGTCGCACGAGCGATCGGCGCCCGCAGGCTCTCTTCGCCGCGCGTCGCGATGAGGAAGCCCGTCGGGTCATAGACCGTGAACTCCAGCGGCGGCGGCACAAACCCGAGCACACCGTCCGCGCGACTCTCGATGAGCGCGCCGCGATCCGTCCGGACGAACGTAAAGTGCTCGTCCCAGGCGAGCAACCAGGTGAACCCCAACACCGGGTCGACCGCCCAGCTGCGTCCATGTCGTCGACGAAGCGCCAGCGCGGGAACTCTTCGCCCGCGGCTGCAGCCACGACGGCCGCGCCAGCTCCGGACCTCCCAACTCCAACATCTTCGGCCCCGCTTGGATGGGCGTGGGCGGCGCGGCGACGCTCACGGTCTCAGAGCTCTGTGGCTCGAGGACGAGCGCCACTCCCACAACCAATGACCGCACCGAGCCCGAGCCCACCCGTCAACCGTCGGAACACACGCATGCTCGACTCCAGCCGCAGGCGACATCCACGTCTCGAACGACCGTGATCGCGGGCCGATCCTTGTCACCACGCCTCACCCGTCAACCGGGGCCTCCAGACATCACCGACCCCACCTCCAGTGGATTTCGCCGAGCACGCCCGCCGTGCCGTGGGGAGGCGCGAGCCACGGAAGTCCTGGTCGACCATCTCCTGCCATCCCGTTGCGTCTGTGCGGCCTCGCGCGAGGATCACATGGAACCCGAGGCTCGTGAGTCAGCCCGCACAACGGGTGCTTGTCACACCCACTGCTGGGCGGTATGAAGCGTAATACAGTGTTTGCGCAGGAGGAAAATGATGAGTCGTCACGCCACCGAGAGTAGAACGACAGTTGCCATGATGGCAGTCGCCGTGATTTTCGTGGTCGCGCTCGGGGGCTGCTTTCCCGACCCTCCAGAGTGTGGGCACTCCCTTCTATGTCCCATGAGTACCGACCCTTGCATCAAAAACGTGTGTGTCGATGCCAAGTGCGTGGAGGAGTCTGTCGAACTCGAAGAGTGCGTGGAGCCAGACTCGGGCGGCGGGGACGCGGATATTGAAGTCGTCAATGCTGACGCTACCGAGACAAGTGTTGGCGCCGACGTGGCGTCGGACTCAGACGCGACACGGGAGACTGTTGCCGCAGACGAGGTAGGCGGCATCGACAGTGATTCTGCGGATGTCTGTCCTGATGGATGCGCGCACCTTGATGGTGATTGTGTGCGTGGTGCTTGCGTCGACGGCGCATGCGCTGCGGAACCTGTCTCAGGTCCTTGCGATGACAATATCCAATGCACCGAAAACGATCATTGTGATAGTGGTGTATGTGTTGGGGTTTATGATTCCGAGATCTGTGCGTGCGAATCCGATGCTGATTGCGATGATAGGAATGCTTGCACCGGAAAAGAGACTTGCGGTTCGGACAAGCAATGCAAGCCTGGAAACTCGGTGGTCTGCGGAGCAAGCGAAGACTCATGTAAGAAGAGCGTTTGCGTTACGGCGACGGGTGATTGTTCATTTGAAAACCTCAGCGGCAATGCATGTGATGATGAGCTGGGATGCACTATTGACGACGCGTGCGTCAACGGCGTCTGCCAGGGCGCACGAGTCGAGTGTATTCCGCAATTGCCATGCGCAACCGCAATCTGTGACGAGCCAGCCGGGAGTTGCGTATATGGTATTGGTAGCTGCGGGTGTCTGGACAACGCTGACTGCGATGACGGCAACGACTGCGACGGCAAAGAGATCTGCGACGCCAGTGGAAAGTGTCAGGAAGGTCCGCCAATTGTCTGTGCTGCTTCGACCGTTGAATGCAAAGCGAACATCTGCCGGGCAGGCTCGTGTGTGCTCGAGCCACTGGACGATACCGAGTGCAACGACGGTTCGGGCTGCACGGAAACTGATCGTTGTAACAATGGTGCTTGTGTCGGCATCGACGTTGCTTGCGTCGATGTGGTTTCGTGCGGCGAGGGAACCTGCAGCGAGCCCAACGGTGTGTGCAGCTTCGACCGCAGCAACTGCGAATGCGCGACGGATGGCGACTGCGATGACAATGACGCATGCACCGGAAGGGAAACCTGTTCGCCCGCTGGCACCTGTCAAGCTGGCACTAATGTAGTCTGCTCGCCCTCTGCTGTACCCTGTAAGAAGAGCGCCTGCACACCGGCAACCGGTTCATGCTCGCTCGTGAATGATGACCTCGCGACCTGCGACGACGGTCAGTTTTGTACGGAGAACGACAAGTGCAGCTCGGGTTTCTGCACCGGTGTCACGCGCGGCTGCAATGATGGAATCGGGTGCACCACTGATAGCTGTTCAGAGGCGGCCGACCAATGCAGCCATATCGCCGTGAACTGCTGCGCTGTCGATGCCGACTGCAACGACAACCTCGTGTGTAACGGGGTCGAGACCTGTGATACGGGCACGTTGGCCTGTCGCAGCGGAGTTCCTCCGGCCAACGGATTTCCTTGCAATGACGGGCTAGCGTGTACCGGACCGGACTCTTGCCAAGGCCAGGCTTGTATTGGTGCAACGCTCTCATGCAATGATGGCCTGAGCTGTAGTGTCGACTCGTGCAGCGAAGGGACGGGAGGATGCGTCAACGATACGTCGGCCTGCGAATGCGTCAACAACACTGACTGCGACGATGGGCTCAGTTGCACCACGGATGTCTGCAACGCCAGCGGGGTTTGCAGCCACTCGATAGCCGCCGGGAGCTGCTATATCGATGGCGTGTGTTATGCGAATGGCATCACCGCTCCGCGCGCGCCGACGTGCGCGGTCTGCCGTACAGCGACGAGCCAAACGGCGTGGTCCACCGTTGGGGGTACAAATCAGTGGCCCTTGGCGATGGGGTATTGGGGTAATACGAGCATTTCGCCGTCGGTTGAGTTCTCTGCGCTATGTCATCCGACTGCGATCAGTTGTCACAACTGCTATGTCGAAGCTGCGAGCGCCAGTAGCAGCGTCAACCAGACGGCATCCCGGATCACTGACGCCTTGACTCGTGGGGCTGACGTCATCGAGTTCGATGTTGTTGATGTCGTCGGCGTACCTCGAGTATCGCATGATGACACTGGTCTCTCGACCCGGGCTGCGTTAGAGGATGTACTGTCGTCGGAGGCATGGGGTTCGTATCGACCAATCCTGTTCCTCGAGATAAAGGAACAGCAATCGACTGCTGCATTTATAAATGAAGTCATCGAGGCCGTGGTCAGCGCTGGCTTTGCAGACTCCGGGCGAGTGGTTGTGCTGCGCGCCTTCTCTGGATTGGACAGTGCGCTGTCTCTCGCACGAACGGCACTGATGAGCCACCCGAACCGCGCTGCGTTTCGCCTTCACCTGCTCTTCGACACGAATCAAGGAGCGTCAGTGAACCAGATGAAGGCCTTGGTCGATGGCGCGGTCGCCAATGGTTTTAATGGGGTCGAGCTTAACTATCGTCATCGCGCGATTCTCACGAAGCTGCAATACGCACGATCGCGCGGCCTCGCTACGGGCATCTGGACCGTGCCTGCGTTCCTGGGGGAAATGTTGCTGGGTGCGCTCGTCGACGATGTGGATGTCGTTACAACGGAGCTGTCGTTGGATGTCGCAAAAGCCGTAGTAAATACCAACAAGAGCCTCGTCCATCTCGATGTGAGTGCGCTGGGGACCGGGGTAGCGCAGGTTCCGTACTTCCAGGCTGGGCCAGCAACGGTGAACGTGGCGCTGGGCGGTGGAACGCCCACCCTGGTTGCCGACCCGCAGTACGGTGGTCGAACGGCGCTGAAGTTCGTGTCGTCATCGAGTCAGTCCCTGAGCTTGTATGACGCGGACAATGCAGCAAGTGACGGGTACATGGTCGCGTTCTATGGCCAGATCAACATCGACGGAATCATCCCGAACGATGGAGACGTGAAGGTCCTTATGGGCAAGGCGGATAGCGGAGGTGTTAGCCTCGAATTGAGCAATCCAGCCGGCGCGGTCCCAAACCTCTTGCGGTTCGTCATCAACGTCGGCGGTACCTACTACTACGCCGACCTCGCGTCCACGAGCGTGCCAAGCGATACGCCCGTCCTCATCATCGGCGCATATGACGGTTCGGGCGGTGTTCGGATGACGGTCGATGGGTCCGACGCCAACGTTGTCGTACCCACTGCGAATGGCGGCGTACTGACGAACAACTCCCCAATCGTTATTGGCGCAGATCCTCAGGGTGTCGTGACGCGACGATTCTTCCTAGAAGGGACGGTCCAAGTGCTGAAGGTTGTGTCTTGGCCCCAGAACTTCTGATGATGAGAGTTGCATCGAGAGCAGAAGACAATGGATGAGTCAACGCTGCGGCCAAAGGCGCATTGGGTTTGGCTGGTGTTTCTATTGTTCGTGGCCCTTATTGGCTATTGCTTCGTCCGTAATGTGGTCGCGACGTGGGATTTCACGACAGACGATGCGTATATTACACTGCGTTATTCGCGGAACCTGGTAGACGGCCATGGAATTGTCTGGAACGGCGGCGAAGCACCGCCGGTCGAAGGCTATTCGAACTTCAGCTTCGTCATTGCCGGTGCGGCGGGGATCTCAATTGGACTCGACCCCGTCGATCTGTTGAAGTGGCTCGGGGTTCTTGGGCTGGGACTCGGTTGCGCGGCGAGTTGGTATATCGCTCGTAGGTTCGTCGGGCGTGTCGCTGCGCTGTTGCCGGCCTTGTTCATCGTGACCTATCGTGGGACGGCGTACTGGGCGGTCAGTGGCCTCGAGACTGGGTTCTATCTAGGTTTGACCTTGCTGTGCGTTGCGCTCTGGTTGCGGGGGATTGGCTTCGCAACGGATGGCGGTCGAAGGGCGCCGAGCGTACGATGGCTTGGAGCTGCCTACTTTGTTGCGATGCTGGTCGCGCTGACCAGGCCTGAGGGCGGCCTCATCGCGGTCGTACTGACGCTGGCCTCCTGGCAGGGGTCATGGCGTGAGACGTTGGCGCTGATGTGGCGGCCCTTGGCCCTGTTCACGGTGCCAGTTGCGGCTTTCCTCATTTGGAAGCTCGCGCACTTCGGCGCGCTCATGCCCAATTCGGCCAAGTGCAAGGCGCTGTTCACTGGCGATGGCAATGCGTTGACGCGAGACTATTGGGCGATCGCTGCGCCGTGGGTGATGCTATCGCTCGCCTATCCTTGGCGGGAGCTTGGTCGGCGTCATGTCGTGTTCTGGCTCTACCCATTGGCGTACGCGATCTTGCTGGTGGGAGTGGACCCGATTATCGGTCAGTGGAATCGTCATGCACTGACACCTTGGAGCTTCCTCGTCATTGCAGGGACGATTGGGCTTGTTCGGGTGACTGACCTCGCACTCGGGACGCTTCGTTGGTTTGGCAGAGCTGAGATGCGTGCTGCGTTTGTCGCTGTGGGTGCCGCCGTGTGGGTCGCATTCACGGTTGCTGATCCGACCGGCAGCCTCGAGAAGGAGGCAGCATTCTACGCACGGCGGATGGCGGCTCGTGCGGAGCTTGGGGACTGGCTCGAGAGTCGTCTTGGGCCGGACGATTGGGTTGCAGTCGGAGATTGCGGGATGGTGCCCTATCGAATCCACGCCAAGGTGCTGGACCTCTTCTGTCTCAACAGCAGAGAGATCAGCATGCCCCCCGTAGCGTTCGACGCCAAGCGTGTCGCGCAGCTCGTGGTGGACCGGCACCCCAAGGCGATCGTGTTCCACAGCCGCGAGCAGAACAAGCGCATACCTCGACATGAGTATGGCATCTATGGCGCCCTGGCGCTGCGACCCGAACTCGAGGCGGGGTACCGCCACGCGACGACGATCGGAGCTCCCGGCGACGACTTCCAGTATTGGGTCTACCTGGCGAAGTAGGACGATCATTAGGCGGTTGCTGAACGACAACTACTCCTGACCAGCGACGACAACTATTTCTGACCGGCTGGACCGGGCGTCGCTGGCGTGACCCGAAGATCCCGAAAGAACGGGAGGATCGCAAGTGGTTACGGACCAACAGGTGAGGCGTCTGATGGCAGAGTGCTTGTCGGAGTCGATGGCCGCCATCAAGCGCGGCACGCAGAGCGCATTCTTGCGACTCGGCAGGATCCCCCAGTGGCACCAGACCGACCACTCGACTGCGGCGACGCATGAAATCGGCGCCGGAGAGCGTGGCTTCAATCGCGACTACCTCGCATTCATGGCCCATATCGACGTGAAGCCACGCAC
>Ga0209181_10005023_pt1 | contig 19260 bp, 16 predicted proteins | sample MAT05_FD_187208 | JGI IMG/M metagenome (GOLD analysis project Ga0209181, IMG submission 187208) | Freshwater microbial communities from Lake Fryxell liftoff mats and glacier meltwater in Antarctica - MAT-05 (SPAdes) (version 2) | ecosystem: Environmental > Aquatic > Freshwater > Ice > Liftoff... | reverse complement strand
TTGAAATAATCCGGGCAGGGTAGGGCATGTTGAGTTTATAGGGTAAACCGTTGGCAGATCAACGTGCTAAATAAGTTCCCCCTGTCTCACCCAGCGCACAATGCTACGAACGTAGTGGCGCACAGCGCGTATCCGAATGTTTTGGAAAATATGGCGCAAAGTAATGCAATCCCCGGCTCTTCAGTAGGTGACCACAATCACCAGTCCGACTGACCCCGCTCATCAGACTGCCCTTTTGGGCACTTATACTTTTGTCGAGAAAAAGAGTTGCAACTCTTTAAATATTTTTCTCACCGTCAACATCCTCTCCGTCATGTTCGGAAAAGCAACTTTCCTCGTCGCCCTGCTACTGCTCGCTGTATTCGCTTGCACTTCCAAAAAAGAAGCTGACAATGCCGCTAAAAAAGCGCCCTCTCCATCTGACATCGCTGCTACACAGCCCGAAATACATGGTGTCGAAGTCAAAACCATCGAGCTCAGCACCCCGCTCAACAAAGACTGGGTGACCGCTGGCCAAGGCACCTACGACCTCAAATGCTCGGCCTGCCACAAACTCAGCGACGAAAAACTAGTCGGCCCCGGGTGGAAAGGTGTTACGCAGCGCCGCGAACCTGTCTGGATCATGAACATGATCACCAACGTTGACATGATGCTCGAGAAAGATGCCGAAGCGCAGAAGCTCCTTGAACAGTGTCTGGTGCGGATGCCCAACCAGAATGTAAGCCAAGAGGAAGCCCGTAAGATCATTGAGTTCATGCGCTCCAACGACGGCTTGCGTTAGAAGGAAGTGGCTCTGCTGCCATATACTGTAAGTCGCAATCATTTCAAAATCAATATTTTTATGAAATACAAACCTCTATTGCTCCTCTTGGCGGCAGCCATCGCGCTGCCCTCCATGCTGCTACATTCCGGTTGTAAACCCCGCAACCCCGTCACCGCTGTGGAGGGGGACGCCGCTCAAAAAGTCTACGTTGCCCCCGGTAAATACGACGAGTTCTACAACATCGTGTCCGGCGGCTTCAACGGCCAGGTAGCCGTGTATGGCATCCCCTCCGGCCGCCTGCTGCGCATCATTCCAGTCTTCTCCCTGAACCCCGAAAGCGGCTGGGGATTCAGCGAAGAGACCAAGCCGATGCTCAATACCTCCCACGGCCCCGTTCCGTGGGACGATTCCCACCACATCGCCCTGTCTACTACCAATGGTGAGCACGACGGCCGCTGGGCATTCGTGAACGGCAACAACACGCCGCGCATCGCCCGCATCAGCCTGAAAACTTTCCGCACCGAGGAAATCATCGAAATCCCCAATAGCTCCGGCAACCACTCCTCACCTTTCCTGACAGAGAACTCGGAGTACGCCATCGCCGGTACCCGCTTCAGTTATCCGCTGGACGACGACGATTCCAATCCCGACGTAGCCATCAGCAGCTACAAACAAAACTTCAAAGGCACCGTCTCTTTCATCGGCATCAACCCCGAGACTGGCCGCATGGGCATCAGTTTCCAGGTGCTGACGCCCGGCGTGAACTTCGACCTCAGCCGCGGCGGTCGTGGCCCCTCGCGCGACTGGTTTTTCTTCTCCTGCTACAATACCGAACAGGCCAATACCCTGCTCGAAGTAAACGCTTCGCAAAAGGACAAGGACTTCATCATGGCCCTCAACTGGAAGAAATGTGAGGAGTACGTGAAGGCCGGCAAGGGCAAAAAATCGAAGGTCCGTTACGCCCACAACGTGTACGACGATAAAACGCATACCGGCACTTCGACCATTGAAACGGAGACGATCGTGCTCGATCCTAAGGAGCTGAAAGACATCGTGTACTTCATGCCCTGCCCGAAATCACCGCATGGCTGCGACGTGGACCCGACCGGCGAATACATCTGCGGCTCCGGCAAACTGGCCGCCATGATCCCGGTGTTTTCCTTCAGCAAAATCCAGAAAGCCATCGCCGATAAAAGCTTCGAGGGAGAATTCGATGGTATTCCGGTGCTGAAATACGACGCGGTGCTGCACGGCGAGGTGAAAAAACCCGGCCTTGGCCCCTTGCACACCGAATTTGACGGCAAAGGTTTTGCTTACACCTCGTTTTTCGTCTCCTCCGAGATCGTGAAATGGAACATTAAAACACTTGAAGTCGTGGACCGTGTGCCGACTTACTACTCCATTGGCCACCTCAGCATCCCCGGCGGTCCGACCAGCAAACCGCATGGCAAATACGTCATCGCCTACAACAAGATCACCAAAGACCGCTACCTGCCGACGGGACCGGAACTTACCCAATCCGCCCAGTTGTACGACATCAGCGGCGAAAAGATGAAACTCCTGCTCGACTTTCCGACGACCGGCGAGCCGCACTACGCCGAAGCCATTCCCGCCAGCCTGGTGTCGCCCAAGTCGGTGAAAATCTTCAAAATCGAGGAGAATCAACATCCATACGTTGCCAAAGGTGAGAAAGAGGCCAAAGTGTTCCGCGAAGGCAACAAAGTCCACGTGAACATGACCACCATCCGCTCTCACTTTGTGCCGGACAACATCGAGGGGGTGAAACTCGGCGACGAGGTGTATTTCCACATCACCAACCTGGAACAAGACTGGGACGTGCCGCACGGCTTCGCGGTGAAAGGCGCGAACAACGCCGAAATCCTCGTCATGCCGGGCGAGACCTGCACCCTCAAATGGGTACCCGACCGGATCGGCGTCGTGGCCTTCTACTGCACCGACTTCTGCTCGGCACTGCACCAGGAAATGCAGGGGTACATTCGTGTATCGCCGCGAGGCTCCAGTGTGCCGATCACCTTCAGCACGGGCAAGAAGACCGAGACGACGGGAGCAACTAAGTAATTGGTTGATAAAGGTTGATAAAGGTTGATGAAGGTTGATCAACCTTCATCAACCTTCATCAACCTTTATCAACCTTCATCAACCATTTCCCACCCATGGTACTCAGCAAAACAACCCGCGTCCTCCTCGGTATAGCGAGCCTGTTGCTCCTCATCACCTATTTCGTGCCTTTATGGCAAATCCTGCTCTGGGCCCCGCAGTATCCGGAAGGTCTGACCATGAAAATTTGGGTGAGTAAACTGAGCGGCGAGGTAGACATCATCAACGGCCTCAACCACTACATCGGCATGAAGCACATCAGCACCGGGATGTTCCCAGAGTTCCAGTTTTTGGGCATTCTGGTCGGCTTTCTGATCGCAGTCGGGCTGGCGGCGGCCGGGTTGGGCAATGCGCGTATCCTGTTCTTTTTCACGCTGCTGTCCTATGTGTATGGTGTAGCGGCGATGTGGGATTTCTGGCGCTGGGGCTACGAATATGGCCATAATCTTGACCCAAAGGCGGCCATCATCGTGCCAGATATGTCGTACCAGCCACCGCTGATCGGTTACAAAAACCTGCTCAACTTTACCTCCTACTCGGGTCCCGACACGGGAGCCTGGATCATCATTGGGGTGTGCTTACTGGCTACCGCGCTATGGTGGTGGGAATTTTTCAAAAACCGAAAAATGAAGCGGACGAAGGGCTCTGTGGCCGGTAAAACAGGGGTGGCCACGGCTGTTGTCATGCTGCTCTTTTGCTCCTCCTGCACCACTGGTCCGGAGCCCATCCGCTACGGGCAGGACAATTGCCATCACTGCCAGATGACGCTCATGGATAAGCGGTTCGGGGCGGAAATCGTGACGAACAAAGGCAAAATTTATAAGTTCGACGACCTGAACTGTCTTGTCAATTTTATGAAAGCGGGTACCGTACCGGAAACCAACATTGCCCAAATCATAGCGGTTGATTTCCAAAAACCCCGCTCGTTTGTGGACGTACACCAAGCTCTTTTCCTTCAAAACGAAGCCATCAAAAGCCCGATGCGCGGCGACGTGGCCACTTTTTCGGATCAGAAAGACCTGGAAGCGGTGAAGGCGGAAGTGGGCGGCGGAAAGGAGCTGCGATGGGCGGAGGTGAAAGCCGGATGGTGAGTAGGTGAATTAAATATTTCGCCGCTCTGCGGCTACCTAAACAGTTATAACTTTTTAAACATACAAAAACAAATTTTATGCTGCATAAGTATTTGAAAGTCACAAAATTACTTCTACTGTTTACTTTAAATCTTTCCGCCGCCACCCACCACGTGGGCAACGGCCAACCCAACGCTACCATCCAGCAGGCGCTGTTCAAAGCCCAACCCGGCGACACGATCTTCGTACACGAGGGTAGCTACGCCGAAGGCAACCTGGCCATAGACAAATCCTTGGCCCTCCTCGGCATCGGCTATCCGGTGCTGGATGGACAGCACCGCTTTGAAATGATCACCGTCACGGCTTCCGACGTGTGCATCCGGGGCTTCGAGCTGCGCAACAGTGGCCAGCTTAGTACGCTCGACGTGGCGGGCATCAAAGTGCTATCCGCCAACCGGGTCGTGGTGGAAGACAACCGCCTGCGCGACTGCAATTTCGGTATTTACCTCTCCGACGCCAATGATTGCCGGGTAGCCCGCAACGACATCCAGGGTATTATTAAGGAAGAGCAGAACAGCGGCAACGGCATCCACCTGTGGAAGTGCGCGCGGGCACTGGTGGAGGGGAACCACCTGACCGGCCAGCGCGACGGCATCTATTTCGAGTTTGTGACCGACTCCGAGATCCGGTACAACGAAAGCGAGCAGAACCTGCGTTATGGCCTGCATTTCATGTTCTCGCACCACGATTACTACCACCACAACCAATTCCACCACAATGGCGCGGGCGTGGCCGTGATGTACTCCCGGCAGGTGCAAATGACGGAAAACGAATTCCGGTACAACTGGGGCGGCAGCGCCTATGGCATTCTGCTAAAAGACATTTCGGACAGCCACATCTGGCGAAATACCTTCGAGCACAATTCGGCGGGCGTGTACATGGAAGGCGCGAGCCGCATCATCCTGGAACAAAACCAGTTTCGCGAAAACGGCTGGGCCCTGCGGGTGCAGGCCAGCTGCGACGCCAACGTGATCCGCCAGAATAACTTTTTCGGCAACTCCTTCGACGTGTCCACCAACGGCAGCCTGGTGCTCAACACCTTCGACGGCAACTACTGGGACCGCTACGAGGGCTACGACCTCCACCGCGACGGCGTGGGCGACGTGCCGTTTCGCCCGGTCAGCCTCTACGCCGTAGTAGTGGAAAGAATGCCCTACGGCCTCATGCTGATGCGCAGCTTCATGGTCTATCTGATGGACAAGGCCGAAAAGATCATCCCTTCGCTCACGCCGGAGCAACTCATGGATGAGAAACCGGCGATGCAACCACTGGCGATATAGACTTTACAAGTTTCAAAAACTTGGAAAGTCTGGTAGTGACATTCTTAATAAGATTCTATTATAAACTTAAAAACCATGCTTGTACCGCAGCGCATTTTGACCGGTGGCAAATGTTGTTTTTTGAAACTATTGACAGCATTTTTGAAGGGGAAAAAGTAGATGATGCCAAAAGACGGGTAGAAGCAATGAGTATGTTGATCCAGCATAAAATCAAGGCCAGCGAAAGCAAAGGCTTTATTCAATAAACATTCTTTCAATAGTAAAACGCAATCGCATGAAAATCAACTTCTTATTTCGCTTCATGCTGGTCCTGCTGGTGCTGGCCACCTTTGCCTACTGCACCAACACCGCACCTGACCAATCATCCTCCACCAGCTATTCGCCGACCTCTGCAGCCGGTGGGCAATCGGCCGTGCAAGACGATGTATCCCAAAAAGACGTAGTGAAGGTAGCTGCCAGCAGCCCAGACCACACCACCTTAGTCACCGCCGTAAAAGCCGCCGAACTGGTGGACGTGCTGTCTAATGCCGGACCCTTTACGGTGTTCGCACCGACCAACGCCGCGTTCAGCCAGCTGCCCGCCGGTACCGTAGAAGACCTGCTAAAACCCGATAAAAAAGAGACGTTGCAGGATATTTTGCAGTATCATGTCGCCGTAGGAGTGTACAAACCGGAAATGCTGCAAGACGGTCAGGTGATCTCCATGGCCAATGGCGGCAACGTCACCATCGGTTTCAAAGACGGAAAAATGACGGTCAACGGCGCCAATGTGCTAGCGACCATCCCGGCCAGCAATGGCATCGTCCACGTAATTGACGGGGTGCTTTTACCTAAATAAAAAAGTGATGCGTTATATGTTATGATCGTACTCGCAAGCGGCAATAACTCATAACTAATAACTTCAAAAAAATGCTCGAATCCACCCATCTGTCCAAATCCTTCGGCAAACTCAAGGCGCTTGACCGCCTGAGCATCCGGATGGAAGCCGGGCAGGCCGTGTCGCTCGTGGGGCCGAACGGTTCCGGCAAAACCACCTTCCTGAAATGCTTGCTCGGACTCGTCATCCCGGACAGCGGCGACCTGACCTTAAACGGGCAAACCATCCTTGGCCGTTGGGACTACCGGCAGCAGATCGGCTATATGCCCCAGATCGGGCGTTACCCGGATAATATGCGCGTCGGTCAGGTATTCGATATGGTGCGGGAAATCCGGCGCGACACGTTTCATCGCTTGGACGACGACCTGATGCGGGCCTTTGAAGTCGGGAAATTTGCCCACAAAACCATGCGCACCCTCTCCGGCGGCACCCGCCAAAAAGTGAACGCCTGCCTGGCTTTCCTGTTCGACCCCGACGTGCTGGTGCTGGACGAGCCGACTGCCGGGTTGGACCCGGTAGCCTCCGAAATACTAAAAGAAAAAGTACTGGCTGAAAAAGCCAGGGGCAAACTGGTGCTGGTTACTTCCCACATCCTCAGCGATCTGGAAGAATTGACCACCGACGTGATGTACCTCATCGAAGGCCAGCTGCAATTTTACCAGTCCATCGAACAATTGAAATCCCGCACCGGCGAGGACAAACTCAACCGCGCCCTGGCGCAGGTGATGAAACAAAATGCTACGAATCGTTAAATATGTCCTGTACGACATCCTGCAAAACCGGATCGTCATTGGCTATACCCTGTTTTTGCTGGCGGTATCGCTGGGCTTGTTCAATCTGAGCGGCGACCCGACGAAAGGGCTGGTCAGCCTGCTGAATGTCGTGCTGATCGTCACGCCCTTGGTCAGCATTGTATTCGCCACCATCCACTTTTACAATGCCGCCGAATTCATCGAGTTGCTGGCTGCGCAGCCCATCCGGCGCAGCCTAATCGTATGGAGCACTTTTTTCGGTTTGGCCGTGGCCATGACCTTGGCCGTGTTGATCGGCATCGGCATTCCGGTCGCGCTGTATGCGCCCAATGCGACAGGGCTGACCCTGGTGATCGTAGCGGCTGCACTGTCGGTGGCTTTTGTGTCCATTGCGCTGTTGGCAGCAGTGCTCACCCGCGACAAGGCGAAGGGTATCGGCGCAGCCTTATTGCTGTGGTTCTATTTCGCGCTGCTGTACGATGCTTTGGTGTTGTTCCTGATGTTCAGTTTCGCCGACTACCCGCTGGAAAAAGCAATGCTGGCCTTCATCTCGCTCAATCCAATTGATTTGGCACGAGTAGTAGTACTGCTTCAAATGGATATCTCTGCGCTGATGGGTTATACAGGCGCTTTGTTCCGGGAGTTTCTCGGCACCGGCTGGGGTATTGGTTTTGCTGTAGTAGTATTGTTGCTGTGGGTGTTTGTTCCTATTAGCGTGGCAGTGCGAGTGTTCCGTCGGAAGGATTTGTGATATTCTAAGATATGCGCCTGAAAGGATATTTTTTCACCGTCGAAAGTTTCTATAATTTATATTATGTTAAATAAAACCCTAAAATTCACCTGCCCCTGATTTTTTCTGCAAATCCCGGCGCACATTCTACCTTAGCTGGGCAAAAACAAATTCTGATTTATTTGCCAGAGGGTTCTCTGGCGTACCGGAAAATGAAGAACACATACTACGACCTTGTCGCTCAGACCTTTGACTTTCCTCAGGACGGATTTAATCTCAAGGATAACCGACTCCTCTTTAATGATATCGATATTTACGATTTGGTTCGAAAGTATGGTACGCCGCTTAAACTGACGTATCTTCCTAAGATTGGTGAAAAAATCCAGACCGCTCGTAAACTCTTCCGGGATGCCATCCAGCGGCATAACTACAACGGAAAATATATTTACTGCTACTGCACCAAAAGCTCCCACTTCGCTTTTATCCTGAATGAGGTGCTGGAAAATGGGACTCAATTGGAGACTTCATCTTCATTTGATATTGACCTGGTGTGGCGGCTGTACCGTCAGGGCAAGATCAATAAAGGCACTACGATCGTCAACAACGGGTTCAAGCCAAAGCAGTATTTGGAGAAAATTGCTTTATTAATTAATGAAGGCTTTCACAATGTAATTCCGGTTTGTGATAATGCAGATGAATTGGAACAGTATAATACACTGGTTCACAAGGATAAATGCAACATTGGCATTCGTATGGCTACGGAAGAAGAGCCGAATTTTGAATTCTACACGTCTCGTTTGGGTATTCGTCAGAGTGAAGTTATTCCATTTTACCATGAAAAAATTGCCACAAATCCCAAATTTGAACTGAAAATGCTCCACTTTTTTGTGGATATTGGCATCAAAGACACCATTTATTATTGGAGTGAACTCAAGAAGGGGATTAAGACCTATTGCCAACTTCGCAAACTCTGCCCTACCCTATCAGCACTGAATATCGGTGGCGGCATGCCGATTCGCAACTCTTTGAGTTTTGATTACGACTATCCTTATATGGTCAGCGAAATTGTAAGGATGATCAAGGAGTACTGCGATAGCGAAGGTGTGCCGGAACCTGATATTTATTCTGAGTTTGGAAAATTCACCGTTGGCGAAAGTGGCGCTACCATTTTTTCTGTGATCGGCAAAAAAAAGCAGAATGATGCAGAAGAGTGGTATATGCTCGACAACTCGCTCATCAATACGCTGCCCGATAGTTGGGGCATTAAAGAGCGCTTTATTCTGTTGCCCTTGAATCACTGGGAAAAGGAATACCAACGCGTTAACATTGGCGGCATTAGTTGCGACAACGCCGATTATTATAATTCAGAAGCGCATATCAATCAGGTCTATCTTCCATCTTATGATCTGGAAAAAGACGAACCACTTTATCTTGGCTTCTTTCACACCGGGGCGTATCAGGAGGCACTGAGCGGTTATGGCGGTCTAAAACACTGCCTGATTCCTGCTCCCAAGCACATTCTGATTGACAAAAATTACTATGGCGAGTTTGTCGATTGGGAAATTTTTCAGGAACAGGATGCAGAGTCCATGCTGAAAATTTTAGGGTATTGAATGGTAAGGAACGGGCAAATAATAACTTGTAAGTTAGCATATCAAATTTACAAGTTATTATTTGCCCGTTCCTAAGCACCTCCCCTACCCTACCTGCGGACAATTTCACTCGCTGAGTTCAATCAGGTGCTCTTCCGCCTTCACATTTCGAGCGGTCAGGCCTGGCAATACCTGTTTCCGAATTACTTCCGCTGTGATAGGAAAGCCGTCATAATTTAAAACCGGAACAAGCCGTAAAGGATTGATTTCCAGTTCGTTAATAAGAAGCGAGCGCATTTGTGCATCCCGGTTTTGTTCTACAACATATACACGATCATGTTGGGCGATGAAATCGCGCACTGCATTGCTGAAAGGTGTAGCACAAAGCCGCATGGCATCTAGTGGAAGCCCGTCAGCAGCCAACTGCTCGAGTGCTTCCAGCGCCGCATAAGTTGAGGTGCCAAAGAAAATCATCCCATCGCGGCTGCGGTTTTTTTCCTGATAAAACTCCGGTGCAGGGACATATTGCTTGGCCGTTTCCCATTTTTTTAAGAGCCGATCCATGTTACGGGCGTATGGCTCGCCATCTTCCGTATAGCGTGCGTACTCATCCCGGGAGGTGCCACGAGTAAAAAACGAACCTTTGGTCGGGTGAGTACCTGGTAGGGTGCGATAGGTGATGCCATCTTCGTCGCGGTCCAGATAGCGGCCAAATTGCTCGGTTAACTCATCTAAATCTTTGGCAGACAGGACTTTGCCTCGATCGTACTGATGCGCGTCGTCCCAAGTGAGCGGCGCTGTCAGGTGATCATTCATGCCGAGATCAAGGTCAGTCATAATGATGACTGGCGTTTGCAGCCGTTCTGCTAAATCAAAAGCTTTGACAGTCAGGTGAAAACACTCCGTGGGTGTACTGGGGAACAGCAAAATATGTTTCGTGTCGCCGTGAGAAGCATAGAACGCCAGCGTAATATCTGATTGTTGGGTACGTGTCGGCATGCCTGTACTCGGTCCGGCGCGTTGTACGTCAATCAACACAGTCGGAATTTCGGCGAAATAGGCAAGCCCTAAAAACTCATTCATCAGGGAGACCCCGGGACCGCTGGTGGCGGTGAATGCGCGTGCTCCATTCCAGGAAGCGCCGATGACCATGCCAATGGCAGCCAGTTCATCTTCTGCCTGCACAATGGCTACATTGTTACGGCCAGTGACCGGATCATAGCGAAACTTTTTAGCGTATTTCGCAAAAGCATCGGCTACTGAGGTGGAAGGCGTAATCGGGTACCAGGCCAGCACAGTAGCGCCTGCATAAACTGCTCCAAGCCCACACGCCGTATTACCACTGAGCAAAATGCGGTCGCCCACAAGATCGCGTCTTTCAAGGCGAAGTGGAAGCCGGTCCGGATAGTGTTTATGGATGTAATCCACCCCCAGTTGCAGGGCCTGGTGGTTGAGCGGGATCAATTTTTCTTTTTTGCGGAATTGCTCGGCAATCAATGACTTGAATAACTCCAGATCCATATCAAGCAGCGCAGCAAGCGCTCCCACATAAATCACGTTTTTGAGCAACAAGTGCGAGCGTGGGTCGGTAGCGAATTGCTGTCGGCAAAGGTCAATCATCGGGACTCCGATATAATTCAGGTCTTCGCGAATGAACTCTTTATCCAACTGTTTGGTATTGTCATACATAAAATAGCCGCCGGGACGCACTGCTGCCACGTCTTTGGTATAACTCTGTGCATTCACCGCCACCATAATATCAATACCAGCCCTGCGGCCCAAATATCCATGCTCGCTGACGCGCACTTCAAACCAGGTCGGCAACCCCTGAATATTAGAGGGAAAGATGTTTTTGGGTGTAACCGGGATGCCCATGCGAAATACAGCCTTGGCAAACATTTCGTTCGCACTGGCAGAGCCAGTGCCATTTACGTTGGCGAAACGGATGACCAGATCGTTGATGAGCAGTTGATCAGTATGTTGCATCGTACAGTTCAATCAATCAATTAATTCAATACCAATGGTGTTTTGTGTCTGATTTCTTGGATTTTGCCGCATAGCGGGTGAGTTTGCTCAATTTCATAATTTATACCAATTCATGAAAGCACTGATGTCCCGCTTTTGTCACCTGATACAAATACTTTTTCATATCCCACGCTGCTGTCGGGCAACGTTCAGCACAAAGCCCGCAGTGGAGGCATACATCTTCGTCTTTGATCATCACCCGGCCTGTAGGCAAGTCGTCCGACACATAGAGATCTTGACTCAATTCATTGGCAGGCGCACTCAATCGGGTGCGCAAATCTGCTTCCTCTCCATTGATCGTAAAAGTGATGCAGGCTGTCGGACAAATATCTACGCAGGCATCACATTCTATGCACAGCGAGCGCGCAAAGATGGTTTGCACATCGCAATTGAGACAGCGCTGAGCCTCCTGAAAACCTGTCTCAGGCGCAAAGCCGAGTTCTACCTCAAGTTTCCTGTTTTTGAGCGTTACCTCATTAGCGGCATGCGGTACAGGAAATCGCTTGTCATCGCTGATCGGGCTGTGATAACTCCATTCGTGGAGGCCCATTTTCTGTGCAATAAGATTCGTGGTAGGTGGAAGACGCTCCTCGACAATGCTTTTGCCGTTGCAAAAAAGGTCTATCGAAACAGCCGCCTGGTGTCCGTGCGCCACCGCAGTAATGACGTTTTTAGGACCTAAAGCAGCATCGCCGCCAAAAAACACATGGGGCAATGTAGAAACAAAAGTCTCAGGATCAACACTTGCCATCCCCCACTTGTCGAATTCAATGCCCAGGTCGCGTTCGATCCAAGGGAATGAGTTTTCTTGTCCGACGGCCACCAGTACATCGTCGGCCTCGAAAAAAACAAGGGGGTCGCCTGTTGGCTCAAGGCGGCGTTTGCCTGCGGCATCATACACCGAAGCAACTTTTTCAAAGTGCATCCCTACCAGACGCCCTTCTTCAATGACAAATTCCTTGGGAACATGGTTGTTAAAAAACGGAATGCCCTCACGCTGTGCATCTTCAATTTCCCATGGACTGGCTTTCATTTCTTCAAACGGACTGCGCACCACGACCTTCACCTCTTCTCCTCCCACACGACGTGCGGTGCGGCAGCAGTCCATGGCAGTGTTTCCGCCACCCAATACGAGTACCCGGCGGCCAATTTTTTCAGTATGTTCAAACGCAACGCTCGACAACCAGTCAATGCCGACATGAACGTTTTTCCCAGCCTCTTCACGACCCGGCAAATCCAATCCGCGACCTCGTGGAGCACCTGTACCGACAAATATCGCGTCATATCCCTTGCTTAATATGTCGCGCATGCTGCTGACATATTGATTGAAATGGGTGTGAATACCCAGTCGAAGTATATATCCAACTTCCTGGTCGAGCACCGAGTCGGGCAACCGGAAAGAAGGGATTTGACTGCGCATCATACCGCCCCCCTTTGATAGTTCATCGTAGAGATCAATTTCATACCCCAGCGGTGCCAGGTCTCGGGCCACCGTGAGCGAAGCCGGACCTGCGCCGATGAGCGCGATGCGTTTGCCGTTGGGAGCAAACGGCCCTTGCGGCATTTGTGCCAGCACCTCGTCGTCATTTTTGTTATCGGCTGCCACGCGCTTGAGGCGACAGATCGCGACCGGCTTCTCCTCTACCCTACCCCGCCGGCAAGCCGGTTCGCAGGGCCGGTCGCAGGTGCGTCCGAGGATACCCGGGAACACATTCGACTCCCAATTGACCATATATGCATCCGAATACCGCCCCGCAGCGATCAGACGGATGTATTCCGGCACGGGCGTATGCGCCGGGCAAGCCTTCTGGCAATCCACCACTTTGTGGAAATATTCAGGGTCTTTTATATTGGTTGGCTGCATAATCGCTGCTGTTTATATTATTTTAAATTCTTGTTCACATCACCGCTCCACCGCTGTTCATGTTTGCAAAGATGACCCATAACGCCCCTTACAGTCCTTTCAATTCACTCACCAACTTCGTCAGCATCTCTTTCGCATCGCCAAACAACATCCTCGAACGAGGGTGATAAAATAACTCATTCTCAATGCCTGCATAACCGGAGCGCATACTGCGCTTCATGATGATCACATTTTTTGCCTCCCAGGCTTTGATAACCGGCATCCCATAGATGGGGCTGGAAGGGTCATTTTCGGCGGCGGGGTTAACTACGTCGTTGGCACCAACTACAATCACTACATCTGTATTGGGCAATTGAGGATTTACCTCGTCCATTTCCACGAGTTTAGGATATGGTACGTCGGCCTCGGCGAGCAACACATTCATGTGGCCGGGCATCCGGCCCGCCACCGGGTGGATCGCAAAATTGACTTCCACACCTTTGGCTTCCAGGCTTTTTTCAAATTCATGGCAAATGTGTTGTGCTTGTGCCACGGCCAGGCCATAACCCGGCACGATGGTTACTTTGCCCGAATAGGCACAAAGAATGGCCGCATCGGTGAGGCTGATTTCTTTGACTGTCTGGTCGCCACTGCCTTTAGCAGATGAAGCACCTCCGCCGCCAAAAGAACCGATAATGACGTTGAGCAGGGAACGATTCATGGCTTTGCACATCAATACCGTCAAAATGGTACCTGCCGAACCGACCAAAATACCGCCCGTGAGCATGATCTGGTTGCCATACAGAAACCCGCCGAAGGCAGCCGCCATGCCCGTAAACGAGTTGAGCAACGAGATGACCACCGGCATGTCAGCCCCTCCGATCGGCATTACAAACAGCACACCATACACCAAAGACAACACCAGCAAAATCCAGATGGCGGAGTGACCGATTACTTCCGGAGAAGCCACACCAACTGCCAGCACACCGAAAATGAGCACCAGCAACAGCAGGTTGAAATAAGTGAGGTACTTGCCACCGAAATCTTTAATCTTTTCATCCAACTTGCCATAAGCGACTACACTGCCGCTGAACGACACCGCACCGATGACCATACCCAGGTATACGATCAGCCGAAAACCTGCCGTAGACTCCTCCGTATGAGCGCCAAATTCAATAACTGAAATCAAGGCTGCACACGCACCACCCATGCCGTTGAAAAAGGACACCATTTGCGGCATCGCAGTCATTTTCACCCGCATGGCCATCAGATAACCGATAACTGTACCGAGTGCCATGGCAGCCAGGATCCACGGGATATTTCCGATCGGTGTTCGCTCCGGAGTATTGCTTTCATGAAAAAATATAGTGGCCAGAATGGCCAGCCCCATGCCCACTGCTGCAAGCAGGTTGCCATTCCGGGCAGTGTCGGGGCTGCTCAACCGCTTGAGGCCGACAATAAATGTGACAGAGCCGATGAGATAAGAGAGCTCGAGTAAAAACTTGTAGATGGTCATTGCTGGGTCCCTTATTTTTTCTTATTAAACATTTCAAGCATTCGGTTGGTCACTACAAATCCACCCACCACATTGAGTGTGCCCATGAGCACAGCCAAAAATCCGAGCGTCAAAGCAGTGTAATCATCCGGGCTGGCATGGCCCATCACGATGATAGCGCCAATGATGACAACGCCGTGGATCGCATTTGCACCCGACATCAAGGGCGTGTGCAGAATGGCCGGCACATTGGAAATCACCTCAATACCCAAAAGGATGGACAGGATGACGATATAGATAAGCGACTGATTTTCAAGAAAGAAAGCACTCACGGGAATGATAAATGATGAATGATGAACAATAAGGCCATACTGAGATGACCCAATGACGAACCATGACGCTACTCCTATTTCTTTAACCGCGCACTGACAATCTGCCCTTCATGTGCAATACACGAAGCCGCCAGAATATCATCCTGAAAGTCGAGATTCATGGCTCCGTTTTTGATGAGCAGTTTCAGGAAGTTGAACACGTTTTTGCTGAACATAAAACTTGCGTCTTTTGGGACACTACCCGGCAAAGAAGAGTTGCCAATGACCGTGACTCCACCATGCCGGATGGTTTGGCCGTTTTGTGTCACTTCGCAGTTGCCACCGGAGGAGGCTGCCAAATCCACGACGACTGCACCGGATTTCATGGCATCTACCGTTGCAGTGCGCAGCAGGAGCGGCGCTTTTCTGCCGGGTATCTGTGCCGTGCAAATCACGACATCCGATTGGATCGCGTGGTCGTGAATCAGTTGTGCCTGGCGTTGTTTGAATTCCTCGGTCTGCTCGACAGCGTAGCCTCCGGCAGCCTTGTCATCCGTAGCACCGGCTACCTCTACGAATTTTGCACCAAGGCTTAATACTTCCTCTTTGGCTGCTGCCCGCACATCGAACGCTTCCACCACTGCCCCCAGGCGCCGTGCGCTGGAAATAGCCTGCAAACCCGCTACCCCTGCACCGAGTATCAGCACCTTCGCAGGTTTCACGGTACCGGCGGCGGTCATCAGCATCGGGAAAAATGTGGGCAGATGGCTCGCGGCGGTCAGGACTGCCTTATAGCCGGCCACTGTCGCCATCGAAGAAAGCACGTCCATCGCCTGTGCCCGGGTGCTTCGCGGCACAAGGTCAAGACTGAACGCAGTGATGCCGGAACCCACAATCCCGTTGACCAAATCTGGCTGGGCGAGCGGGTTCACTTGACCGACAAAAACTTGTCCGGGAGAAAGTGCACTGAAGGAAGGGAGGGGATTGATGCGTACTAAAACGTTTGCCTGCTTCAGTACAGTCGCGCCGTCAGCGACGGTTGCTCCTTGTTTTTCGTAGGCTGCATCGTCAAAGTAGGATCGGTCGCCCGCGCCACGTTCAACCATTACAGACTGAAAACCTGCTTTTAGCAAGCCTGGTATGGCATCGGGCGTGACGGCAACCCTGTTTTCGCCGTCTTCGTCTTTCAAAATTCCAATTATCATAAAGATTAAGTTATTGTTTGGGTCAAGCGGCTCAAATGTAGAGGTTTCCCCAAAAGCCAAAATACAATTTTAAAAAAAAGGAGTTGCTAGGGAATTGTATGTCTTGACGATGCCATTTTTTGGGCTAATATCGCAGACCTCTTATTTTTTTCCTTGCCGTACCCAGTCAAGCACCGGATCGCGCCCCATTCGAAAATCATCAAAGGTCCGCTGAATCACCACATCCGGTTTTAAAGTGGCTGGTCCGCTGGCCTTGTCTGGCTGCGTCTGTGCTGCCGGATAAATCACCGTGATGCCCGAACTCGGCAATGAAAAAGAACCAATCGGATTGTTGCGCCCCGGTCGGTCAGCCGTGGGCTCGCCTATCACGATGGCGCGCGTATGATCCCGAAAATACTGCGCCACCTGTACTGCTTCCAGACCAGTAAACCAGCCTGTAGACACGTAGAGCCTGCCCTTTCGGTTTACCTGTGGCATCGCTGCCAACCGGTCGGCCAGTGCAAAACCATCGTTGGTATGTCCACCTTTGTTGATGCGCAAATCGAAGAAAAAACGCGCCTTGGGATGTTGTTCCAGCAAGTGAGCGATGGAGTCGGCAATGGGTTGTAAGAATGGAAATTTTTCAGCCATGACCGTATCGCCATGCGCGACATAGGATTCGTGGCTGAGGCAGGCATTGTACTGAAAGTACACAACGCTGTCTTTTTCAAGCCATTGCAAATTCCAAAGCGTCAGTTCGGGCGACCAGCGCAGGTCAGGTGAGCGCGGCTCCACAATGCTCGGTACCATCAGTTTTTGGTCGCGGGTCGGATCAAGCGCAAAAACCGTTTGGAGGTCGTGTGCGCCACGGGCATTCTGTACGACCAAATTCAGGGTGTCAGAATTGCTGATACCTGCCAAACGGAATGCTGCCGGGAATCGAAGCCATTGCAGTGCGTCGCGGCGAAGTGTTTCTTCATTGTCCTGCGATACAAAGCGACCCAGGCGGCGATACACTTCTTCGATATCCATGTTATTGACACTTAGCACCTTACCGCTCAATATTTTCTCAAAACGTTTCACGGTACCGTTTACAAACACGCCGTCAGAAAATGTGCCCAGGCCGATCGGGATGATTTTGCCGCGCTGCAACAAAGCGGAAAGATCCAGTCGGGCATAAGTATTGCGGCATTTGGCGACGATGCTTTGCAGTTCGAGCGCGATATCAAGATCGGAATGTCCGGCCATTTTTTGAGCCAACGCATTGAGGTCGGCATCAAAGTTTTTTTGACTGTAAGCGCTGGCAAACAGGCTGGGTATCCGCGCAGGCAGTCCTGTTCGGAGCAGTTCGATGTCCCGCTGCCATTGCTGAGTGGTGAGTGTATTTTGCGCAGCAGCGCAGAAAGGAAGCCCCAGGAGGAGCAGGAGGTAGCAAATGTGTTTCATAATTTAGAGTGCCGAAAAATTTATGCCAAATGCTACGGTACGGACCCGCCGGGTCGGGATACCCTCTGCAGTGATCTCTTCCAGAATCATCGCTTGCGCTTCAGGAAGTTCAAACACCGATCGCATATCACGAATACGCCCGGCAGGGATACCATTGGCTTTGAATGCTGTCATCCAGAAATCGAGCGTCTGTTGTGCAAAAACGTCTTGTAGCAAAAAAATCAGGGTGTCCCGATGTTGTACGCGGGCAGTATTGGTTTGAAAATCAGGGTTTTCTAACAAGTTTTCCAACTTCAACACCTTGCAAATCTGGCGAAATTGCCGTTCGGTCCCTACTGCCAGCACAATCATCTGCTCATCTGCACAAACAAACATATCTCCATAGGGAGCGATGTTCGGATGACGCGTACCCATCCGCTGCGGGACTTTACCGGTCATCAAATAGTTAGAGGCCTGGTTGACAAGCGAGGCAAGTGCTGACTCCATGAGCGAAACGGTGACTACCCCACCCTCTCCTGTGCGTTCGCGATGCAGCAATGCAATCAATACCGCTTCCTTCATCTGATGAGCAGCCAGCATATCAATGAACGCGACCGGCATACGAACCGGCGGGCGATCCGGCTCGCCACACATAAACAGAAAGCCCGCTTCCGCTTGCAGCACCATATCAAACGCCGGGCTTTCGTCCTCGGGGTCAGCAAAAGAATTGAGTTGTGCAAATATAAGTCGTTGATTTTGAGCGCGAAGTGTGTCAGAATCCACTCCCATGCGTCGTGCGGAAGAAGGTTTGAAATTGGAAATAACTACATCCGCTGACACAGCCAGTTCAACCGCCTGGGCCCGCTCGACAGGATCATTCAGGTCAAGAAAGAGGTGCTTTTTGCCCCAGTTCACGCTGCACCAATAGGCGGAAATCGGCGAATCCGGATCTTCCGAGGGTTGTTTCCAACCGCGCGTGATGTCGCCGCCAGCAATTTTGTTTTCGATTTTGAGCACTTCCGCGCCCAGTTCAGCGAAGAACATCCCAACGGCTGGTCCAGCCAGCACACTGGCAAATTCGACTACTTTCAGGCCAGAAAAAAAAGAATTTTGCATGTTTTCGCGGAAGTAATTTTTTGAAGGGGTAATTTTTTTGAAGGGGTAATTTCCTGCGGGTAATTTTCAGAGAGGTAATTTTTTGAAGGGGTAATTTTTCGGGGAAGTAATTTTCAGAGAGGTAATTTTTTGAGGGGGTAATTTCCTGCGGGTAATTTTCAGAGAGGTAATTTTTGAGGGGGTAATTTTTCGGGGAAGTAATTTTCAGAGAGGTAATTTTTGAGGGGGTAATTTTTTGAAGGGGTAATTTTTTTGAAGGGGTAATTTTTCGGGGAAGTAATTTTCAGAGAGGTAATTTTTGAAGGAGTAATTTTTCGGGGAAGTAATTTTCAGAGAGGTAATTTTTGAAGGAGTAATTTTCTAGGAAGTTATTTTTTTCGATTCGAATAATTGGGATTGGCTTCGCATATTTTGCTGCGCAAAAATTACCCTTTTAAAATTACCCTTTTAAAATTACCCTTTTAAAATTACCCTTCAAAAAATTACCCTTCAAAAAATTACCCTTCAAAAAATTACCCTTCAAAAAATTACCCTTCAAAAAATTACCCTTCAAAAAATTACCCTTCAAAAAAATTACCCTTCAAAAAAATTACCCCTTCAAAAAAATTACTCCTTCAAA
>Ga0209181_10005022_pt1 | contig 19261 bp, 12 predicted proteins | sample MAT05_FD_187208 | JGI IMG/M metagenome (GOLD analysis project Ga0209181, IMG submission 187208) | Freshwater microbial communities from Lake Fryxell liftoff mats and glacier meltwater in Antarctica - MAT-05 (SPAdes) (version 2) | ecosystem: Environmental > Aquatic > Freshwater > Ice > Liftoff... | reverse complement strand
CTTCGTGCCGCACTCGGCGAAGTCGAAGGGCGTCATCACCGACAGGGGATCGATTTCGATCCACTTGCCATCCTGCCAGAACTTGCCGCGCTGGGTGATCTCGCGGATGTTGATCTCGGGATTGAAGTTGGTGGCGAAGGCCTTGCCGTGGCTGCCGGCGTTGCAGTCCATGATGTCGACGGTGTGGATTTCGTCGAAGTGGTGCTTCTGCGCCCAGGCACAATAGATGTTGGTCTGGCCCGGATCGAAGCCGCAGCCGAGGATCGCGGTCAGGCCGGCTTTCTTGAAGCGCTCACGGTAGGCCCACTGCCACTTGTACTCGAACTTGGCCTTGTCCCTGGGCTCGTAATTGGCGGTATCCAGGTAATGCGTGCCAGTGGCCAGGCAGGCATCCATGATCGCCAGGTCCTGGTAGGGCAGGGCCACGTTGATCACCAGCTCAGGCTTGTACTCCTTGATCAGCTTGATGGTATTTTTGGGATTGTCCGCATCGAGGGCCGCGGTCTGGATGCTGCGCTTGCCCATCTTCTGCAACTTCTTCACGTCCTTGGCGATGGTCTCGCACTTCGAGACGGTGCGGCTGGCGAGCATGATCTCAGAGAACACCTCTGGAACCTGGGCGCATTTGTGGGTGACGACCGTACCGACACCGCCGGCACCGATGATGAGGACGCGGGACATTCGTTATTCCTGGAGAGGGGAATGGGGCAGAGGGTATGGTGGACCGCAGTTTGAGATGGCTCGAAACTCGAAGCTTGAAACTCACTCCTCAAAGTACGTGTATCCCTGAATACCAGACGAAAATGCATCCACGATCTGACGACGCTCGGCGGGGGTCAGTCGGCCTTCGCGCACGGCGCGCTCGGCGCGATCGCGGAACAGGGTGACCAGGTCCTTGGGATCGAACTCGACATATTGCAGCACGTCAGACACCGAATCACCGGGGATGATGTTGGTGTAGTCGATGCGGCCATCGGCGTCGACGCGCACGCTGACGATGTTGGGGTCGCCGAAGAGGTTGTGCAGATCGCCCAGGGTTTCTTGGTAGGCGCCTACCAGGAAGGTGCCCAGCATGTAATCCTCGCCGTGCTTCACCTCGTGCAGGGGCAGGGTTTTCTTGACGTCGTGCAGGTCGATGAAGTTGTCGATCTTGCCGTCACAGTCGCAGGTGATGTCCGACAGGGTGGCTTCCCGGGTCGGGCATTCGGCCAGGCGGTGGATGGGCATGATCGGGAAGAGCTGGCCCACTGCCCAGGAATCCGGCAGCGACTGGAAGAGTGAGAAGTTGGCGTAGTAGGTGTCGCAGAGCGCCTCGTTGAGGGTCTTCAACTCTTCGGGGACGTACTTCAACCCTTCGGTCTCTTTGTTCACCCGGGCCAGGGTGCGCCAGAACAGCTGCTCGCCCTGGGCGCGCTGACGCAGGGTGATGCCGCCATGCAGGAAGGCGGTGCGGATCTCGTCACGGTGATAGACCGCGTCGTTGAAGCATTCCTGAAGATTCTTCGGGCCGACCGCGCGGCAGATCTCGGCAAGATTGCGCAGCAGTTCGGGCGCGTCGGCCGCGACCTCACAGGCGGCATTGGTGTCGACCTGGTCGAGCTTGAGCACGTCCAGCACATTGAAGATCAGCACCGACGAGTACGCCACCAAGGCGCGGCCCGACTCGCTGATGATGGTCGGATGGGTCACGCCCGCCTTGTCGCAGGCCGCCATGACCGTCTCGACCACGTCGGTGCAGTACTCTTTGATGTCGTAGTTGCGGCTGCTCGGAAAATTGGTGTGGCTGCCGTCGTAGTCCACCGCCAGGCCGCCGCCGATGTCGAGGATGCCCATCGCCGCGCCTTCCTTGGCGAGGTCGACGTAGACGCGCACCGCCTCGTGCACCGCGCCGCGGATCGAGCCGATGTTGGGGATCTGGCTGCCCATGTGGTAGTGGACCATCTGCAGGCAGTCGAGCATGCCCTTGTCGCGCAGAGTATCGACGATGCGGATGGTGTCGGCCATGGTCAGGCCGAACACGCTGCGGTCGCCGGATGAGTCGCTCCACTTGCCGCCCACCTTGGACGACAGCTTGAGGCGCACGCCTAAGCGCGGGCGCACGCCCATCAACGCGGCGCGCTCCAGCACTAGGTCCAGCTCGCTGGGCATTTCCAGCACCATCAGGGTCTGCACGCCCATCTTCAGGCTGGACAGGGCCAGGTCGATGAACTCGGTATCCTTGTAGCCGTTGCAGACGATGTAGGCCTCGGGGTCCTGCATGTGCGCGAGTGCGATCAGCAGCTCGGGCTTGCTGCCCGCCTCAAGACCATGGTGATAGCGTCGGCCGAAGGTGACGATCTCTTCGACCACCGCCTGCTGCTGATTGACCTTGATGGGATACACGCCGCGGTAGCCGCCCTTGTACCCCGTCGTGGCCACGGCCTCGGCGAAGCTCTCGTTCAGGCGCGCCACGGTGCGGTCGAGGATGTCGCGAAAGCGCAGCAGGACGGGCATGCCGATGCCGCGCTCCTTCAAGCCGGCCATGACTTCGACCAGGCTGACGTCCCGGGACGAGCCGTTGTGCTGCAGCTTGACCACCACCTCGCCAGCGGCATTCACATCGAAGAAGCCAGCGCCCCAATTGCGGATGCCATAGAGCTCAATGGACTGGGCGACCTGCCAACGTTCGAGGGCTTCGGGCTTCATGGATGAGACTCCGTGAACGACTGATGAAGGTGAGATGAAAACTGTGGACCGTGCGGCGTACACCCACTGGTGAAACGCGAGCATTCCATAGTGTATCGCGCCATGACCACAACTGGCAATGCCGCCCGACGCCTGCCTGCCGAGTGGGAACCCCAAGGCGCGGTCCTGCTCGCCTTCCCGCCAGCGGGCGGCGACTGGGACCCCTGGCTCGACGAGGCCCGGGCCTGCGTGGCCGCCATCGCGCGCGCCATCGCCCCGCGCTGCCCAGTCATGGTGCTGGCCGACGACGCTGAGCCCGCCCGCGCCAGCTGCGCCGGGCTCGCCACGGTGGTCGAGGTGCCGCTCAACGATACCTGGATCCGGGATTTCGGTCCAATCACCGTGCTGGACGGCGGCGCACCCCGCCTGCTCGACTTCGGCTTCAACGGCTGGGGACTGAAGTTCGCCGCCGATCAGGACAATCAGGCCACCGCTCGCCTGCATGCCGCCGGACACCTGGGCCGCGTCCCCCGCGACGTGCCCGGCCTGTGGCTCGAAGGCGGCGCGCTCGAAAGCGATGGCGCTGGTACCATCTTGACCACCAGTGCCTGCCTGCTGTCCCCCAACCGCAATCCGCACCTGAGCCGGGCCGATCTCGACGCCGCCCTGGGCCACCACCTGGGCGCGCAGCGGGTGCTGTGGCTCGATCATGGTCACCTGGAAGGCGACGACACCGACGCCCATATCGACACCATCGCCCGCCTCTGCCCGGGCGACACCATCGCCTATGTGTGCTGCGATGACGCCACCGATTCCCACTTTGCCGGTTTCCAGGCGATGGAGGCCCAGCTGCGCGCCCTGCGCACCGCCGCTGGCACGCCGTACCGCCTGGTGCCGTTGCCCTGGGCCCGTGAAGTCCGCGCCGCCGACGGCCACCGCCTGCCCGCCACCTACGCCAATGTACTGCTGGTGAATGGCGCCGTGCTGGTGCCCACCTACCGTGACCCGGCGCGCGACGCTGCCGCCCTGCACGCCATGGGGATCGCCTGTCCCGGCATGGACATCATCGGCGTCGATTGCCGCGTGCTGGTCGAACAACATGGCTCCCTCCACTGCATGACCATGCAGGTCCCCTCCGAGGTCTTCACATGGACTCCCTGACCGTCGCCATCATCCAGCAGCGTTGGGCCGGCGACCGCGAGCGCATGATCGCCGCCAGCAGCGCTCACGTCCGCACCGCCGCCGCCCAGGGTGCCAAGCTGGTGGTGCTGCAAGAACTGCATACCGGACCCTATTTCTGCCAGAGCGAAGACGTCAACGTTTTCGACCTGGCCGAGTCCATTCCCGGCCCGTCCACCACCGTGTTCGGCGCCCTGGCCAAGGACCTGGGCATCGTGCTGGTGACCAGTCTTTTCGAGCGCCGCGCCCCCGGGCTGCACCACAATACGGCAGTGGTGCACGACACTGACGGCCGCATCGCCGGCATGTATCGCAAGATGCACATCCCCGACGACCCGGCTTTTTACGAGAAGTTTTATTTCACCCCAGGTGACCTGGGCTTCACCCCGATCGACACCGCGGTCGGCCGCCTGGGCGTACTGGTGTGCTGGGACCAGTGGTACCCCGAGGCGGCGCGCCTGATGGCGATGAAGGGCGCCGAGCTGCTGATCTATCCCACCGCCATCGGCTGGAATCCCGCCGACGGCACGGACGAGCAGGGCCGCCAGCGCGAGGCCTGGATCACCATCCAGCGCGCCCACGCAGTGGCCAATGGCGTGCCCGTGCTGGTGCCCAATCGCACCGGCCACGAAGTCGACCCCTCGGGCCAGACCGGCGGCATCCGCTTCTGGGGCAGCAGCTTTGTCGCCGGACCCCAGGGCGAGATCCTGGCTCAGGCCGGCACCGACGACGATACCGTGCTGCTCGCCACCATCGACCGCACCCGCACCGCCCAGGTGCGCCGCTGGTGGCCGTTCTTCCGTGACCGGCGCATCGACGCCTACAGCGACCTGACCCGTCGCTGGATCGACTGAACCCACCGTCCACCTCCACACTACCTGCGACAACGACACCCATGTCCACCCCCGCCCTGCCGACCGCCGCCATCCTGTGGGAGCACGTCCTGCCCCTCTTCGCCCCCACGGCCCGCATCGTCGACCTGGAAATCCATGAATACGATCTGTCGGTGGAGCTGTTCTTCGCCCCCGACACCGCCGCCACCTGGGTCCCCGCTGAGGCCGCCCTGAAGGCCGTCTGCGCGCTGGGCGTGGTCAACGTCTACTGCGTCTTCGCCGACGAGACCGAGTTCGTGGGCGGTTGGCGCAGCCGCAAGGTCGACGGCCGCACCGTGGCCGGCGCTGACCAGTGGGTGATGAGCCCACGCCGCGAGAAGACCGGCACGCCGCGCTACGGCGATCACGGCCGGCCCCAGGCCCGCCTGCTGCGCGGCGAGGACGCGGCCTTGTGGCCCGAGTTCATTGCTTGGAAGGTAGCGCGGCGCTGAGCCGTCTGCCTGCCATCACCATCACCGGAGCCTGCCCGCCATGATTACGCCCACCCTGTCCGCATTCGTCTTCTTGGCAGCGGTGCTGCTGGCGTCGTGCCAGGCGGCAGACGATGCGCGCCCCGCAGCGACCATCACCGGCCGCACCTGGACTCTGACTGCTCTAAACGGGAAGCCGCTGGCCCTGGCGGCAAACCAGCGCGTTCCGACCCTGGAATTGCAGGGCGACACGCCGCGGGTCGCGGCCTTCGGCGGAGTGAACCGGCTCAACGGCACCTACACCCTGGCCGGGCAGGCGCTGAGCATCGGCGCGTTGGTCGCCACCCGCATGGCCGGATCCCAGGAGGCGATGGCCACCGAGGCCACCTTCAGCCGCGTGCTGGGCGGCGTGCAGGGCTGGAGCGTGGTCGACGGCCAGTTGGAGCTGACCGGCACAGCCGGCACGGCGCGCTTCGCCGCGCCCGCACCATAGCGCTTAGGCCAGGACGGCCGCCACGTCCACCCCGGCAAGCGATGGCGCACGGTGGTGGGCGCGGGGATCGACGGCGGCGGAGCCGACCGCCAGCACGCGCATGCCTGCGGCCAGGGCAGCGGTGACGCCGGCCTCCGCGTCCTCGACCACCAGGCAGGATGCCGGCGGCACGCCCAGGCGGCTGGCCGCCAGCAGGAAAACCTCCGGATCGGGCTTGGAGCGGGTGATGTCGTTGCCGTCGGCGGTGGCGTCAAAGGCCCGCTCCAGGCCGATCTTCGCCAGGATCATCGGGCTGTTGCGCGAACTGGAGCCGATGGCGGCCTTGACGCCCCGTGCGCGCAGGGCCGCCAGCACCACCGGCACGCCCGGCAGGATGTCGGCGGCGCTCAGCCGGGTGGTGAGGAAGTCCCGGTAATAGCCGTTCTTGCGCGTGGCCATGGTCTCGCGCCCGGCCGCGTCGTAGGCGCGGGTCGCTCGTTCAAGGATGATGGCCAGGGATTCCATGCGGCTGACGCCGCGCAGGCGCTCGTTCACGTGACGGTCGAAGGGGATGCCCTCCTCGTCCGCCAGGCGCTGCCAAGCAAGATAGTGGAACTCGTCAGTACTGACGATGACCCCGTCGAGGTCAAAGATGACGGCGGTGATGGGCATGGTGCGGTGGCGGTGGGTGGTGTCGTGGTTATTTGCAACTCGAAACTCGAAACTCAAAACTATCCCACTCTCCCCTTCGGCAGCGCCACGCTGACGCCCGCGGCGGTGGCGGTGACGGCCTTGCCGAAGGCGGTGATGGGCACGCTGGCGCCGCTGACCACCGTGAAGGTCGCGTCCTTCCGGCCGACCGCGACCTGCAGCACGCTGCCGCGGTAGGTCACGCGGAAGCTGAAGGACTTCCAGGCCTTCGGCACGCTGGGGGCGAAGGACAGCCGGTCGCCGTCCGAGCGCATGCCACCGAACCCGTAGACCACGTTGAGCCAGGCGGCGGCCATCGAGGTGGTGTGCAGGCCCTCGTTGCTGTTGCGGTTCCAGTCGTCCAGGTCCAGGCGCGCGGCGTGGCCCCAATAGGCGAAGGCCTTGCTGTGGTAGCCCAGTTCCGCTGCCAGGATCGAGTGCACGCCCGGCGACAGGCTCGACTCGTGACTGCAGCGCGGCTCGTAGAAGTCGTAGTTCGCCTTCTTGTTGGCTAGGCTGTATTCGCCGCCGAAGAAGAAGTGGAGCAGCAGCACGTCCGGCTGCTTGATCATGTCAGTGCGGAAGATGCGGAAGTAGGACCAGTACTTGTACAGCGGAAATTCGGTGGGCGGGATCTTGGCGCAATCGGTGTGGGGGTAGTTGAAATAGCCGTCGTGCTGCTCGAACACGCCGGACGTGCGGTCCTGCGGCACGCGCATCTTCGCCGCCATGCGCGCCCACTCCTTCGGCTCCGACGGCTTCAGGCCGACGCGCTTGAGGATCGCCGCGTAGCGCTTTGCATCCAGGCGCTTCACGTCCTTCATGGCGTCCAGCGTCCAGCCGAAGGCCTTTTTCACCATCACGTTGGTGTAGCAGTTGTTGTCCACCATCATGTGGAACTCGTCCGGGCCCATCACGCCATACAGACCGAACTCGCCGGTGCGCTGACCCCAGCCGCCGCGGCTGGCATAGAAGCGGCTGATCTGCAGCAGCATCTCAAGGCCCTCGTCGACCAGGTACTGGCGTTCGCCGGTGACGTGCACGTAGTGCCAGATGCCGTAGGCCACCGCCACGCTGACGTGGATCTCGAGGTCGCCGTGCGCCCACCAGCCGCAGGCTTCGTAGCCGTCGATGGACGACATGGGATAGCGCGCGCCCACCGCGTCGTCGCTGGCGCTGCGCCGGATGGCGTTGGCCAAGGTGCGGTAGCGGTAGCCCAGCAGATTGCGCGCCGCCTGGGGGTTGTTGAACAGGTAGAACGGCAGGCAGTAGGTCTCGGTGTCCCACCAGGTGTGGCCGCCATAGGCCTGGCCGGTCAGGCCCTTGGCGGCGACGTTCAGGCTGGGGTCGACGCCGTGGTAGGTCTGGTGGAGCTGGAAGATGCAAAAGCGCACGCCCTGCTGGTTGGCCGGATCGCCGTCGATGGTGACGTCCAGATCCTTCCAGGTGCGGGTCCAGTAGGCCACGTGGGGCACCAGAGCGGCCGCATAGCTCAGGACGCGCCGATCCTTCAACTCCGTCATGGCGGCCTTCCATACCGCCGCGTCCTTCACCGCAGTGTCGCGCTCGGTGCGGCACACCACCTGCCGGTCCACGGTCACCGCCACGCCCTTGGGCAGGACCAGTTGGAAGCGCTGGCCGACGTAGCATTCGCGCCGCACCTCCTCGCAGTCGAGCAGGGTGCTGGCGCTCAGGCGCATGGCCGCCAGGGCGCGTTGGCCCGAGCGGGGCAGGCGGCCCTGGATGGCAGCGCCATCGGGCAGGTGGGCGGCCTTCACCTCGGTCCAAAACCGTCGACTGCCGGGCTCGCCCAGATCGAGGCCCATCTCAACGGTCAGGTCGGTGTCCCGGTCGGCGGTGGCGGTCAGTCGCTGGTAGGCCAAATGGGGATCGGCCATTGAGGTGAAGCGCTCGAACAACATGCGGATCTTCGCGCCGCCCTTCACCGCCCAGGTGAACTCACGGCGGTAGACGCCCTCGCGCAGGTCCAGGCTGCGGCGGAAGCCGCTGAAGCGCACCCGCGCCAGGTCCAGGTCCTCGTCGCCGCAGGCGATGCGGGTGAACAGCCAGTCGATGCCGTTGACCATGTAGTGGGTGGTGTGGATCGGCCCCTTGGGCCAGGGCTTCGGCTGGACGTCCTCGTACTCGTAGATGCCGTTGAAATAACTGCCCAGCAGATGCTCGCCCGAGTAGCCCTCCTCGAAATAGGCGCGTACGCCCATGAACTCATTGCCCGTCGCGAAGATGGACTCGGCGACCTGGTGGCGATCCGGATGGAAACCGGTCTCCACCACCTGCCAGGGATCGATGTCGAGGAACTGTTGGGCTACTTTGCTCATTCAAGCATGGTGCACAGCGGGGCCCAGCTCGGCAATATGGACGACGTAGTCAGGTCACCTGCGATGCGAACAGTGGATGGCTTACAGGAGTTGGGAGACGGCCCATCGCCCATCACCCACAACCCCCTTCAAAATGCGATCGCCACCAGGGTCAGGTCATCGCGTTGCACTTCGCCGACGGTCCAGGCGTCCAGGTCTGTCTCGATCACGTGCAGCAGGCCGTCGAGGTCCAGGCCCGCCACCACGCCGCCGGCGACGCAGGCAGCGAGGCGATCGTCGCCATAGGCCTCACCCTGGGGATTGACCGCTTCGGTGTAGCCGTCGGTGTACAGCAGCAACACGTCGCCAGGCCGGGCCTGGATGGCATCGGGCTCCTGCAAGGGGATGGTGGCGAGAATACCCAGGGGCATGCCCGTCGACTCCAGCCAGCGCGGTTCGCCGTCGCGGCTCACCAGCAGCAGCGGGGTATGTCCGGCGGACACATACGAGAAGCGCCGGGTCGCCGCCTCGACCATGACCAGCGCGGCGGTCATGAAGCGGCCACTTTGGGTATGGAACAGGCCATCATTCACGGCCAGCAGGGCCTCTTTGGGCGTGGTGCCGGCGCGTAGCTGCTGCTGCACCAGAGCATGGGCCATGGTGGTGAACAGGGCGGCGCCCAGACCGTGGCCGCTGACATCGCCGATCATCACCAGCAGGTTGCGGTCATCGGCGTGGAAAGTAAAATAATCACCGCCGGTCTCGCTGCACGGACGGCTGCGACCTTCGACGCGTAAACCCTGGCAGACCAGGCCACGCACTGGAAACATGTGGTTCTGCACCGAGCGGGCGATGGCCAGCTCCTGCTGCAGGCGTTCGCGATCAACCATCGCCTGGACCAGGAAGGCGTTCTCCAAGGCGATCGCGGCAATGTTGCACAGGGTCTCGCCCAGGCGCTGCTGGCGGGGCCCGAAGTCCTGCTCGGGATTGGCCAGCAGGATCACGCCCAGGGTGCGATCCCGGCCGATCAGCGGGAAGCCAAGCAGACCCGTCAGTCGCCCGGCCATCGGGCCAAGGTCCAAGTCCCGCGCCAAATCCTCGGCCGCCCACAGCCGCGAGCGTCCGGTGGCGCGCACATAATCGCCGACCTCGGTGCCATCCCGCAGGCGCAGCAGCCGTAGGTCGGCCTCGCGCAGCCCCCAACTGACTTGCGCCTTCAAGGGGCCATTGGCCTCGGCCACTAGCAGCGCCCCCACCTGGGCCTTCACGGCGCCCAGATAGGTCTCCAGGATCTTGGTCAGCAGGACGTCGGGCTGGAGGTGACGCAACAGCCCACCGGCCACCACCAGCTGGGCCACCAGTTCATCGCTGGCGCGCAGGTCACCGGCCAAGCCATTGACCAAGCGCACATTCAGCAACACCGGCGGCAGCACCGCCGCCAGCAAGGCTGACGCGGCGGGATCCGCCGTCTGAGCCAGTTGCAGCAAGCCCACCGGCTGGTCCTGCCAAGTCAGGGCCAGGCCGGCGGCGCTGCCCCGGGGCAGGTCACCGGCCGGCGTGTCGCCGCCCAGCCCGGCCGCTGGATAGTAGGCGTCCGCATCCCCATCGTAGAGGTACAAGACCCCGGGCAGCCCACAGGCCAGACCCGCCGCGACGGTCAATCGTTCAACCAGATCTTCTGGACTGTCGCTAGCGACCAGTCCCGCCAGTGCGGCAGGCAAGGATTCCATAGAGTATTGAACCCCCAGTCTGAACCGAAAGCAATGGCGGCCACAACACTGGCACCTGGCGCGGTCGTGCCCAGACTTCCCGCCATGGCCCGCCCGCCCAAAGCCTATGAGCCGTTACGCCAGGCGGCGCTGGAACTGTTCGTCGATCAGGGCATCCACGCGGCCGGTATCCGCGAGATCGCCAAACATGCCGGCGTCAGCGAAGCCGCGCCCTACCGCTACTGGGCCAGCAAGGACGAGCTGATCCTCGCCCTGTTCCGCGAACACCTGGCCGAAGTCGTCCTGCTGCTGGAACAGGCCATCGCCAGTGCGCCCGACATCATCGGTCAGGTGCGCGCCGCCACCCGCGCCACCTTCGCCCTGTACGACGCCCAGCCCTACGTCTTCCGCTTCGTGCTGCTGGTCCAGCACGACCTCGCCATGAAGATCCCCGCTGACACGCGCATGCCCCAGGACGTGGTGGTGGCGATGGTGCGCGCCGGCCGCGCGCGCGGCGAAGCGCACGGCGACCCCGAATTGCGCGCCGCCGCCATGGTCGGCCTGTTCCTGCAAGTTGCCGCCGGCGTGGTGTACGGCCGCCTGCCCGGCCCGCTGTCGCGCTACACCGATGAAGTCGCCGACCTGGCCATGGGCGCACTGCGGGCCTGAGACGGCGGTGCTGGCGGCGACCCGCGCCTATGCCGACAATACTTCGTCCGGCCAGGACCTCTGCGTGACGGCCGCGCGGATGAGCGCCGACCCATATGACCGCAAGCCGGGAGAGTGAGGATCCCAAGCAGGCGAACCCCACGGCCGCCCAGTGCGGCAGGGCCTTGGTGATCCGCCATCGTCCCCACCATTCCGCCATGCCTACCAGCGACGACGCCGCGCCCAGCCTCAGCTCCCTCGCCCTTACCGTGGCCGCAGCCTTGGCGCTGCGCCCCCATCAGGTCGAAGCCACCGCCCGGCTGCTGGACGAGGGCGCGACCGTGCCCTTCATCGCGCGGTACCGCAAAGAGGTCACCGGTGGACTAGACGAGGTAGCCATCGCGGCAATCAGCGATGGGATCACCCGCGCGCGTGAGCTAGAGCAGCGTCGCACCGCCATCCTCGACTCTTTGAGCGAGCGCAATCTGCTCACCCCCGCCTTGCGCGCGGCCATCGACGCGGCGCGGCAGCTCACCGTGCTGGAGGACCTTTACCTGCCGTATCGGCCCAAGCGCCGCACCCGCGCCCAGCAGGCCCGCGAGCGCGGTCTGGCGCCCCTGGCCGAGGCCCTGCTGGCTGGTGGCCGCTTCCCCGATCCCGCCCCCTTCGTCACCGCCGAGGTCCCCGACCTTGAGGCCGCCCTGGCCGGCGCGCGCGACATCATCGCCGAAACCATCAGTGAGCATGCCGCCACCCGGGGCGACCTGCGGTTGCTTTTCAAGCGCCAGGCCCGCCTGGTGTCCGCCGTGGCCCGGGGCAAGCGCGAGGATGAGCAGGCCGCCACCTTCCGCGACTGGTTCGACTGGAGCGAAGACCTGGCCCGCGCCCCCTCCCACCGCCTCTTGGCCATGTTGCGTGGTCGCGAGCAAGGCGCGCTGACCGTATCCGCCCTGCCGCCGGAAGCCGCTGCCCTGGATCTGCTGCGCCAGCGCTGGCTGCGTCCCGACCGCCATCAGGGCCGCGTGCGCGAGCACCTCGACCTCGCCATCGTCGACGGCTACGCCCGGCTGATGGCGCCGGCCCTGGAAACCGAGGCGCTGAATGACGCCAAAGAGCGCGCCGACACCGAAGCGATCCAGGTCTTCGCCGAGAACCTGCGCGCCTTGCTGCTGGCCGCGCCCTATGGCCGGCGCGCGGTGCTGGCAGTCGATCCCGGTCTGCGCACCGGTGGCAAAACCGTGGCCCTGGATGATCAGGGCACGCTGCTCGCCTCCGCCACCATCTTTCCTCACGAGCCCCGGCGCCAGGCCGAGGCCGCCGCCACCATCCGCACGTTGATCAGCGCCCATCACCCCGCCGCCATCGCCGTCGGCAATGGCACCGCCGGCCGCGAGACCGCAGATTTTCTGGAGAAACTGGCCCTGGGCCTGCCCGTGGTGCTGGTCTCGGAAGCTGGTGCCTCAATCTATTCCGCCAGCGCCGTGGCGCGCAGCGAATTTCCCGACCTGGACCTGACGGTGCGCGGCGCGATCTCCATCGGCCGGCGCCTGCAAGATCCCTTGGCCGAACTGGTCAAGCTCGACCCCAAATCGATTGGCGTCGGCCAGTATCAGCACGACGTGGATCAAACCCGGCTGCGCGCAGGCCTGGAGCGCGTGGTCGCCAGCTGCGTCAACGCCGTCGGCGTCGAACTGGCCACCGCCAGTGAATCCCTGCTGACCCACGTGTCCGGCCTGGGACCAGCCCTGGCCAAGGCCATCGTCGCCTATCGTCGCGAGCACGGCGGCTTCAGCGCCCGTCGCGACCTGTTGAAAGTGCCACGCCTGGGGGCCAAAGCCTTCGAACAGTGCGCCGGCTTCCTGCGCCTGCGCGACAGCCGCGAACCCCTCGACGCCAGCGCCGTCCACCCCGAACGCTACGCCCTGGTCCGCCGCATGGCCGCCGACCTCGCCGTGCCAGTCACCGGCCTGATGGGACGCCCCGACCTGCACCAGGGTCTTGAGCTCAAACGCTGGTGCAGCGACGACGTCGGCGAACCAACCATCCGCGACATCCTCACCGAACTGGCCAAGCCCGGCCGCGACCCCCGCCCCGGCTTCAGCGTCTTCGCCTTCGCCGACGTCCACCGCCCCGAAGATCTCAGCCCCGGCATGCTGCTCCCCGGCATCGTCACCAACGTCACCCGCTTCGGCGCCTTCGTCGACGTTGGCATCAAACAAGACGGCCTGATCCACGTCTCAGAAATGGCCGACCATTTCGTCAGCGACCCCGCCACCGTGGTGCAGGTCAACCAGCAGGTGCAGGTGCGGGTGCTGTCTGTCGATCTGCAACGGGGACGGATTGGGTTGAGTTTGAAGACGGGGAAGGGTGCGACGGCGTCGTGAGCAATCGGCAGGTGCATGGACGGCTGTGGTGGCCCCGGCACTGGTCCTTGGTGAAAGGCCGGGGCACCAGGGTGGCCCGGGCATCGTTTACTCCTGTCCAACGGGCCCCTTGGAGTCGACTGCGGCCTGGTCATAGCCGGGATGCATGCAGGATGGGGCAATGTCGAGCGGTCCTGATCCTGGACTTTACGAAGCGCTGATCGATCAGGTCCTGGCCGGTCGGCTGAGCGGGGCCGCCGGCCTGCAGGTGCTCCGCGGCAAAGTCGAGGATGCTGATCTGCCGCTGATTCTGGCCGACCATGTCAGCCGGCATCTGGCCCAGGCCCTGCGCTCACTGCCTGCCGACGAGCGGCGTGCGCGGCAATTGCAGGTGGCCAACGACCTGGTGGCGCGCATCCAGGCCCTGGCGCCAGAGGCCTTTGTCGGCGATGCGGGCGTGCCAGATCCCGGCGAGTGGTTGTTCGGTGTCGGTTCTCCGGTCCGGCCGCTTCCTCCCCGCCCCCAGACGCCGCTGAGCGGATCAACTCTGTTAACCGGCAGCCCCGGCGAGCCGGCCCTGGGCCAGGAGTTGGCCGCCGAACTGGCCTCCTGCGATGCGGTGGATCTCATCGTCAGCTTCATCAAGTGGCATGGCTTCCGTCAGTTGCGCGACGCCTTCCACGACCTGGTTGCACGTGGTGGCCGCATCCGCGTGTTGAGCACGACCTACATGGGCGCCTCGGATGCAGAAGCACTGGAGGCCCTGGCCCGACTGCCGACGGCGGAACTGCGGGTCAGCTACGACACCCGCCGGACCCGACTGCACGCCAAGGCGTGGTGTTTCCACCGTGCCACCCGCTTCGGCACGATCTACGTCGGCTCGGCCAATGTCAGCGTCGCCGCCCTGGGCAGTGGTTTGGAATGGACGCTCAAGGCTACGCAGCACGACGCGCCGCACCTGATGCAGGCCTTTCAGGCCACCTTCGATCGCTTGTGGGAGGATGGGGAGTTCCGCCGGTTCAATCCCGATGATGCCCAGGACTGCGCTCACCTGACTGACAGCCTCAAGCGCGCCCGCGGCAAGACGATGGTGGCGGTGCGCGAATACGACCTGCGTCCCTACGATTTCCAAGAACGTATCCTGGAGGCACTGTCGGCAGCTCGCGCTGGTGGCCATCGGCGCAACCTCGTCGTCGCCGCCACCGGCACCGGCAAGACCATGATCGCAGCCTTCGACTACCGCCGGCTCTGCCAACCAGGGCAGCCTCGACCGCGCCTGCTCTTCCTCGCCCATCGTCACGAACTGCTCGACCAGGCCCGAGCCACCTTCCGCGATGTGCTGCGCGACCAGGATTTCGGCGAAATCCTCGACGGTGGATCGACGCCCAGCCGCTACGATTTTTGCTTCGCCACCATTCAGACGGTGCATCGACGCGATCTGCCCATGCAGGTCGGTGCCGGCTTCTGGCACCTGGTCGTCCTCGACGAGTGCCATCACATCGAGGCCGCCACTTATCGCGGCGTGATGGACCGGATCACGCCTGACCTGCTGCTCGGCCTCACCGCCACCCCCGAGCGCGCCGACGGGCTCGATATCTTGCCCTGGTTCGAAGGCCGGACGACCTGTGAGATCCGACTGTGGGAGGCCCTCAGCCAGCAGTTGCTGGTGCCGTTCACCTACTACGGCGTCAAGGACAGCGTCGATCTTGACCGCGTCGCCTGGGTGCGCGGGTCCTATGACCTTGGCGAGCTGGCGCGGCTCTACGACTCAAATGATCTCCGGGCAGCGCTCATCCTGGAGCAGTTCCGCAGCCACTACGGCGACCTGAGCAAGGCTCGAGCCCTGGGTTTCTGCGTCTCCACAGCACATGCGCGCTTCATGGCAGGCTACTTCGCCGCGCATGGGGTGTCGGCGATGGCCGTACTGGGCGATAGCGATGCGGAGGAACGCCGCACGGCGCGGGAACGCTTGCGCACGGGCGACGTCCAGGTCCTCTTCACCTGCGACCTCTATAATGAAGGCGTCGACCTGCCCTTCGTCGACTGCCTGCTGTTGCTGCGTCCGACCGAAAGCGTGACCCTCTTCCTGCAGCAGTTGGGCCGTGGCCTGCGCCTGCACGCGGGTAAGGAGACCTGCCTGGTCCTCGATTTCCTTGGTCGGGCCCACCGCAAATTCCGCTTCGATCTACGCCTGTCAGCGCTGACCGGTCTACGCCGCGTGGAACTGCGCCGTGCGCTGGAAGATCAAGCCGTGCGCCTGCCGCCGGGCTGCGGCTTCAATCTCCAGCGCGAGGCGCGCGAGGCGGTGCTGGAGAACCTGCGCGAGCATCTCGACGCGAATCTGCGCCGCCTGGAGCGCGAGGTGCAGGATCAGGCCCGGGAGGGGGCGCCCGTCACCCTGGCTGGCTTCCTGGACCGTTCCGGATTTTCCATCCGTGATGTCTATCAACGCAGCGGCTGGACAGCGCTACGGCGAAAAGTCGGGATTCTGCCGACCCTGTCGCCCGAGGACACCGACGAGGAAACCCAGTGGAGTCGCCAACTCGGACGCCTGCTCCATATCGACGACGATGTGCGGCTGGAGACGATCCGTCGGTTGGTCGTAGACGGCCAGCAGCCACGGGACGAAGGCGATCGCCGGCTGGTCCGCGCCTTCGCCGCGCGGTGGGCGACCAAGCCCAAGGGCCAGCTCGCCGCGTCGCATATCCACGAGCGTTTGTGCCGTTTCCCAGAACTCCGCCAGGAACTGTCCGAGGTGCTCGACATTCTCGCCGCCAAACGCCCCTTGGCTGCGCCTGACCGGCGATGGACTGGGGCAGAACCCTTGGCCGTTCACGCGCACTACGAGCGCGACGAGATACTATGCCTGCTCGGGAACTGGACCGACGAAAATCAGCCACCGTGGCGAGAAGGCGCTCGCTTCCTGGAGGCATCGCAGACCGACATCTTCGTCGTCACACTGGAGAAGGCCGAGCACCGCTTCTCGCCCCAAGTACGCTACCAGGACTACGTTATCAACCGCGACCTCTTCCATTGGCAGAGCCAAAACGCAACCGGCCCGGACAGCCCAACCGGACAGCGCTATGTGAGCGGCTTGGCTGACGGCCAGCCAGCTCGCCATCTCCTTTTTGTCCGGCGCACGCACCAGGATGCCTTTCAGTTCCTTGGTTCGCTAGCCCATGTTTCCTCGCAGGGAACCAAGCCGATGAGCATTACCTGGCGGGTCGCACCGGCGATGCCGATGGATCTCGTGGAGGGGCAAAGCGCAGCTGGCTGATGGCAATTTGAAGGCAGTTAGCCACCACCTCAGATACTGGGGATGTCACACCTGGCAATCTGTGCGCATGAGCAGCCATCCAGCGCTTCGACAGCTGCGCTGGCCTGACAATGGCCATTGGCTGAGGGCCAAACACATTGAAGCCCGCTGACGCGGGCTGTTGTTTTAATGCCGAGTGCAACTCGGCGCTCCCGGGTCCGGGACTCATTTGCTCTTGTCCAGCTGCGGCATTCAGATTGAGCGGAGCGTCACGATGACCCTGCCGTCACATCCCCAACAGCTGCAACACCCGCCCGGCATGCTGGTGGGCTTGGGCCTGCATGGCGATGCCGGACTGGAGTTTGATCTGGTTGCTGGTCAGGGCCGCGGCTTCCTGGGCGATGTCGGCGTCGGCGATGGTGGATATGGCGCTGGCCAGGTTTTCGCGGCCGATTGCCAGGCTGCGGGCATTCGATTCCAGGGCGTTGGCTTGCAGGGCGCCGAGCGTTCCGCGTTGCTGGCCGACGGCGGAGCTGGCGGCGTCGAGGCGGGCCAGGGCGTCTGACGTGTTGCTGATATCCAGGCCCGACAGACCCAGGCCGTGGCTGCTGTAGCCGGCGGAAGAACCAGTGACGGTGCTGGCGATATCCACCGATACGGTGTCGCCGGCGGAGGCGCCGATCTGCATGGACTGCTTGGTGAAACTGCCGTCGAGTAGCGGCTTCTTCGCGAAGGTGGTGGACGACGCCACCAGATCCAGGGCCTGGTTCAGCGCCTGATATTGGGTGTTGATGGCGGCGAGCTGCTGATCATCCATGGTCGCGCTGTTGGCGGCTTGCAAGGCCAGGGTGCGCTGCTGGGCGAGGATGCCTTGGGTCTGCTCCAAACCGCCATCGGCCGTCTGCAGCAGCGACACCGCCGCGTCGGTGTTGGCGCTCGCCTGATCCATGCCCGAGAGCATGGCCTCCAGTTGCTTGGCGATGATCAGTCCCGCAGGATCGTCAGCACCACTGGTGATGCGCTGACCGCTGGCCAGCCGGGCCATGGCCAGCTGCAGAGCGCGCTGGCTCTGCGACATGGCATTCAGGCCGGAGGAGGAAGAACCATTGATCGACAGGGACATGACCATCGCCTCGCGGAAAAGGGTCGGTGAGTGCCGACAAGTCTAGGCATGGCGGTGGCGAAGGCTACGTCGTGTTCATCATCATCACGACTGGCTGGCGCACCTTCACCAGGCGACTGTTGCTGAATTCTGCGCCATCGACCCAAAGAATTCCCGGTGCTCGATCGGCTCCAAGTCTCGATTCGCCACGACGTGGAATAACAGGATCGTTTCCGCCACATCACTGCGCCCAGCGTTGCTCGCACTGGGTCAGCGCCGGTTCACCGCAAACTGCGCAGCACCGCTTCCGCCGCCGTGGTGCGGCCGTCCGGCAGCAGCAGGGTCACGCCGGCTAGGCGGTCGCGCCAATGGGCGAGGAAGCGCTGCACGCCGCGCAGGTCTTCGGCGGGGTCGAGCACCAGGCGCTGCTTGAGGCGGTCGGGGACGGAGAGGGACGGCAGCTCGTTGTCGAGTTCGTCGGCGGTGGCCGCATCGGGCAGCAGCAGCAGCTCGGCGATGATCGGCAGGCCGGCGTCGCCGGCTTCGCGCATGGCGGTGCGGAAGACGGCTGGCTCGTAGATCGGCGGCAGCACCGCGGCGTGGGCGCCGGCGGCGCGATATTCGCCCAGGCGTGCGGCCTGGGCCACCGGCACGCGCACCAGGATGGTGAAGGCGGTGGCTTGGGACAGGCGCGCGCCGGCCAGGTCGCGGCCGGTGTTGAGGGCAGCCACCAACTGCACCAGACGCAGGGGCTCGACGCCGCTGCCGGCAGCAGGGAACACGCCGGCATCCACCAGCACCAGATGCAGGTCGAGGAGGTGCGCGGTCAGCAGTTTTTCTTGCGCGCGCGCCAGGGTCAGCCCGGCAGCATTCAGTTCGAGCACGCCGGGCCGGCCGCAGGCATCCTGCACGTGGCGGACCTGGGCCACCAGCCGCGCGCCCTGGGGTGAACCGGGCCAGCCGCCGCACAGACCCACGGCCTCGGCGCCGGCGGCGGCCAGACGGCTCAGCGCTGCCACCGCCTGATCGGCTGCCAGTCGGCCCGGGACCAGGGCCATGGCCTTGGGAATGCGCGGTACGAAGGCCGGCGGGGCGGGCATTTCGGCAGGTTCGGCCAGGGCCGGACGCGGGCCCGGCACCACGCCGCGCAGGCCCACGGCCAAGGCGTGCAGGTGCGTGCCGTCCACGCCGCAACAGCCGCCCAGCACGGTGGCGCCCGCGGCCAGGTAACCTTTCGCCTGGGCGACGAACCACTCTGGGCGTAGGTGATAATGTGGCTGGCCATCCTGCCAGGCGGGCTGGCCGGCGTTGGGCCGGGCGATCACCGGCAGCCGGGTCAGGCCGACCAGACGCTGCACCAGGGGCAGCAGCGCGCGCGGGCCCAGGCAGCAGTTGAGGCCGATGGCGGCCGCGCCGCCCGCTTCCATGGCCCGGGCGAACTCAGCCATCTCGGCGGCATCGTCCCGGTCCAGGGCGCGGCAGACCAGCACTGGCAGATCGGTGACGCGGCGCGCCCCGGCCAGGGCGGCGACGGCCTCGCCGGTGCTGCCCATGGTT
>Ga0209181_10005021_pt1 | contig 19267 bp, 13 predicted proteins | sample MAT05_FD_187208 | JGI IMG/M metagenome (GOLD analysis project Ga0209181, IMG submission 187208) | Freshwater microbial communities from Lake Fryxell liftoff mats and glacier meltwater in Antarctica - MAT-05 (SPAdes) (version 2) | ecosystem: Environmental > Aquatic > Freshwater > Ice > Liftoff... | reverse complement strand
TCCCCGCCGCCGCAGCTACCGTGGCAGCGCCGAGGAAATCACGTTGCCCGCCGCCTGGATGGCGCCGATTGCGAAAGTCGGCGCGGATCACGGCGCGACATTCTTCGCCGTGCTTTTCGCGGGATTTCAGACGCTGCTCTTCCGCCTCACGGGCAACACCGATCTCACCGTCGGCATCCCGTCCGCCGGACAAAATCTCGTCGAGGGTGAAAACCTCATCGGTCATTGCGTGAATCTGCTCCCCCTGCGCACACAGTTCCGCGCCGACTCCACCTTTCTCGATCTGCTCGCCGCCGTGCAGACCACCGTGCTCGAAGGCTTCGAGCACCAGCGCCTCAGCTTCGGCACGCTGCTCCAGAGCCTCACCATGCCGCGCACGCCGGGCCGCGTGCCGCTCGTCCCGGTCACGTTCAATCTCGATCCGCCGCTCAGCCACATCGCATTCGCTGGACTCGATTACGCCTTCGAAAACAACCCGCGCGCCGCGTTTCAGTTCGACCTCGGCTTCAATCTCGACACCAGCGGCGGCGGTTTCCGCATCGTCTGCAAATTCAACACCGATCTCTTTGAAGCTGCGACCGTGCGGCGCTGGATGGATCACTTCCGCGAAGTGCTCGAAGCCGCCGCGGCCGACCCGCGCCAGCCGCTCAACGCCTTTCTGCCGCAGCTCGGCGGCGGCGCGCGAATCGCCGGCCGCGAAGTGGACCTGCTCGCCATCGAGGCCGCGCTGAAGCAGCAGCCCGCGGTGAAAGACGCCGCGGTGGTGGTAAACGAAAGCGCGAACGGCGATCCCGAGATCGTCGCACACGTCGTGCCGGGCGAAATCACGCCGGTGATGTGCTGGGTGTCGTCGCCCTCGGCCGGCGGCGAACTCTTCTACGACGACGTGCTCTACAACGTGATGGCGCACGACAAATCGCGCCACGATCTCTACCGCCGCGCCTTCGCCCAGACGGTGAAGGACAAGGTCGTGGTCGATGTCGGCACGGGCCGCGACGCGATCCTGGCGCGCTTCTGCATCGAGGCGGGCGCGAAGAAAGTTTACGGTATCGAGATTCTCGAAAAACCCGCCGAACAGGCGCGGCAACTCGTGGCGAAACTCGGCCTCACCGACCGCATCGAAATCATCTGTGGCCGCTCAGAGGACGTGCAACTGCCCGAACTCGCGGACGTCTGCATCTCGGAAAATGTCGGGCACATCGCCGGCGCGGAAGGCGGTGACTTGATGATCATCGACTCGCGCCGCTTCCTGAAACCCGGCGGCCGGATCGTGCCCGAGCGCTGCGCGACGAAGATCGCCGCGGTCTCGATGCCCGATGAATTCATGGCCGCGCCCGGCTTCGACGCGCTCGGCGCGCATTACGCCGAGATGGCGTGGAAATCCGCCGGTTACAAATACGACATGCGCGTCGGCGTGATGGGTACGGATCGCAGCTTCCTGCTTTCCGAGGCCGCGACCTTCGAGGCCATCGACTTCAACCAGCCGCCCGTCCCGGAATACGAGCGCGAGCTAACTCTCACGATCACCCGCAGCGGCCGCGTCGATGGATTCCTCTGCTGGATCTGGCTGGAATCGGTGCCCGGTGTCTGGCTCGAGAGCATCGACGCGCAAGACTCGTGGCTGCCCGTCTTCCTGCCCGCTTTCTCCACCGGCATCGAACTCACCGCCGGCGACACCATCCACGCCACGGCCAGCGGCCAGCTCGCCGCCAATCAGACGAACCGCGACTACCGGATCCGCGGCCACGTCCAGCGCGCCGACGGCACACGCATCGAGTTCGACTACGATTCGCCGCACTACCGCCAGAGCTTCCGGCACGTCCCTTTCTACGAGCGCATTTTCCAGGACGACAAAATCGCCGTGACTCCGAAGCGCGAAGGCGACGCCGAGCGCGTCATCACCCGCGCCGTGAAAGCCCTGCTCCCGCCCGGCACGCCCGTCCGCGTCGCGCTCCGCGAGGCGCTACCCGCGACCGCCGACGGCCAGCTCGATCGCCAAAGCCTCATCGCCACAAAGCGCGGGCTGAGCGATGCCGACCGCCACCGCGTGCTCGTCGAATGGAACAACCTGTCCGTCGCGACAGTCGCCACGGACGCGCTCAAGAAAATCGAGCAGACGCTGCTCGCCGCGCCCGGCGTCACAGCCTGTTCCGCGCGCCAGGAGACGCCGAACGAAATCGTCGCCTACGTTGTCCGCCCGCCGCAGCGTCCGCTGACGCTCTTCCCGGCCTCGCCTTCCGCCGGCGGCGTGCTGCTCTACGACGACATGCTTTACAACGCGATGCGCGAGGATCGCTGGCGGCATGATCTGTTCCAGCGCGCGCTCGTGCTGTCGGTGAAAGATCGCGTCGTCGTGGATGTCGGCACCGGCCGCGACGCGCTGCTCGCCCGCTTCGCCGTCGAAGCCGGCGCAAAAAAAGTCTACGCCATCGAACTGCTCGAACAGCCCGCACGACAGGCCCGGGAATTGGTGGAACAGCTCGGCCTGAGCGACCGCATCACCGTGATTCAAGGCCGCTCGCAGGAAGTGCAGCTCCCGGAACTCGCCGACGTGATCGTCTGCGAAAATGTCGGCCACATCGGCGGAGCCGAGGGCGGCGACCTCATGCTCGCCGACGCCCGGCGTTTCCTCCGCCCCGGCGGCACGGTGATCCCGGCGCGCACCCGCACGATCGTCGCCGCGGTGACGCTGCCCGACGCCTTCCTCGCTGCGCCCGCATTCGATTCCGTCGGCGCGCACTACGCGCAGCAGGCGTGGAACTCGACTGGCTACAAACACGACCTCCGGCTCGCCATCTCGGGCACGGACCGCACGTTCCTCTGCTCCACGGACGCGGTGTTCGAAGACATCGATTTCCACGACCCCGCCCGGCCGGGATACGAGCGCGAGATTCGACTGAAGATCACCCGGGCCGCGCGCCTCGACGGTTTCCTGCTCTGGCTGGAGATCGAGACGGCGCCGACCGTGAGCCTGATCGGCATCGACCGCAAAGACGCGTGGCTTCCCGTCTTCCTGCCCGTCTTCGACGACGGCGCGGAGGTCTGCGCAGGCGACGAGATTCACGCGACCGTGCGCGGCACGCTCGCGGCCAATGGCGTAAATCGCGACTATCAGATCAAAGGCCGGCTGGTGCGCAAAGCGGGCGGCGAACTGCGCTTCGACTTCACCTCCTGGCACTACAAAAACGTCTATCGGCAGAACGCCTTCTACCGGCGGCTCTTCGCCGATGACGCCATTCCCGTGGCGAAGCCCGCGGCGGTTTTGTCCGATGCGGTTCTGCGGGAACTCGTGCGCAGCAGCTCCGCCAGCCCGAGTGTGCGCGTCGCGCTCTGCGACGCCTTGCCGCCCGCGGGCCCGGCGGCTTCGGCGCGGCTGTTTCCTGCGGATCGCGGCATCCATCGGCTTTTTGAGGAGCAAGCCGTCCGCCGACCGGACGCCATCGCGATCGCCGCGGACGCGACGCGCGTGACCTACCAGGAGCTGAACGAACGCGCCAACCGCCTCGCTCGTCATCTCGTCAAACTCGGCGTCACCCGCGGCACCTGCGTCGGCATTTGCGCGGAGCGCTCGCCCGAGTTTCTCACCGGCATCCTCGCCATCGCCAAAGCCGGCGGCGCTTACGTGCCGATCGACCCGGCGTATCCCGCCGACCGCATCGCGCAGATGCTGAATGCGACGCGCACGCCGCTCATTCTCACCCGCGGCAACAGCACCGCGGCGCTGGCCAGTTCCGGCGCGCGGCTCGTCGCGCTGGAGAGCCTCGATTTCACCTCCGGCGATCCGTCGAACCTCGCCGAAGCCGGCAGCGGCGAGGATCTCGCCTACGTGATGTTCACCTCCGGCTCCACCGGCACGCCGAAGGCCGTCGCCATTCCGCACCGCGCGATCAGCCGCCTCGTGCTGAACACCGACTACGCCCAGCTCACGCCGAACGACGTCGTCGCCTTTGCCTCGAACGTCTGCTTCGACGCCACGACCTTCGACATCTGGGGACCGCTGCTCAATGGCGGCACCACCGTCGTCACGCCGCACGAGGTGATGCTTTCGCCGGCCGCCCTGCGCGCGCATTTCGATGCGCACGGCATCACCGCGATCTTCCTCACCACCTCGCTTTTCAATCGCCTCGCGCAGGAAATGCCCGAGCTGTTCCGCAACCTGCGCTTCCTGCTCTGGGGTGGCGAAGCGGCGGACCCGGACAGCGTGCGCCGCGTCCTGGAGCGCGGCCGCCCGCAGCACCTGCTGCACGTCTACGGCCCCACCGAGACCACCACCTTTGCCACCTGGCATGAGGTCACGAGCGTGGAAGGCAACGTCATCCCGATCGGCCGCGGCATCGCGAACACCCAAATCTACCTGCTCGATCCGCAGCTCCAGCCCGTCGCGCTCGGCGACACCGGCGAGCTCTGCATCGCCGGCCCGGGCCTCGCGCTCGGTTACTTGAATCAACCCGAGTTCACCGCGGAGCGTTTCGTGCCGACCGAGTTTGGCCGCGTCTATCGGTCCGGCGACCTCGCGCGCTGGCTGCCCGGCGGCGCGCTGGAGTTCGTTGGCCGCGTCGATGAGCAGGTGAAAGTGCGCGGCTTCCGCATCGAACCGGGCGAAATCGAAAATGTCCTCCGCTCCCACCCCACCGTCGCCGAGGCCCGCATCATCGTTCGCCAGCACGACACCGCCGGCAAACAGCTCGCCGCCTACGTCACCGCGCGCCGCGGCGAGACGGTGAAGCTCGACGACCTCCGCAGCTATCTCGACCAGCGGTTGCCCGACTACATGGTGCCCGCCGCCTTCGCCGTGCTCGACCAGCTTCCGCTCACGCCGAACGGCAAACTCGACATCCGCGCGCTTCCCGAACCGGCCGCTCCGGGCACCCCGCAAATTTCATCCACCACCCCGCGCAACCCCGTCGAAATCGGCATCGCCGCGCTCTGGCAGGAAGTCCTCGGACGCGATAACGTCTCGGTCCATGACGACTTTTTCCTCGTCGGGGGACACTCGATTTTGGCGATCCGCTTGCTCGGGCGAATTCGCGAGAAATTCAACGTGGACGTGCCCGTGGCGCGCCTTTTCGAAACGCCGACCATCGCCGGCCTCGGCGAGTTTGTGGCTGAACAGCTCCCGGCCATGACCTCGGGGAGCGCGGAAAGTCTGGTCAGGATCCAGATGGGTGATGCGTCGCGCCGGCCGCTCTATCTGGTGCCGGGCGGGTGGGGTGGCGAGATCGAGTTCCTCGTCTATGCCGAGTTGGTGCGAAACATGGACCGCACGCTGCCGCTTTACGGGCTGCGCGCGCGCTCCTCGAATAACGACCCGCTGCCGCCGAAATCGGTCGAGGAATTTGCCGCCGGTTTCATCGCCGACATCACCCGCTTTCAGCCCACCGGCCCCTACATGCTCGGCGGCGAATGTGTGGGCGGCGTGATCGCTTACGAGATGGCCCGGCAGCTCGAAGCCGCCGGCCAGAAAGTCTCGCTCGTGCTCCTCCTCGGAACCGAGTGGCCGGACGACGAAGGGCTGCGGCTTTTCGAGGAATGGGAAAATCAGCGCCGCGCGCAGGAGGCCGAAAAACACCACCGCACCCTGGCCGAACACTGGACCGAAGCGCGCAAACAATCTCCGCTCGGCATGCTGCGCTACGCCCGGCGCCACCTGCTCCCCGGCGCGCTCGAGCGGCAGATGGCCGGCTTCGTCGCGGAGCGCGAATGTTTCACCGCCTGGCCGCGCCGCCTGCTCAACCACGCCCTGCATCCGCACACCGGCCGCATCACGCTGCTTCAGGACGAAGTCAACAGCCGCACCCCGATGCTCGCGCGCTGGAAACAACATCACGCCGGTGAAATCGACGTTCACGTCGTCACCGGAGATCACACGTCCTACATCCGCGAACACGCCCCCGAGGCCGCCGCGAAAATCCGCGAGATCATCGAACTCGCCTCCCTTCCCACGCATGCTCATCGCGATTGAAAACTGGCACGAAGCCACCACCCCGCCGCCGCTCCAGGCCGGCCACGTCCATCTTTGGCGTGCCGTGCTCACGCCTACCGACCGCTTGCGCGAGGTGCTCTCGCCTGCCGAGTGGCTGCGCGCCGAACGCTTCCACTTCGCCATCGACCGCGAACGTTTCATCGCCACCCGCGGCATCTTGCGCCGCATCCTCGGCGGCTACCTCGGCCTCGATCCGCGCGACGTGCTTTTCGAGACCGGCACTCATGGCAAACCGAGCATCGCCGGCGGCGGCACGCTGCGCTTCAATCTCAGCCACTCCAGCGAGATCATGCTCCTCGCCGTGACCTACGCGCGGGACATCGGGGTGGACATCGAGAAGATGAAACAGAACGTCCCGTTCGAGACGCTCGCCGATCATTACTTCGATCCCGAGGACGCGTGGGATCTGCGCCTGCTCCCCGCCTCGCAGCGCGCGTGGAAATTCTATGACATCTGGACGACCACCGAGGCCAAGCTAAAGGCCGAAGGCGTCGGCGTGGTCAATGGCCTCAAGGTCACCGAACCCGACCGCTGGTCGCTGCTGAAACTCATCCCCCACGCCGGTTACACTGCGGCCGTCGCCGTCGAAGGTGGCGACTTCCAACTGCAATGCTGCTCATGGACAGCGTAGATACCGCCGCACCGTACGAAATCCGGATCGCGCCGACGCGCGGCTGGCTGCGGCTGAACTGGCGGGAACTCTGGGAATATCGCGACCTGCTCGGGCTGCTCGTCCAGCGCGACGTCATCTCGCGTTACAAACAAACGTTGCTCGGTCCGCTCTGGTTCATCGTCCAGCCGATCCTCACCGCCATCGTCTTCGCGCTCATCTTCGGCCGCATCGCGGGCATCCCCACGGATGGCATTCCCGGTCCGCTTTTCTATCTCTGCGGCCTGCTCGGCTGGACTTACTTTTCGCAAAACGTCAGCACGGCCGGCGCGAGTTTCGTCAATAACTCGCACCTCTTCGGCAAGGTCTACTTTCCCCGCCTCATCGTGCCGCTCGCGACCATCGTCTCGAACCTCGTCGCCTTCGCCATCCAGCTCCTGCCGTTCTTCGCCTTCCTTGGTTACTACCTCGTCACCGGCGCGCACCGCGGCTCGGTCGAAATCACCTGGCGCTTCCTGCTCTTTCCGCTGCCGCTGCTCCATGTCGCCTTGCTCAGCCTCGGCGTCAGTCTGCTCATGTCCGCGGCCACCGCGAAGTATCGCGACCTCATCCACTTCAACCAGTTCCTCATCCAGATCTGGATGTTCGCCACGCCGATCTTTTACCCGCTCTCGAAGGTGCCGAAAAACTACGAGTGGGTCGTGTGGATGAATCCCATGTCCGTTCCCACGGAACTCTTCCGCATCTGCCTGCTCGGCCGCGGCACCGTCAATGGCCCGGAGGTCGCTTTCTCGCTCGCCTTCGCCCTCGTGCTCCTCGTCGCCGGGCTCGCCGCGTTCCAGCGGGTCGAACGCACCGTCATCGATTCCGTATGAAGCCCGTCGTCGAAGTCCACGAACTCTCGAAGCTCTACCATCTCGGCAGCACCGGGACCACCAGCCTGCGCGCTTCGTTGGAGAGCCTGCTCGGCCGCGTGCGGAAAGCGCCTGCGGTCTCCGCGGCGGCCGCCGTCCCGGTCGTGCCCGATCACCGCGCCGGCCCGGAGCCGAACAGCTTTTGGGCGCTCAAGGACGTCTCCTTTTCCGTGCAGCCCGGCAGCGTCATCGGCGTCGTTGGCCGCAACGGCGCGGGCAAATCCACGCTGCTGAAAATCCTCTCGCGCATCACCGAACCCACCAGCGGCCACGCCACCCTGCGCGGCCGCGTCGTCTCGCTGCTCGAAGTCGGCACCGGCTTTCACCAGGAGCTCACCGGCCGCGAAAATATCTTCCTCAACGGCGCCATCCTCGGGATGAAACGCGCCGAGATCGCCGCGAAGTTCGACGAGATCGTGGACTTCGCCGAGGTCGGCAAATTCATCGACACCCCGGTGAAGCGCTACTCCAGTGGCATGTTCGTGCGCCTCGCCTTCGCCGTCGCCGCGCACCTTGAGCCGGAAATCCTGCTCATCGACGAAGTGCTCGCGGTCGGCGACGCCGGCTTCCAGAAAAAGTGCCTCGGCAAGATGGGCGAAGTCGCCACCCAGCACGGCCGCACGGTCTTTTTCGTCAGCCACAATATGGGCGCCGTCCGTTCGCTCTGCGAGGAGGCCATCCTCATCGAAGCCGGCCGCCTCACCCTGCGCGGCAAACCCGAGGAAATCATCTCGCGTTACCTCACCGCCACCGCCGGCGCCGATGGCGACGGCCACGAAGTCGCCTGGACCGGCACCGACGCGCCGGGCACCGAGGAAATCACGCTCCGCCGCGTGCGGCTCATCGATCGCGAAGGTGGCCCGCTTTCCCTCGTCACCGCCGACCAGCCCGTGCTCGTCGAGATCACCTACGAGGTGAAGCAGCGCATCCGCGGCATGCGCAATACGCTCTTCCTCGTCACCCAGGAGGGCGAAATTGCGTTCGGCGGTACCGACCATCTTTTCCAGCACATCACGCACGAACCCGGCCTCTATCGCACCACCGCCACCATCCCCGCGCGGCTCCTCAATCGCCGCAGCTACGCGCTCCAGGTCGGCGCCGACATCCCGGGGGAACGCACCGTGCTACCCGAGGTCGAGTGTCTTTCCTTCACCGTCACCGGCGCCGGCAATCAAGCCTCGCACTTTCCCGAAAGCTGGCCCGGCGCCGTCTGCCCGGCCATCGAGTGGAAGGTCGAGTTCATCGAGCCCGCGCTGGTCGGCACCTAGCTGCCCGCGTGGTCACGGGCGTGAGCTTCTCCATGGCGCAGACCTGGTGGAAAATGATCCGTCTCGACTGGGGCGAACATCCGTTCACCCCCGGCCGGCTGCTCTATTTGTGGAAGCTGAAATACGGCGACGGCCCGCGCGTGACCTACTACCGCGACGTTGTTCGCCCGCGCATTTTGCAGGCGCCGCCGGTCCACACCGGCGAGGGCGTGTGTGAAATTCACGTTCTCACCTCCGCCGCGGATTGGCTCAATCTCCTCTGGGCGCTGCACAGCTTTTACCGCGTCTCCGGCCGCCGCTACCCGCTCTGCATTCACGACGACGGCACCCTCCCCGCCGCCGCCGCCGCCGAGTTGCGCCGCGCCTTTCCCGACGCGCGCCTCGTCACCCGCGCCGAGTCCGACGCGCGGGTGAATGCGCTGCTCGCCAACTATCCGCGCTGCCTCGCGCTGCGCCGCACCAACACGCTTGCGCACAAGGCCCTCGACTTCGCCGCCTTCCTCGAAAGTGACCGCATGATGATCCTCGATAGCGACATCCTCTTCTTCGCCGAACCGACGCGCCTCATCGAAATCCTCGAATCCTCGGCGCGCAATTCCCTCAACCGCGACTGGCGCGACGGCTACACCATCGACATTCCCACCGTCGCGCCGCTCCTCGATTTCACCCTCCCGCCGCTGATCAATTCCGGCCTCGGCCTGCTCCACCGCGCCTCGCTGCGCTACGACTGGATGGAGGAATTTCTCGCGCTCCCCGACATCCTCAGCCACCACCACAAGATCGAGCAGACCCTCTTCGCGCTGTGCTGCAGCCGCTTCGGCTACGAGATGCTGCCTGCGGAATACGACGTTCACACCGGGCCGCGCGCGCCCGGCGTGCCGAGCCGCCACTACACCGGTCCCATCCGCCACCTCATGTATGGCGAAGGCGTGCGCGATCTCGTCCGCGCCGGGATTTTCGCTCCATGAAGATCGGCCTCGTCTCCGCGGAGTTTCCGCCCGAGCCCGGCGGCATCCAAATCTACGCGTGGGAGTATGCCCACGAACTCGCCCGCCGCGGCCACGAAGTCGTCGTCTTCACCCAGCCGCATCCCGGCGGCGAAGCCACGACGAACGCGCTCCGCATCGAGCCCACGCTCCGCCTCCGCCGCCGATTCGATCGCGAGGTTTTTCGCCGCGAGAAAGTGGACGTCTGGCAAGCGCTCAACGCTGCCTATTCCTGGATGGCGCTCGAATTCGCGCCCGTCTTCGTCACCGTCCACGGCAACGATTTCGTCTGCCCCTACCAGCCTCTCGCCCGTCTCGATCTCCGCGAGCGCCTCCATCTGCCGACCGGCAGCATCGTCGATCATCACCTCGGCCTGTGGCTCACCGACCGCCTCATCGCCCGATCGCTGCCCCACGCCGCGCGCATTTTCACGAACAGCAAATTCACCGAACAGCGGTTCCTCGGCGTCCACCCCGCCTGCACCGGACGGACCACGCCCGCGATGGTCGGCGTTTCCGAGCACTACTTTTCCCGGCCAAAGCCGCCCCGCCGCAGCGGCCCGCCGCGGCTGCTCACCGTTTGCCGGCTCACGGAAAAAAACAAAAACGTCGACCTCGTCCTTCACGCCCTCGCCACGTTGAAGGCGAACTGGCCTTTCCACTACACCGTGGTCGGCGGCGGCGAACTGCTCGAGCCACTCCAGGCCCTCGCGCGCCATCTCGACATCGAAGACCGCGTCACCTTCACCGGCTTCGCTCCGGCCGCCGCGCTCCACGAACACCTCCTCGACAGCGACCTTTTCATCCTCACCACCTCGGCGAATAACGCTGGCTACGAAGGCTTCGGCATCGTCTACATCGAGGCCAATGCCTGCGGCTGCCCCACGCTCGCCGCCCGGCTCGGCGGCGCCGCCGAAGCCGTGCAGGAAGGCGTCAGCGGCATGTTCGTCGCCGAGCCTTCACCCGCATCCATCGCCGCCGCCGTGCGCCGCTTTCTCGCCGGCGAAGTGCAGTTTGAAAGCGCCGCGTGCGTCGATTTCGCGCGCACTTTCCGCTGGTCGCACGTCGTCGACATCTGCCTCGAATATTACGAAAGGAGCCGCGCGTGAAAGTGAGCATCGTCACCGCGTGCTTCAACGCCGCCGCCACCGTCGAGGAGACGCTCCGCTCGGTGCTCGATCAGCGCGGCGTCGATCTCGAATACATCGTCATCGATGGTGCGAGCACCGATGGCACCGCCGCGATCATCCAGCGCTTCGCCCCCCAGCTCGCGCACTTCGTCAGCGAGCCGGATCGCGGGCAGGTCGATGCGCTGAACAAAGGCTTTGCCCGCGCCACCGGCGACATCCTCGGCTTCCTCAACGCCGACGACGTGTTTCTCCCCGGCACGCTCGCCGCCGTCTGCGCTGCATTCGACGCCGCGCCCGATCGCGAGATCGTCTACGGCGGGCTGGAGTGGATCGACTTCGCCGGCCAGCCGCTCGGCCCGCATCATGGCGCGATCGACTCGCTCGCCGACATCCTCGATGTCTTCCGCGTCTGGTGGCGCGATCGGCAGTGGGTCCAGCCCGAAGTCTTCTTCCGGCGTTCGCTGAAGGACCGCGTCGGCGCCTTCGACGAACGCTACCACCTCGCCTTCGACTACGATTTCTGGGTCCGCTGTTTCCTCGCCGACGCCCGCGTCTCGCGGCTCGAGCAGCCGCTCGTCCGCTTCCGCCGCCACGCCGGCCAGAAGTCCGTGGACACTACCCGCGGCGATCACGAAATCCGCGCCATCCTCGCCGGGAACCTCGTCGATCCGCGCGTTCCGTCCGCGCTTCGCCGGCGCCTCGGCGCGCAGCTTTCCTACGATCGTTACCAGACCGGCGCGTCCGCCGACCGCGGCTCGTTTGCCTGGTCGCTGCTCCGCCAGCCCCGCTGGCTCACCGTCCCCGCCGTGCGCCAGCGGCTCGTGGCGTCTTTTTTTGGTCGCGGGAAAAAGCAACCCCGATGATGGTGTCGCGCTTTCTGCCTTTCCGTGTTTCCCCGTTTACCAGCCCCGGTTCCCGCCCGCGCCGCGCTCGCGTTCGTGCTTCGCGGCAGTCTTTCGTAATGTCGCTGCGCTCCTTCTTCACCCGTCGCCGCCGGAGCGAAGAAGCGATTCCCCCGGAAATCGGGCGGGAGCTCGAAACCATTCAGCAATGGAAGCCACCCGCCACCGATTCCGGCTCGTCGGTTTCCGTCCACGTCGTCACCGGCGAACGCGACTGGCCCGCCGCCGCCTGGGCGCTCGCGAGCTGGTGTTGCTTCACCGAGGCCGACTGGCCGATCGTCTTCCACGACGACGGCACGCTCACCGACCGGGCCGCCGCTCAGCTTCGCGCCAGCTTTCCCGCCGCCCGCATCATCCGCCGCCCCGAGGCCGACGCCGCGCTCCAGCCGTTGGTCATGGCGTTTCCCTTTTGCGAAAGTTTTCGCAGCCAGCACACCAGCGCGCTCCGCGTGCTCGATCTGCCGCACTTTGCCGCCGGTGAACGTTTCATCGCGCTCGCGCCGGATGTGCTCTTCTTCCGCCATCCGCGGGAGATCGTGGATTGGGTGCAATCCGGCGAGTGTTCCTGCTGGCTCCTCGCCGATGAGGAAGCGACCAGCGGCGTGAGCCGCGGCGATGCCCGCGACGAACTCGGCGTCGATCTCCGCGCGCACGCCAGCGACGCCATCGCCTTGCTCCACCGCAGCACGCTCGATCTCGACTTCCTCGACACCGTGCTCGCCCGCACCTCGCTCCTGCGCCGCGATCCCGACCGAGTCGCCACCACGCTCAATGTCCTCGGCGCCTCGCGCAGCCGCGGCGGCCTGCTGCCCCCCACCTACGAGGTAGCCACCCAGACCAAACCCGGCGAACAGGTCGTGGCCCGCCACTACCAGCCCGCCGGCTGGCGCCGTTATCACGAAGACGCGCGCACCCTCGTCCGCCCTCACCTTTTCGCTGCGACTGACTAACCATGTGCGGCATCGCCGGTTTTTTCGATTCCACCGTCCCCGAGACTGAAGCGCGCGTGCGGCTCCAGGGCATGCTTCGTCTCATCGAGCATCGCGGTCCCGATGGCGAAGGCACCCACCTCGGCAGCGGCGGCCTCGCGCTCGGCATGCGCCGCCTTTCCATCATCGACCTCGCCGGCGGTGCCCAGCCGATCTGGAACGAAGACCAAACCATCGCCGTTTTTTTCAACGGCGAAATCTACAACTACCTCGAACTCCGCACCGCGCTCGAACAAGCCGGCCACAGCTTTCGCACCCAGAGCGACACCGAGGTGCTCGTGCATCTTTACGAACAGCACGGCGCCGCGCTCGTGGAAAAGCTGCGCGGCATGTTCACCTTCGCCATCCTCGATACGCGCCGCCGCGAACTCTTCCTCGCCCGCGACCACTTCGGGCAAAAGCCGCTCTACTGGTTCGCCGATGGCCGCCGCTTCGCCTTCGCTTCCGAGCTGAAGTCGCTGCTCTCGCTCCCTTTCGTCCCGCGCGAACTCGACCCCCAGGCCCTGCTCGACTTTGCCACCCTGACCTCGCTGCCTTCGCCGCGCACTCACTTCCGCCACCTCCGCAAGCTGGCGGCCGGCACCCACCTCACCCTTTCCCTGGCCACCCTCGCCGCGCCCGAGCCGCAGCGTTACTGGCGCTTCGAGTTCCCGCCGGTGGCGGAAATCAGCGACATGAATTCCGCGGTCGAACTCATCGACTCCGCGCTCGCCGATACGGTGCGGATGCACTTCCGCGCCGATGTCCCCGTCGGCGTCCTGCTCAGCAGCGGCCTCGATTCGCGCATCGTCACCACCTACGCGCGGCAGCTTCACCCCGAGGGCGTCTCCACCTTCAGCGTCGGCTATCGTGAGGAAGGCTCCGAACTCGATGGCGCCCGCCGCACCGCGCAAGAACTCGGCACCCGCCATCACGAACTGCTCATCACCGGAACCGACGTCGGCCGCCACATCGACAGACTCGCGTGGCACCTCGACGAACCGATCGGCGACCCCGCCGCCTTCGCACTCTGGCAGGTCTGCGGCTTCGCCCGCCAACATGTGAAAGTGCTGCTCTCCGGCGAGGGCGCCGATGAACTCTTCGCCGGTTACGACATCAAATACCGTTCGCACCTCGACACCCTCCGCCGCTCGAATCTCATGCGTCGCCTCAGCGGCTGGCTGCGCCTCGAGGGCGATGCTTATCCCGAGACCCGGCTCGGTCGCTTCCGTCGCCGCGCCCACACCAGCGCCGCCGCCGAACTCGTCGATCTCCACCTCCAGGGCTTTCCCGGCGATCAGCGCCGCCCGCGCGGCCTCACGCCCGAACAGCTCGTCTTGCTCCGCGCCCGCACGGCCCAGCTCGGGGCCAGCCAGATTCGCACCCAGCGCGATCCCCTCAGCACCTTGCTCGCCTTCGACGTCGATTGGACGCTCGCCGAATCGCTCCTCCAAAAAGCCGACAAAATGAGCATGGCTGCTTCCATCGAGCTGCGGACCCCGTTCATCGACGTCCCGCTCGCCAACGCCGCCGCACGCCTCGACTCCGCGCTGAAGCTCGGCCCGAAAACCGGCAAGCTCGTGCTCCGTCAGTGCCTCGCCCGGCGTGTCACCGAACCACCGACGCGACCCAAAGGCGGTTTCCCCATGCCGCTCGCGAGCTGGTTCCGCGGCGAACTCCGCGAGCAGCTCGATGCGGAAATCTTCAGCACCAACGCCGCGTGGATGAACACGCTCGACCGGGCCACCGTCCGCAGCGCCTGGGATCAATTTCAAGCCGGCGCCTGGGATGGCGCGCTCGCCTTCTACTGCCTCTGGCTCTACGAAGCCTGGCACCGCACCGTCGTCCGCTCGCCTCTCCCGCAGGCTTGACCCATGCCGCCGCAAGTCACCGTCGCGATTCCCTGCTACAACGCCGAGCGCTGGATCGGCGCGGCGATCCGCAGCGCGCTCGAGCAGCAGGACGTGACGGTGGAAGTCATCGTCGTCGATGACGGTTCGACCGATCGCTCGCGGGAAAAAATCCGCGCCATCACCGATCGCCGCGTCCGCTTCCTCGAAGGCAGCCACTGCGGAGCGAATCCGGCGCGCAATCTGGCGCTCCGCGAAGCCGCCGGCGAGTGGGTGCAATTCCTCGATGCCGACGACTATCTGCTCCCGCAAAAACTCGCGCGGCAACTTCGCGACGGCGCCGATACCGACGTCATTTACAGCCCCGTCATCTTCGATCAGGACGGCGCGCAGACGCCCTCCGCCATGGATTCCGGCCGCCGCCTCGAAGCGCTCTGGCTCGCCTGGGAGCTGCCGCAAACCGGCGGCTGCCTTTGGCGCAAGGAACGACTGCAAAAACTCGGCGGCTGGAACGAAGCGACGCCGTGCTGCCAGGAATACGAACTCTACGCCCGCGCCATCCGCGCTGGCTTGCGCTTCCGCTTTTCGCCCGAGCCCGGCGCCGTCTACCGCGTTTGGTCCGAAGGCTCGCTCTGCCGCAAAGACCCACTCCAGGTCGTCGAAGTCCGCACCGCGCTCTTCCGAGATTTCGTCGCCTGGCTGCGCGACCGCGGCGATCTCCGCGAAGACGAACGCCAACTCGCCGGCCGCGCCTTTTTCGAGATGGCCCGCACCACCGCGAGATACGATCTCGCCCGCGCCACCCGCTACCACCGCGAGCACCACCGCGCCGGCCTCATCCACGCTACCGGTCCGGCCGCGCCCGCGAGTTACCGCGCCGCCTACAAATTGCTGGGCTTTTCATGGGCCGAAAGCTTTGCCCGCACGCTGCGGGGTGGAAAATCCGAAACTCGAAATCCGAAATCCGAAACAATGTCCGAAAAGTGAGAAGGCTCGAAACGGTCACCGCGCCCGTTTATCCCCGTTCTTTCATTCGCTCCATTCGAACCTTGTTTCGGATTTCGAGTTTCGGATTTCGAATTTAACCCGTGCTCTTCTCCATCGTCATTCCCGTCTTCAACCGCGCGGAACTCATCCGCCCGACGCTCGACTCGGTCCTCGCGCAAGATACCGACGGCGCGTCCGATCACGAAGTCCTCGTCGTCGACGACGGCTCGACCGACGGCACGCTCGACACCCTCGCCAGCTACGGTTCGCGCATCCGCGTGCTCGAACAAAAAAACAGCGGCCCTGCCGTCGCTCGCAACCTCGGTATCCAGCACGCCCGCGGCGAATACATCGCCATGCTCGACAGCGACGACCTCTGGTTTCCGTGGACGCTCGCCACTTACACCGAAGCCATCCATCGCCACGACTCACCCGCCTTCGTCGCTGGCGCGCCGTTTGTCTTTCGGGAAATGGCCGACCTCACCGGCGCAAAACGTGAACCTCTCCGTGACGAAATCTTCGCCGATTACCTGGCCTCCGGCGACCAGTGGCGCTGGTTCGGCGCGTCGTCCTTCGTGCTCCGTGCCGATGCCGTGCGCGCGGTCGGCGGCTTCAGCGATCAGTGGATCAACTCCGACGACGCCGACCTCGCGCTGCGGATCGGCCTTGCTCGCGGCTTCGTCGACGTCCAGTCACCCGCGACCTTCGCTTATCGCGAACACGCCGGCAGCCTGAAAACCAAGACCGACATCTCCTTCCGCAGCCTCGCCTACATGCTCACGCAGGAGGAATCCGGCGCCTATCCCGGCGGCGTCGAGCGCCAGCGCGAACGCCGGGAAATTCTCACCCGCCACCTCCGCCCTTTCACCCTCGCCTGCCTCGGCACTCCTGCCGCGCAGCAAGGCTGGAACTTGTACCGGCGCACCTTCGCGTGGCATCTCGCCTTGCTTCGGCTGCGCTATCTGTGCAGTTACCCGGTCCTCGCCGCGCTGCGTCGCGGCGGGTCTTCCTAAGATGGACCTGCCTCTCCGAGCGCTGAAACTTTTGCAATCCGCTGCCTCGCGGCTGCGTGCTTGGGCTCTCCGCGCACTCGGGATGCGCATCGAAGGCCACGTCTGGATTTCCGCGATCGAATGGCCGCACCGCCCGCGCTGTATCACGCTCGGCGAAGGCGCCATGCTCGACCGCCGCATCACACTCCTGGCCACGAACGACTCCGCCCGGATCGCCATCGGCGCGCGCACTTACATCAATCGCGATACCTTCCTCGACGTCAGCGAGTCTCTGGAAATCGGCCGCGAAACGATGATCGGTCCCGGCTGTTATCTCACCGATCACGACCACGTCTTCAACGCCACCGACGCGCCCGGCGCTCTCCCCCTCGTCTCCGCGCCGACGAGGATTGGCGACCGCTGCTGGCTTGGCGCCAAGGTCGTGGTGCTCAAAGGCGTGACCATCGGCGACGGCACCGTGGTCGGCGCGGGCAGTATCGTCACCAAATCGCTGCCCGCGGGAGTCGTCGCCGTCGGCAATCCGGCCCGGGTGCTCCGCCCGGTCGCGCCATGAGCCTGCGCGTCGCCGTGTGCATCGCCACGCGCAACCGCATCGACGACCTCGCCCGCACCCTCGGCGAAATCGCGAAGCTCGCCCCTCCGCCCGATGAAATCCTCATCGCTGCCGATGGTTGCACCGACGGGACCAACGACTTCGTCCGCCGCGATTTTCCGCAAGTGCGCCTGATCGTTCACGAGCAAGCGATCGGCTCCGTCAGTTCCCGGAACGAACTCGCCGCCGCTTGCACGAGCGACGTGATTCTTACTCTCGACGACGACAGCTACCCGCTCGAACGCGACGCCATCAGCCGCATTCGCATGCTCTTCGCCGGCAATCCGCGCCTCGCCGTCGCCTCCCTGCCACAGCGCACCGACGAAACCCCCGCGACGCTCACCGCCACCAGCTTCGGTGAGTCGCGCTTCGTCGGCAGCTACGCAAACTGCGCCGCGGCGATTCGCACCGCCGCGTTTCTCGAACTCGGGGGCTACACCGATTGGTTTTTCCACGCCTACGAGGAGCCCGACTTCGTCCTGCGCTGCATCGTTGGTGGTTGGCAGGTGCGTTTCGAACCCGCGCTCACCATCCGCCACCACTTCACCTCCGCGCAGCGCAGTGAAATTCGCACCCATCACCGCCACGCCCGCAACGAACTCTGGAGCGTGCTGCTCCGCTGCCCCGCGCCGCAGATTTTCGCCGTCGCCGCCTTTCGCGTGGTGCGCCAGTTCGGCTATGCGTGGCATCGCGGGCTCGATTGGGTGTGGCGCGAACCGCAGTGGTGGTTCGCCTTTCTCCGCGGGATTCCGCGCTGTCTTGCGGAACGCTCACCGCTGCCGTGGCGCACCTACCTCGCGTGGATGCAGCTTCTTCGGACCCAGCGATGAAGATTTCCATCGCCGCGACCAACCCCTGCCACCTCTTCGCGATGGCGCGCGAACTCCACGCGCTCGACGCGCTCGGCACCTACTACTCCGGCTATCCCGGCTGGAAGCTGCGCGCCGAAAGGAGCTTGCCGGTCCGCACCCACAGCCTGCGCACGAATGTCGTCTACGGCGCGCTGAAGCTTCTCCCCGAGAAGCTGCGGCCAAGTTCGCGCTCGCTCTTCCTCTGGCAGGACCACGGCTTCGATCGCTGGGTCGGCGCGCATTTGGCAAAGTGCGATTTCATCCACGCCATGCCCGGCCAGGCGTTGGAAACCTTTCGCGCCGCCCGCCGCCTCGGCGTGCCGACCGTGCTCAATCACGCCACCGGCCCGGTCCGCGATTGGGTCCGCATCATGCGTCCCGAATACACTCGCGTCGGCCTGCGACTCGAAGATGCCGCGCCCTACGACGGCGCTTATTTCCAGCGCGAGGACGAGGAATACGCGCTCGCCGACTGGCACTGCGCCGCCTCCACCGTGGTGCGCGATCAGCTCATCACCAGCGGCATCGCGCGCGAAAAAATCTGGGTCGTGCCCTACGGCGCTGACGAGCGCGAGTTTTTCCCGGCGCCGGAATCGCCGCGCGATTTCCGCATCGTCTTCGCCGGCCAGGTGGGCCTCCGCAAAGGACTCAAAACCTTGCTCGACGCGCTCACCCTCGCCGGTCGCGAAACGTGGCGCTTGGACTTCTTCGGCGCCGTGCTCGGTGAAGCTCGTCGCGACCTCGATGCCTATCGCGGCCGCACGCCGCTCGAATTTCACGGCCCCGTTTCGCAAGCGCAGCTCGGCGCCGCTTTCCGCCGCAGCTCCGTGCTCGTGCTGCCGTCGCTGGAGGAAGGCTTTGGCCTCGTCGTCCCGCAGGCGCTGAGCTGCGGCGTGCCCTGCATCGTCAGCGACCGCACGGGCGCGAAAGATCTCATTCGTCCCGGAGAAAATGGCGCCATCGTCGCCGCGCAAAACGCCAGCGCCCTCGCCGCCGAACTCGCCTGGTGGGCCGACCACCCGCGCCGCCTCACCGAAACCTTCCGCTGGCCCGAGCCCGCCCGCCGCCTCCGCACCTTGAGCGCCGCCGCGCTCGCCAGACGGTGATCGCCGCAAGGCAGCCGCGGTCAGGCAGCCGCGGTGAAGCAGCCGCGGTGAAGCAGCCGCGGTAGGGCAGCCGCGGTAGCGCAGCCCGCGGTAGGGCAGCCGCGCCG
>Ga0209181_10005019_pt1 | contig 19274 bp, 15 predicted proteins | sample MAT05_FD_187208 | JGI IMG/M metagenome (GOLD analysis project Ga0209181, IMG submission 187208) | Freshwater microbial communities from Lake Fryxell liftoff mats and glacier meltwater in Antarctica - MAT-05 (SPAdes) (version 2) | ecosystem: Environmental > Aquatic > Freshwater > Ice > Liftoff... | reverse complement strand
CCCGCCGAGACTACCCCTCCGGGAAGACGAAGACACCCCGGATCTTGCGCAACAATTCACGCTCCATTCCGTTCCTCGGAGGGATGGCCTAGCTTGGCAGCCGATCGGACCTAAGTAGCCTTGGTGACGCCCGTGCTTCCTCTCAAGCTTGCCTACCACGCTAAGCAGCGCAGCACCCTCGCAGGCTATGCAGTGTTGCACGAAGTGTTGCGGGCGGTTGCAGGTTGGAACGACAAGCCAAGCCCGGCCGCATTCGCGGAACTCAAACGCCGCTACGAAGAGCTGCTCATGAGAGACTGGGAGGGCGCACGTCTGGGACACTATTCAGCCCGCTTACTGTTCGATTGGCACGGACCGCGCAATCTTCGCAAGCTCTCAGCGTTCGTTCACGAGCTCCGGGCTGGGGTGTCACGCTCCCGGCGCGCGGGGTTCCAAGAGCTACCGAAAGGCGTCGACCTCGTCGATTATCCTGATTATTTTCTCCGGAATTTCCATTGGCAAAGCGAAGGCTATCTGAGCGAACATTCCGCCGAACTCTACGACGCACTCGTCGAGTTTCTGTTCCTTGGAGCCGCGAGCGCCATGCGCCGTCAGGCGATTGTGCCCTTTTCGGAATTCGCGCGCTCTCGGGCCCGGGAGCCGCTGCAAGTTCTCGATGTTGGGTGTGGAACAGGCACGTTTCTCGGTCAACTCGCGACCTCGCATCCAAACCACGCCTACACGGGTATCGATCTCAGCCCCTTCTACGCGGCTCACGCCCGCCGCAGCTTGGACCATTTTCGCAATGTCACCATTTTGCAGGCTAATGCGGAAGCACTGCCGTTTGTCGACCAATCCTTCGACGTGGTGACGTCTGTCTACCTATTCCATGAGTTGCCTCCACGTGTGCGCCGTCAGGTGTTTTCTGAAATGAAGCGAGTCCTCCGTCCCGGAGGGCTGCTGATCGTTCAGGACTCAGCGCAACTTTCCGAGAGCTCCGCGCTTGAGTTCTTCCTTCGGCGCTTTCCAGAACGATTCCATGAGCCCTTCTTCAAACACTACCTCCAGGATCCGCTTGAAGATCTGTTCACGGAAGCTGGTTTCCCAACACCCAAGCTCGCGCCCGCTTTCGTGGCTAAAACGGTGTGGGTCACGCTTCCTGGGGAATCACCATGACGTTTCCTTACCTGACGCAAGGGCGCTCTCCCTCAAAAATTAGATAGTAAGCATGCTTACTATCGATCCATTCAGCCCAGCCCCCTCGCGCATGCGCAGCCCCCTCGCGCATGCGCAGCCCCCTCGCGCATGCGCAGCCCCCTCGCGCATGCAGCCTTGTTGGGCACAAGCCGCGTCGTGCGGCTCTCAAGGCTCGGTTGGCAGCGTGCTGGAAGGGGCTGTTCCCCGAGAAATTTAGGGTGAGCGCAGGCAGTCGTTAGTGAGTGCTAGCGGTGTGCCCAGCGCTATCACTTCGAAATCACCGGGGGTGATGGAGACCAGATCGTGCGAGCCCAGCAGCCCATCCCACTTGGCTTGGGTGTGACGATCTGTTTGGGCAGTGAGCGCGATATTGCCCCCATCAGCTAACAACATGCCGTACTTCTGGAGTCCACGCGCCACCACACGCGCTCCGTCGCTAGGCAATGAAGCTAGTGGGAAATCGGCGCGTAATCTCAGCCGAGCACCGTACGGCGGGGCTGTCTTCGGGCCGGAAGCTGCGCTCGTGCTGTGGGTGGCGGGATGAACATATTCACCACTCCGAATGCTCGCATTGGGCAAAATGAAACGAATTGCATGCTCGATGGCGCCCGCTTTAACTTCATCTGCCGTGAACAGCAGCGGCGCGATCGGGTAACCCGCGGCATCCGCGCTCGTACACTGTTCACCCCGTCCCGTCGGGCCGTAAACGCGACCTAAATCCCACACCGCCAGGCATCCGCCAAAGAAATCTGGACCCACGATATTGGCTCGCCACATTTCGTAAAGCTTGGAAGCTGGTTGATCCACAACGAGGAGATGGCAATCTCCATCCGTCGTGCAGGCGTAGCCCGTTTCCCCTTCGAGGTTGCCCCCGACGGGCACAGGCACCGGCACCTGATCACAATCAGGGCTGTAGAAATCATCCGTCGGTTGGAAGTCTCGTTTGGGTGTGGACGCGTCCGCGATTAGCACATCGATCGTAAAATCAATCCGCATCTGCCCGGTTCCAAAGCCCTGCTGGTTGAGCCAAGTGATGATGGCTCCACTGTCGGGATCCATTGCGGCGTTCGAGACATCAATGGTCCACGGATTGCCCGCCGGGAAGTAATGCTGAGGTCCGGCAACTGCGCTCAAGCCTCCCGTTGCGCTATTGGCACTGCCACCCGAAATGCTCAAACCTCCTGCTGCACTGTTCGCTTGGCCACCCGAGCTTGCCCTGGCACTACCCATAGCAGTGTTTCCGCCGCCCATTCCGGACCCAACACCACTTAACGTCGAATCAGTACCACAACCTGAGACTAACACCACGCAACCGAAAATCAGGACGGCGACAACTTTACCCATAGCTCACCAGGGTACACGGATTCGGGCACTTCAAGGCTCTGTTTTTCCCTGAACTGCAACCGACGAGTGCTAAGGCAGCCAGGCTAAATCAAGGCTCGGATACAGATCCACCTGACGCACGCGTTCGCGCTTCGCCGCTCCATCGCTTGAAATCGTGACCCGGCTCGCACCCTGATCGTAATTGTAAAGAGTGCCCCCGACGTTGAGGCTCCATGCCGCCCCAAGCTTCAGCAAGATCTGCGCATGGCCGCCCAGAAACAGAGGCGAAAGCTCGCCTCCACTTCGTTCCCCGGTGCGATCGCCGAGCAATGCCAAGTCCAACTCGGTGCGTCGGCTCAACCTGGAGCGGTAAGCCACGCTCGCACTGGCGCGATAACCTGTAGTGTATGCGGCATACGTCAACCCAAGCGGAGCGTAGGTTCCCAGTGCTTCCGGCATGTTGCCCGATAGCGGAACACGAAAGCGGAGATCCAGCGTGCTCGTGATCCACGTACGGGCTCGCGGCACACTGAGCCTGATTCCGGCATGTGGCACCGAAGCAAACCCAGGTTTCTCTCCGGACACCTCGTTGGTCGGAAAAAGATAGCCCTGTAGCAAGCGTGCGCTCCCCGTGGGCAGCGAAAGCCCATAGTCTGCAGACACCACAAAGCCCTCCGGCATCTGGAAGAGGCGTTGCCGCAGCTCGGCGTTAGGCCACAAAAGCAGCCAACTTAGCAGCGTACTCCGCAATTCCCACGAGTCCGACAAACCGTAACGGGAATCTCCGAACACACGAAACAGGCTGCGCCCCGGGGTGAGCAAAGCGGCGGTACCATCCAACGCCAAGTCCCGATTGGTCAGCGCTGTATGAGGAGCACCCTGGGCGAAGGCATTCTTCTCGAAGCCGACTACCAAAAAACACCAAGCGGCGAACCATCCCAGCTTCACGGTTCCAAGCTTCACGTGTCCAAGCTTCAAGGTTGAGCTCCCCCGACAGCCGGGAGCCGCAACGTCCCCACAATCGGAGCGTGGTCACTCAAGAACAGCGGATCGGCCACGATGCCTTGGCGACCGCTTGTCTGCAAAACATCACTCTTCCCCTCCACCCAGTGCGAGCCCTTCGTCGCGAACCAATAATCGAGCGTGCGATTCCAGAATCCCGGCTTGCCGTCGGTCCCCATCGTATTCGGCCCAATCACGGAATGGCTGAAATAGCGGCTCTGCTGTTCGCTGCTGGAACCGTACTCTGAAAGACGCAGATAGGGCTCAAAGCTATCAAAGAACTTTTGCAGCTGCTCGGGCTGATAGGGAGGCTGTTCGTAGTCGGTGCCCTTGGCGCGTGGATTCTCATCTGGGAAATCGCTCAGCTTGAGCGCTGAAGATGGCAGTTCGTTGAAATCACCGCCGATGATGAAAGGCAGCGTTTCGGAAGAGAGCTCGTCAAAGATCTGTTGAATATGCTTCTGCTTGGTACCATCTTGGTCGTACGCCTCGGTGTGGACGACGTACGCTGCCAAAGGTTGCACGCCACCCACATCAATCACAGCCCGTCCAATCATGCGATGCAGATAAAATGTACGCGTGACGGCATCGATATCCGTGCGGTCCACCTGGCGAATGCGCTCGGCGGACAGAATCGGATACTTTGAAAAAATCGCGTTCCCCATGTCCATGCGCCCCAACCCTTCTGACGGCACGTAACGGCTATTCCAAGTCTGAATGTATGCCGCGTAGCGCAAGGCCGTGTGATCCAGAATCCCCTGCACCATGTCCACGTAGGCTGAACGTTGAGAATTGACCTCAATCTCTTCAGTCACCAGCACATCAGGATCGACCTCGCGAATGAGTGAGTAGATTTGAGCTAAATTGTTCTGCACTTCCTCGCGTTGCATGTGGACCCGATCGCCCCAAAGATCGAACCAAAAATCGATGCGCGCCGCGCCATATTTGATGTTCCAGGCCATCACCCGCAACTCAGTCGGTGGCGCCGGGACTGGGGATACCGAGTGACTTCTGAAGATCGCAACTGGTTGTCGATCGAAGTTGAAGTCATCGGCGATGGGCTCACCGCACGCCGACAACAGCGAACACCCGAGCCCGAGCAGGCAGATGCGACCGGTTCGCAGAAGCTTCAGCATTCGATGGGCCGAGAGAATGCGCTGAATGTTTCCCCACGGCAACAGCTGCGCTACCCTGGCTAGGTGCCCCAGCTGGATCAGGAAGCCACGTCAGCCGATTACGACTTCTTGATTATCGGCAGTGGCTTTGGCGGCAGTGTGGCGGCGATGCGCTTAACCCAGAAGGGCTATCGAATCGCGGTGCTGGAGGCTGGTAAACGCTGGCAAGCGCAGGACTTTCCGAAAACGAATTGGACGATCTCCAAGTATCTGTGGGCTCCCAAGCTGAGGTGCTTTGGCATCCAACGCATCACGCTGCTCAAAGGCGTCATGGTGCTGCACGGTTCGGGAGTCGGCGGCGGCAGCTTGGTCTATGCCAACACCTTGATGCAGCCTCTCGATAGCGTTTTCGATGATGCCTCGTGGCAGGGGGTGGTGGACTGGAAGTCTGAGCTTCGGCCTCACTTCGAAATGGGCAGGCGTATGCTGGGTGTCGCCCAGAATCCCGGCATGTTTGAAGGGGAAGCCGCCCTCAAACGCGTGAGCCAACGCATGGGCGCCGAGGACACTTTTCACGCCACTGAAGTCGGCGTCTATTTTGGAAAGCCCAATGTCACGCACCCAGATCCGTACTTTGCCGGCAGCGGGCCGGAGCGCACAGGTTGCAATTTCTGTGGCGGCTGCATGGTGGGTTGTCGATTTGGGGCCAAAAATACGCTCGATCGCAACTATCTCTACTTTGCTGAGAAATGGGGCGCGCAGGTTTTCGCTGAAACCAACGCCATCAAAATCACGCCTACGGCTAACGGCTATGCGGTCGACACCCAGTGCAGCACGTCGTTGTTCGGTAGCCCAAGAAGGACGCTCCGCGCCAAGCGTGTGATTGTTGCAGCCGGAGTGCTTGGAACGGTGCAATTGCTGCTCCGCAACCGCGATGAATACAAAACCCTCCCCAATATCTCTGAACGCCTGGGTGAGCGCGTGCGCACCAACGGTGAAAGCCTGCTGGGCGCCACCAGCTTCGAGGCCCACCGCGATCTCTCACGTGGGATTGCGATAGGCGCCGCCTTCCATCCGAATTCACTCACCAAGATTGAAAGCGTGCGCTATCCGAGCGGCTCGGGCGCTATGCGCTTACTGGGTGTGCCGTTAACTCAAGACGGCAATAAATTCACGCGTCCTTTGAAGCTCTTGTTCAGAATCTGCGCGCGAATCTTCAAAACACTCCGACTGTGGCGCGTGTCGGATTGGGCTAAAAGCACTGTTATTCTTCTGGTGATGCAGTCAGTGGATCAGCACCTGCGCCTTAGGCTGGGCAAATCCTTACTGGGCTTCAAATTCAAGGGCGAAGCCACCGACAAGCCCATCCCAAGTTACCTCCCCGTTGCCCAAGAAGCTGCTCAGCTTCTGGCGGAAGAGCTCAACGGCGAAGCTCAAAATGTCGTCTCGGAGGTCCTGCTGCGGACGCCAGCGACGGCTCACATCCTTGGCGGCTGCGCAATTGGCGCCACCCCTCAGGCGGGCGTGATCGATGATCGTCATCAAGTCTTCGGCTATCCGGGTTTGTATGTGTGCGACGGCAGCGTGATCCCTGGCAATCTCGCGGTGAACCCGAGCCTCACCATCACGGCCCTTGCCGAACGTTTTGCTTCATTTTTTGAGGAGGCTCCCAGCAGCACACCGGAACTCAAAGCAGAACGCGAAGTTAGGTTTAGCAGCTAAGCTGCCGAGGCCAGCGTCACTTCGTTTCGCAAATCAATCCGGGGGCGCGCATCCCACAGTCGGTGTCCAGCCAACGCGGGGGACCGGCCTCAATTCGCGCACAGTTTGACTCCCTTTCGCCATCGGGCTCCCCCTCAGCCCAGGCCGCGAACTGCCCCGGTTCCACTTGTCCCAGCCCATCTCCTGACCAGAACTGTTCCCCGCTATCCCAAACCCACTTCCCATCGGTCGCGGCGTCGCTCGCGCCAATCCACGCCCACGCGTTTCCACCAAGCCCGAGCGCTGCCAGGCTCTGGCCAACCAGCAGGTTTTCCTGGCTCGTTTCTAGCTGCACCACTGCCATGCCAGCGTCCGCACACCGCATGTGCGCTTCCTGCCAGGTGATCCCCTGGGACTGGTTGCTTTGCACGGAGCAGAACATGTATCCGTGCCCGCCGAGCGCAATGCCGGTGCAATTCTGAGGGCATTGCTCATCAGTGATCCCGTCCTCACAGTTGTTATCGATTCCATCGCAGACTTCATCGTGGGGTGTGCACGTTGACTGGCCGCCACTTCCAATATCTCCGCCGCTTCCAATATCTCCGCCGCTTCCAATATCTCCGCCGCTTCCAATATCTCCGCCGCTTCCTGGATTCGCACCACCTGCGCCTTGTGCCCCACGGCCTCCAGTGGCTCCTGTCTTCCCGCCGCTACCGGAAGCTCTCCCGCCCAACCCTTGGATACTCCCACCGCTGCCAAGCGACGCACCACCACCACCTCCTGTTAGCTCACCATCCACAGCTCGCGGCTTAGAGAAAAGATCGGCGTGTTCAGCGCTGGAGCAGCCAGCGGAAGCGCAGGCCAAAAGGGAGATATAAACCAGAGATCCTAGGCTGTTGGTCTTGCGCATTGTCACATCACCTGGAGGGGCAAGGAGTGGGCCGGATGTCCAGTGTAGCTGTCACGCAGCCAAACGTCGCGGTTTCTTGGGACACAATTTCAATCTGCAGGCTATCTTTGTCCGACATGCAGGCGTGTTCTTTACAGCGGTTGAGTGTGTGGGAACATGCTCCACATCGGACCGCACCCATGCATGAGTTTCCCCATCATTACACAGTGTCAGCACGCGCCCTTTCTGAAGGGGGCATCGAGCTGAAAAGCTCGGGGCTTGAAGCCATTATCTCTTTGCCTCCCATAGAATTTGACGGCCCGGGCGATCATTGGTCCCCCGAAACACTTTTTACAGCTGCGCTCGCGGACTGCTTTATCTTGACGTTTCGGGCCTTGGCTCGCTCCTCGAAATTCTCTTGGGAAGCTATAGAATGTGAAGTTGAAGGGCTCTTAGAGCGAGTGGAAAGAGTGACTCGGTTCACCGAATTTCATACACGAGTGACGCTCACGGTACCCGCAGGTATCAGCCATGAGCTCGGACAACGGCTACTTGAAAAAGCCAAGCATGGCTGCTTGATTTCAAACTCGATTTCCGCGAAAAATCATTTGGAGAGCCAAGTGCTCGTGGCCCCCACGCATCCCAGCGGGGGGTGATTGCCGTTAGGCGGCTTTTTTCCGGGCACTCGCCGCTAACACCCAGCCAAGCGCGATGGGTCGGACCTCCACCGAGCCGGCCCCAGCAGCTGCCAGCAAAGATCGCAGCTTTGGGCTGTCTAGCTTGGTGGGGTGGAGCCCCTTGCGCGAGAACCCCTGAAATCTGGCCACCGCTTCAAGCACCGTGTCCTCAATCAAGCGCAAGGAAGCAGACGCGTAGTTGGGTGTCGTTAAGAAGAGCACGCCATTCGGTTTCAACACGCGGAACGCCTCAGAAACCCAGGGCCCTGGCTCAGGAACATGCTCCACCACGTCCATCGAAACCACCACATCAAAGCTGGCGTCAGCATACGGAAGACCAGCTCCGGAGCGCAGCACATCTGCTCGAACCAACGCGCTACCGTGGAGCTCGTTGGCCAATTCAATCGCACGCTCATCGATGTCGCAAATCGTAAATCTTAGGCCTGCACGCTCGACCTCGGACCGCTCAAAAAAAGGGCCAGAGCCGACATTCAGCACCTCGGGGCCACCAAGAGCGAGCACACGCCGAAGCTCATCCACGATCGGGCGATGGTAGAGACTCCACGGAAAACGCAACTTGAGCTTGTGATTCGAAAAGTAGTCTACAGCTTCCGCACTCATGCCGGCCGCCTGGCAATCACAAGGTATTCCGCCGTTAGGTTGGGGTCTGCCCGCTTCATCACTTCATGCACCAGCTGATACACGGGCTGGGCAAAGATCTGACGAAAGCGCGGGAAATTAGTCCAACGTGTGGTCAAAGTCTTATTCAGCAGACCCAACAGCGACGGCAGCAGAAACGCCTCAAACGCAACCGTGGTTGCTGAGGAAAGCACAGGCTCCACCGCCACCACTTCGAGCCCGGCTTGAACGGCAAGCTCACTCCAACCCTGCTGATCGTAAAGGTGGTGGTGCTTGAAGAAACGATCGATTGCCCCTTGCAGTTGAGAGGCAAGGCCAGGCGCGCCCAAGTCTGCGAGCAAGCGTACTGACATCAGGTGCCGCGCCCACTCGGGATTAGGAACAAACAAATAGGCCACCCCGCCCGGCCTTAAGGAACGGAAAATGGTGCTCAGGGCAAGATCGATCCGAGGTACATGCTCCAGCGAACAATTGGCGATACAGCTCGCGAAAAATGCCTCGGGCAGGTGTGCCTGCGTCACATCGCCCAAAATCACCTGAGCGTAGGCGCGGCTCGCAGACGCCCAACGACCCTCCTTGGCATCAATATCGATTCCCCAAACCTCCACGTTGTCGAAAGCCAGCTTGGCAAAGAGCCCATCGCCACACCCCACATCCAAAATGGGGCCAGGGCACGGATAGTGCCGAACCGCGGCCAAACGCGCACATTCCTTGATCGCCAAGGCGGTCGGCGTGTGTGGGAAATAGCGCTGAAAATCCTCAAGCAGCAACTCCGAGCTGGGGGTGCTAGCAAAGCCACTGACCCGCTTCGGGCTCTCCACCTCGCCTGCATTCATGGGCAGAGTGCCGTCCATATTCTTAACTGCCGAAACCCAGCGTTCAGTCATAGTTCATTCCCAATTTCAAACGACGTGACGCGTGAGCCAAAGGCCGCACACGATACGCCCACCAACTTCCCTGGTGCAACACCAACTCAACGTCACCTAGGTGTTCCCCAAAGAGTTCACCAGTGCGGTCCCTAGTACTGTGCACCAAGAAACAATCAAAGCGCGGAACATCACGAACCGCCGAAAATCTTTCAGGATTCCACTCAGCCCCGCCCCACATCCCGGGAACAAAGCCCGGCAAATAGCGGATCGCGCTGGTTGGATACATCGCGAACGAATACCCCTGAATCCCGCCCTTTTCAGCCATGTAATACGCCGACATATGCAGAAATGCGGGGAGCCCTGGGAATACCAAGCTATCTCGCTCAAAGATGATCGGGCGCACCGACAATCCGACGGGCATCTGTTGCACGAACGATCGGACGCCCGCTGTTTCCTGGTTGAACACAGACACCCGCCACGCGAACACGGCACACCAAGCGCTCAACAGCGCCATCGCCACACTCGGCAGCCCCTTGAAAAGCGGAGCGCGCCGCGGTTCAAACGCTACCAACAGAGCTGGCCCGAGGAATGCTGCAAATCGCGGATGGAGTGGGCCGAAACCGCCCATGCTCTCCGGGAACAGACAAAAGCCAGCTAACACCCCCAAAGCAGGGAGCCAAAACTCCGGGGCACGCCGCGGCCGGCCGAGCCCCAAGGCCAGCAATAGCAAGCAAACGACGCCGCACACCGTAGCGAAAGTGTCGGCTGCTGAGGCTGAGAAGAGCAACGCGGGAAGCTGAACCAGCTCGAAAAATCTAGGTGACCAAATCGTGGAGCCAATGCGTTGCGCTGAGGATCCGGGAGCGATCCAAACCCAAGCAAACAATACAGGAGCCAGCAGCGGCAGCACGCGGGTCGCGAAGCGCCCTTCCCCACGCAGCAACAACGGCGCTGCCATGGCGAGCGCCACACCGCAAGCAAAGCCGTGGGAAAATAGCGTTAGACAGAGAGCGAGTGAGAGTGCGAAGCCCGTGCGCCAGCTGTTTTCTTCACGATGCCTCAAGGCGAAGAGGAGCGCTAAGATGGCGAAAGGCACGGCCGCAATGAAGCTCACAAACCCGAAATAGAACCCATACCCAAAGGCCAGCGGGAGCCCCAGCAACGCCAACCAAGCTGAGTGGCCCAGCTTGCGCACTAAGAGCGCAAACACAACGAAATGACCTACAACACTGAGCCAAATCCCCAACTTGAGGCCGGAGACAACGCCTAGCCAGATCGCGAGAACCCGCGCCACCACGTAGCCGGTCAGGTAGGGCGTTCTTAGATTCACTTCGAAGTTCTCGACACCCGGGAAAGACTTTTCCCCCAGGTGGACCCAAACAGCGATCTGAGCCGCATGTTGCGGCAAATCGACCATCGGCAGGTACGGGAACCCGAAAAAAATAGCTAACAGCGCTCCGCTGGCAACCACACCGAACCAAAGTAGCCAACGGGTCTCTACCGCTCGCGCGTGCACGTCTACCGAGCCCGCAACCGAAGGCACGAATTCGGCCTCTAAACTCGACGGAACTTGGCTCATATTCTCGTAGGCGGTGCTCGGAAGGCGGCGGACTCTTACACAAGCCCTCGCTACTCTGCCAGCCGTTTTCGGTGTTTCATCCGCCAGCACGGCGTCGTTCAGAGCGCGGCTGGTATTCCTAAGGGCAGCGGCATAAGTTGCTCAAATGAGTTCGGGCCAACGCGCTTCCCTGTTGCAGGAGATTCGATGAGAGGCGACTGGATCGGTTCCAGCCCGTCTACCGGAGGTATCGCTCGCCAAACACTGACGAAGCGCTTCGACGGGCCACGCCCGGAGCTGAGCGCCGAACGACTTCGCCGGGTGTTCGGCTATTTTCGCCCATATGCCAAAGAGTGGCTCGTCATTCTCGGTTGTTTAATAGTAACGGCCGGCCTGTCCGTATTGCCGCCGCTGTGCGTGAAGGCGATTCTGGACCATGCGCTCCCTTTGCATGATCGCCGACTCCTGGTTCTGCTGACGCTCGCCATGGTGGCGATTGCCATCATCTTGGGCCTAGTGGGCGTGCTCCAACAATCTTTTTCAGCTCGTGCAGGACAGAGCATTCTGTTTGATTTCCGGCGGGAGCTGTATCGACACCTGCAGAAGATGTCCTTGCACTTTTATACGACAACGCGAGGCGGCGAGATTGTCTCCCGCATCAACAACGACGTGTATGCCGTGGAGCACGTGGCGACCAGCACACTCACCTCCATCGTGAGCAACTTGCTCGCCCTCGGAGTCACGGCTTTCGTGGTTTTTTCGATGAGTTGGCGCCTGGCATTGCTGGCGATCTTGATCATGCCAGCTTTCTATTTTCCGTCTCGAATCGTCGGTGGCATGCGCCGTGGCCTTTCTAAGCAGCTGCAGGAGGGGCAAGCCGATCTCCTGGCTTTCCTGCACGAACACCTGCATCTGAGCGGCTCCGTTCTAACCAAGGTGTTCAACCAAGGTGATGCCGATCGGAAAGTGTTTGAGGCTCGAAGCGCTCGCGTGAAAGAGCTTAATATTCGCAACGCCATCGTGGGTCGCTGGCTGTTCATGGTGCTCAGCGTATTTGCAGTCACGGGCCCCGCGCTCGTGTATTGGTACGGCGGCCTTGAAGTGCTGCGAGCCGAGCTCACCATTGGCACCGTGGTGGCCTTCGCGGCGTTGCTGGGAAACCTGTATCGCCCGATGCACTCACTGGCGACCATCTACGTGGATATTCAAGCTTCGATGGCGGTGTTTGATCGGATTTTTGACTACCTTGACCGCGTTCCCGAAGTGACCGATCGCCCCGACGCACAGGAGCTCGTCGAAACAGAAGGCCACATCCAATTTGAGCAAGTCTCTTTCCAGTATCCCACCCCACCCTCAGCACTTTTGCCTGAGCCCAAACCGACAGGCACCAAACTCCCCTTCTTGCTGAATGAAGTGACGTTCGAGATCAAGCCGGGTGAACGTGTCGCTCTCGTGGGGCCAAGCGGAGCGGGCAAGACAACGATCACCTATCTTTTGCCTCGTTTTTACGACGGCACGATGGGAAAAGTCTTGATCGACGGCCGTGACGTGCGCGAGTTCAGCCAGGAGAGCCTCCGCAAGCATATAGGGATGGTCACGCAGGAGACCTTTCTCTTCAATGCGACGATCCGCGATAATCTCATCTACGCCAAGCCTCACGCCACGCAGGCCGAGATTGTAGCCGCCGCGGAAGCAGCACAGATCCACGAATTCATTGAGGGTCTGCCGCAAGGCTACGACACACTAGTCGGTGAGCGTGGCTTTCGCCTCTCGGGCGGCGAGAAGCAACGCATTGCCATCGCCCGCGCCCTCTTGAAAAACGCACGGATCCTGATTCTCGACGAAGCCACGAGCAGCCTCGACGCCACCAGTGAATTCTTGATCCAGCGCGCACTCGAACACCTACTGAAGGGGCGCACCTCGCTCATCATCGCGCACCGTCTCTCGACCATTCTAAGCTCCGATAAGATCATCGTGTTGGATAAAGGTCACGTGGTGGACGCCGGCACCCATTCCGAGCTTTTGGCGCGAGGTGAGCTCTACGCACAGCTCTTCCATCAACAGTTTGGGCAGGTGCTTCGAGAACGTTCGGGTGCGAGCACATAGTCTGGAAAGGGGGGCAGCCCGGGCACCCTCTCCACGCCAGGCTAGTGGGCAACGCACAACGCTGAATTGAGCGACGACACACTCACAGCAAAATCGAAAACTCAGACTTGACGGTCTGTCCTTGCCCAATAGCCCTCTGGCGGTTCGCTGGGATCGTCGCTAATGACGGGATACTCATGCCGGATTCAGTAGCGAAGCCCCCAGCCATTCTGATCCTGTTTGCGCATCCAGCGCAGGAAAGCTCCAGAATTAATCGAGAGCTTGTGCGTGCAGTAAGGGACCTGGCTGGGGTAACCTTCAACGATCTTTACGAAGCCTATCCCGAATTCGACATCGACGTGAAGCGGGAACAGAAACTCGCAGAGCAGCATCAGATTATCGTCTTCCAACATCCGTTCTATTGGTACAGCACACCCGCACTTCTTAAGCAGTGGCAGGATCTTGTTTTGGAGCACGGCTGGGCATATGGTAAGGGCGGAGCTGCGTTGAAGGGCAAAACCTTGCTCTCCGCGATCACTACCGGGGGGCGCGCTGAGGGCTATCAACCAGATGGCATGCACAAGCGAAGCCTGCTGGAGCTTCTTGCGCCAATCGCACAAACAGCGGAGCTGTGCGGCATGAATTACCTGAATCCTTTCGCCGTTCACGGCACCCACAGCATGTCTCGCGAGCAAGCCCGTGCAAAAGCACTCGAATACCGCAGCTTGCTCGAGGCGCTACGCGATGGAGTCAATAATTCGAGCTCTCTCGGCGGATCCTAAGCCCCTTCGGAAGGTGAATGATGAATCAAGATAGCTTCTTTTTCCAGGCGTTTATCTACCTCTTAGCCGCTGTTGTTTCTGTACCCCTTGCAAAGCGGTTGGGGCTTGGGTCGGTTCTTGGTTATCTTCTAGCCGGGATGCTCATCGGCCCCTTCGCACTTGGCCTTGTGGGCGAAGAGGGGCAAGATGTGATGCACTTCGCTGAATTCGGCGTAGTAATGATGCTCTTCCTAGTTGGCCTGGAGCTTGAACCCAGCCGCTTGTGGCGCCTGCGAGCACCAATCTTAGGCTTAGGCGGATTGCAAGTGGTGGTTACCTCCCTTGTGTTCGGCGCAATCGGCTTAGCTGTGGGTGTTGAGATCAAAGTGGCGATCGCCGCGGGCATGATCCTTTCGTTGTCTTCAACAGCGATTGTTTTGCAGACACTGCAGGAAAAGAACCTGGCCAGAACAGCGGCCGGGCAAAGCTCATTTTCGGTCTTACTCTTTCAAGATATAGCGGTCATTCCTATGTTGGCGTTGATGCCCCTGCTGGGCTCAACCGTTGCACTGGGGAAAACCGCGAAAGCGGCCCATTCTACGACATGGCTGGATGGCTTGCCCACCTGGCTTTCCGCACTCGCGGTTCTTGGCGCTTTGGGTGGCTTGATCGTGGGCGGGCGCTTCCTTGTAAGGCCAGCCTTTCGCTGGATCGCCAAAACACGCCTGAGAGAAATTTTCACGGCAGCGGCGTTGCTGCTCGTGATTGCCATCACACTCTTGATGACCAAACTGGGCTTGAGCCCCGCCCTTGGCACATTCGTGGCGGGGGTGGTTTTGGCGACGAGCGAATATAAACACGAGCTCGAGAGCGAGATCGAACCATTCAAGGGCATCTTGCTGGGCTTGTTTTTCATTGCTGTAGGCGCCTCAATCGATTTTGCGCTGATCCTGCGGAGCCCCGCGCTGATGGCGGCTCTCGTGCTCGGGCTTCTGGTGACCAAATTCGCCGTGTTGTCGATTTTGGCTCGCATTTTCCGAATGAGTATCGATCAAAATTTCTTGTTCTCGTTTGCACTGGCTCAAGGAGGGGAATTCGCCTTCGTACTTTTCTCGTTCACCACTGAGCATGCGATAATCCCGGCGGAAATCGGAGCCACGCTGGTAGCCGTTGTTGCGATCTCCATGGCGCTAACGCCGCTCGTTATGATTTTGCACGAGAAGTTTGTGCAACCGCGAGTGCAGAACTTCGGCTCGAATGATCGCCCCGAAGACACCATAGATGAAGCCAACCCTGTCATCATTGCGGGTTACGGCCGCTTTGGACAAATTGTTGCCCGATTGCTCACCGCCAATGGAGTTCAGGCAACCATGCTGGATGTGGACTCCGATCAGGTTGACCTCGTAAGGCGCTTCGGCGGTCGCGTTTACTACGGGGACGCAACGCGCCACGACCTTTTGCACGCGGCTGGTGCACACTCCGCGAAACTGATTGTATTGGCTCTTGATGATCCTCCGAAGACTCTCGAGCTCGTTCACACCATTGCCAAGCACTTCCCGAATCTCAAAATCTTGGCGCGCGCGCGAGGTCGCACCGACGCCTACGACCTCGTCAACGCTGGCGTAACCCATGTTTATCGCGAAACGTTCGATACCTCGCTGCGGGTAGGTGCTGAGTCACTTCGTTTGCTCGGTTTCCCGGCATACCAAGCCACTCGTGCGGCCCGAGCTTTTCGTCGACACGATGAGCACGTGCTTCGCGATCTCGCCAGCGTGCGTCGCGACGAACCCAATTATGTCAACATCGTGCGCCAACGCACCAGCCAGCTCGAAGAGGTGTTAAAGATTGAGAGCGGTTATCTCGAAACGGCGAATGAAGGCTCCTGGGATTCGGATACGCTTGTGAAGGAGTTCGGGGGCGCCACGGGCGACTAAGCCCCCCCCCCTCCACGCCGACCTAGGGTAGTAAGCATGCTTACTACTTTCTTTTGCAAGCATCCCTCTCCACGCCAAGCTGATGGGCCACCACGCCGATGCACGTCAGGCGGCTGCCCCGAGCGAGCAAGCTCCGCTGCCGGTCCCGGACTCCAGCTTTTATCAGCCATGGGAGGCGTGCTACTGCAGCGCCCAACCATGACCTGCCTTCGGACCACCTCGCTCACTCATGCCCCCCGGCGTTCGAGCGTTTCTCCCGGGTGGGTTCTGTGGCTCTAACCGATCCGCCACGCGCGCGCATCACCATTGAGGAGCTGCGCGACGCCTGGCCAGCCCTGGTGAACGGTGAACGGGTCGCTGGATTTCGCCTGCTCGGAGCTGGCGACGACGACACTTTTTTCATGAGTCTCACTCCCCTCGAGCAGTCACAGGTACTGCTCGGGCTGCCGGCGGGAGAACGGCGCGTTTGGATGCGAGTGCTGGCGCCGGATGACGCCGCCGATGTGCTGCAAGCCGTGGAGATTGAAGAGCGTGAGGCACTCATGAGCTTGCTGGATGACGCCCCGCGACGTGAAGTGAACGCGCTTCTCGCCTACGCAGAAGACGAAGCCGGAGGCTTGATGAGTCCACGTTTTGCGCGCGTACGCCCCGAATTGCGGGTGGATGAGGCCATTCGCTACCTGCAGCGCCAAGCGCGTGCCCATTTGGAAACGATCTACTACGCGTACGTTCTCGACGCTGAGCAGCGCTTGCTCGGCGTGTGTTCGTTTCGTGAGCTCTTCGCCAACGCACCGGATTTAGAGGTGCGCGCGATCATGCACAGCGATCCGCTCACCGTGCGGGAAGAGATGGACCAGGAAGCCGTAGCACGCTTATTTCAGCAGAACAGCTTTCTGGCACTGCCTGTGGTGGACAACGACAATCGCATGAAGGGGATTGTCACTATTGATGACATCGTGGATGTTGTGCAGGAGGAAGCCACAGAAGACGCGCAAAAATTCGGCGGTATGGAAGCGCTGGATGCCCCCTATCTGCAGACGACATTCCTTGAAATGCTGCGCAAGCGTGGCGGCTGGCTTTCTATCCTGTTTCTTGGTGAAATGCTGACGGCGAGCGCCATGGCAAGGTTTGAGGGGGACATTGCCCGCGCCGTGGTGCTGGCAATGTTCATTCCTTTGATTATTTCGAGCGGCGGGAATTCGGGCTCGCAGGCTTCCACGCTGATTATCCGCGCCATGGCGCTCGGTGAAGTCAGGCTCCGCGACTGGTGGCGTATCATTCGCCGGGAGTGTGCGGCGGGCGTGTGCCTCGGCGTGATCCTGGCAGCCTTGGGAGTGGTGCGCATCCTCACCTGGCAAATGTTCTTTCAGAGTTACGGTCAGTATCATGCGTTGATCGCGATCACCGTCGGCCTCAGCCTGGTGGGCGTGGTCACGGTTGGCACGATTTGCGGCTCGATGCTGCCCTTCCTGCTTCGGCGCTTTGGCTTCGACCCCGCGAGCGCCTCCGCGCCCTTCGTCGCTACGTTGGTCGATCTTACAGGCCTCGTGATCTACTTCAACGTGGCCCGGGCTGTGCTCGGGGGCACCTTGCTTTAAGGCTTTGCGGGGCCGCTGCCCGGGAGCCTAGCCAAGCTCAGCAATGAGCTGTTCCAAAGGCAAAATTGCTTTGGAAGCTTCAAAGTCCCTGGCCCGAAGCGCTGCCGCAGGATTCTTCGGGGGAGCCGAAAGCTGATGAAGAATAGCATCCGCCATGGCACGCGGATCCGCGACCGGTACGAGCAGGCCTTGCTCTCTGGTCGTCAAAATTTCCGAAGGTCCTGTTTCGCAGTTGGTGGACACCACATTGGCACCACAGGCTAACGCCTGAAGAAGCACGTTCGGAAATCCTTCGCTTCGGGATGAAAGGACAAACACCTGCGCGTGGGCAAAGTAGCAGAACGGATTTTCCACTACCCCCGCAAAGACAACGCTGGCCGAGATACCGAGGCGGTTCGTGAGGCGCTCCAACGCCTCCAGTTCGCTCCCTTCCCCCAGGATCACGAGCCGCGCTGGCTTCTGTTTGAGCACCAACGCGAAAGCTTCAAGCAAAACCTCGAAGGCCTTTTTCGGCGACAGGCGCCCGCAACCCACGACACACGCCAGCTCCCCTTGCATCACTAGAGGCTTGGGCTTCGCGGCGAGCTCTAGGATCCGCTCGATCTCGATGGGGTTTGGAATCACCCTGATCCTGGGGTGTGAGGAGGCTGGCAGTCGCTCCTTCAGCTGCTGGGAAACTTCGGCAGCCGGCGCAATGATGGCATCCGCGTAACGGTAGCAGAGCCAGCGCAGTGTAGGGTCCAGCCGTTCCCTCCAGGTAGAGCTGGCGGACGCTGGAGCGCACGCTTCACGAAAAATCAACTTGGATTTCGCGCCTGCCAGACGCCAGGCAACACTTGCAACGAGATTGGCACCCACCATAGTAGCGAGCAGTGCTTTTGGCCGCACCCTACGGAGATAGTTCGACAGAGGCACGGCGAGAAGACTCAATCGAACTGGCGGTAGCCGCACCAGCTTCACGTCTCGGTGCAGCTCGCTCAAATAGCCTGAGGCGCTGCCTCCCACCACGAGCTCCACGGCGTGGCCCCGAGCCGCCAAGCCGCTTGCAAAGTTAACCCAAACACGCTCAGCCCCACCGAGCGTGAGATCAGGCAAGAAGAAAGACAGCGGACCCGAAAAATTCTGCACAAAAGTTGGCGCAACTCCTAACACGGCCCGGAATACGCGAGAAGCGGCGGAGCCAAGCGGCGGAGCCAAGCACCAGTGCCGAACAGGCTTCGGGCCAGCCGCAAACAACTCTAGGCCCGGTGATGGTTCACGGTGAGACGCGGCTGGGAATTTTTTTCCGAGGGCCTGGAACAAATCACGATTAGATGAGGGCTCGCGGTGGGTAACTTGGACCGCGATTCTTGATTCAGACCGTGTATCAGGTGCAACAACTTCCGCATTTCCTGGCATTTTTCTTGGTCTTCCGAGCACCCGAGTGACCCTTACGGAGCCGCGCGTTTCACTGTTGCGCGAATTGATTGTGCGCTAGCGTTAGCCACGTGGTGAACACTATTGAGACGGGCAAACGGGCAAAGCGTGCGACGTTGCAGCGCGCTGCTGTCGTGTTCGGCGTCGCAGGCAGCTTGGCGTGCGCGGGCACGGCTCAGACGGCTCCGGATAGCGGTGCAGCCCCAACGAGCCCCCCAACCGTGGAAGAACCGCCGCCGATGGTGAATGTGTCTTGGCCGGTGGTGTTTTCTGGTCGAGCTTCGGCGATCCGTCGGCTCAGTCGCGATGAAATCGTGACGACGGCCACGGGCTTGATCGGGCAAGCGCCGCCTCGGGAGGCCCTGCCTGAAGAGCCGCGCACCGGGTATCACCCCCTCCGAACGTCAGGAGTACAGTACATTGGGCCCGAACTCGGCAAGCTGTACGAAGTGGTTAAGACCTTTGCCGCCGACAACAGCACAGCCTTGTTGGGGCAGAGTGGTTGCGCACTAACGGGGCCGGCCCAGCAGG
>Ga0209181_10005017_pt1 | contig 19284 bp, 10 predicted proteins | sample MAT05_FD_187208 | JGI IMG/M metagenome (GOLD analysis project Ga0209181, IMG submission 187208) | Freshwater microbial communities from Lake Fryxell liftoff mats and glacier meltwater in Antarctica - MAT-05 (SPAdes) (version 2) | ecosystem: Environmental > Aquatic > Freshwater > Ice > Liftoff... | reverse complement strand
GAGTTTGCGCGGTTTTTCTCTGTTAGGCCAGCGACACTTGCCCACATTGACACGACACTGTAAGTCGTTTGCTGGCAGGCATTTGAGCATTACACCTGAGACCCACCTGCGCTGTAGTGCTAATCACACTCGCAGGTCTCGACAGCGAGTTCGAGAGCGCCAAGAGAGCCAATGCGGCGTTCGCATCCAATTGGGGATGCGTCAAAGACTGGACAGAAACGAGCCGCTACGAGGAAGCGACGGAGTCTAAAGCTCGCGACCTCATCGAAGCTATCTCGAACGATCCCGACGGGGTGCTAAAGTGGGTACAGAGAAGCTGGTAGAGGACTGGGTAGAAGCCGGCGGCCAGATTATTCGCGGCCTCACGGAGGCTGGCGTCCGAGTTCTCGCCGCGTGTTGGGCTAGAGACAGCGACGGCGATAAGTGGGTTCTGTACCTTTCTCTCCCGTTGGCGGACAGGGACGGGCCGCTAGCTGCTTACCGCGAGGTGCAGAAGGCTCTTCGGTTTTCTAAAGCGGAAGGGTTGACCATCTCGGACATCGTCGTGGTCGGGGAGGGCGACCCGATCACCAAAAGCATCCTGGGATTTTGGCCGCATCGGACGGCCCGCATCCAAACGCAACCGGCACTGGTCGGCTCAATCCTGGCAACTGGCTTATACGTCTATCCGCCAGATGAATCACCGTCTGTGGCCTCGGGGAACAAGGTCATAGTACCAGAGTCTCTCGCGCAGAGAGCGACCGCTACCGCTCAAGTCGGTGGCGCTGTCATCCGTCCCGGCACGAATACAGCGTCGCCGTTTACGAAGAGCCCGACAAATGGACGGTGAACAGAAGGCGAAAGCGGAGGCGTGGTTCAACACCCATCTTTCAGCGGTATGCGCCTCATGTAATAGCCACTTAGGTTTTACTATCCTCCCATCGACGGTGACACCAATTAAGTTGGGCGAGAATAACAGCCTACACATGGGAGGGGAGATCATCCCTCTCGTGGGGTTGCTGTGCAACAACTGCTACAACATCCGCTTTTTCTCGGCGATCCTGATGGGCGTTACTCCGAAAGAGTTGCCCGTTCGCGGTCCCGCCCCTGACGCTTAAGGCTGCGGGGGACACTCCGGGGCCGTCTTACCCGTCAGCGCCTTGTACGTCAGCCGCTTCCCGGCGACGCCCCCGGTCACGTCGATGAACCGCTCGCCGTCCGTCTTCACGCCGCCGTTCGGGTGCTTCCGCTCGTTGAAGCGGAAGGCTTCTTCGTCCAGGTAGCGGAACAGGTGGAACGGCTCGACGCTGACGTAGGTGCCCTTGATGCACCGCTTCAGCAGACTCCAGTAGTTCTCCAGTCCGTTGGTGTGGGCGTTGTCGCGGACGTATTCGTTCGCCGCGTGGTCAACCGCTTCGTGAGCGTAGTCCGGCGCCAGCCCCTCATAGCTCTTGAGCGAATCCGTGCGGATCGTAGCCCCGGCCTCGACGGTTTCGCGGACGATGGGCTGAACGGTCTTCTTCTTCGTGTTCGGGATCACCGTCGTCTTCACCTTCCCGCCGCGTTCGAGGATGCCGAGAACGATCGCCTTGCCGACGCCGCCGCGCCCGTGAATCTTCTCGGCACGCTTGTCCTTGTGCATGTTCCGGGCTTTGCCGCCGATGAACGTCTCGTCTACCTCAACCCCACCGGCGAGCTTCCCGAACGACCCGGCCTGCATCGCCAGCCGGATGCGGTGGAGAAGGAACCACGCACTCTTCTGCGTGATGCCGAGCGCCCGGTGAATCTCGTAACTGCTGATGCCGTTCTTCGCGTTCACGATGAGCCACATGCCCGTAAGCCACTTGTCCAGTCCGAGCGGGCTGTCTTCCATGATCGTGCCCACCTTGATGCTGAACTGCTTCTTGCACCCCTTGCACTTCCACAGCCGGCGGGTGGAAAGGAACGAGTGGCTCTTGCCGCCGCAGACCGGGCAAGCGATGCCGTTCGGCCAGAGAAGGGGGAGAAGGAAGTTGTGGCAGTTGTCCGGGTCGGAGAAGTACCGGATGGCCTCAACAAGCGTCTTCGGGGTCGCGTCGTTCGGGGTGTTGGTGTCCATGCCCCAATTCTAGCCGAAAGGGGCGGGTGAGTCAAGTATGTTGTTGCCATAACTTTGGGTGCGGGTGGAGGAGTTCGCGGAGCAGGGTGGCAGTCCAATCGAACAGGTAGGTCGCCGGCTTCCGCAGCCGCCACGGGTGGTTCATCAGGACGGCCCGGAGGCGGTCGAACGACGCCTCGCCCCACAGATTCCGCCACCAGAAGGCCCACACCACCAGCCACAACATCCGGCGGATCGACATCCACGACCGGACCAGGAATCCCTCCACCCCGAACCGCTGCTCGATCCCGCGATTGGCGTCCTCGACCCCCCACCGCTTGTGGTACGCCGGGACGTACCACCCGCCGTTCCGCCCGGCCCGCCGGGCTGACCAGCAGCACCAGCGGCTTCTCGCTCCCCGGCACCCGCCACCCGATCACCACTAGGAACGGGTCCGGGCCGACCTCCGGCAGCCACACCGCGACCGCCACCGACATCCCCCCGCGGGGCCACCGCCGGGGCGTCGGCGCGCCTGCTCGGCCACCACGTCGTTCCCCGACACGTCCCGCCCGTCGGCCGTCCGGGCCGTCCGGTCCCCGCGCTGCCGGACCACGAACGCGACCCGGTCGAACCCCCGGTCGAGCACCCACGTCCCCTTCCCCCCGGTCGCCTCGTGGACGCGCAGCATGTGGGCGATGATCTCGGCGTTCTCGCCGGTCGGAGCCCCAGGGGAACAACTGCCACCCCCCGACGCGAACGAACGCCTCGAAAAGGCAGTATCCGGGGGCCGTCCGGCCGTCCGGGTCGGACCCGTCGTGGACCCGCCCGAGCCCCTCCAGCTTGCGGGCGTGGTACTTGGCCGGGTCGGTCGTGTCGGCCACGATCAGGGTGTCGTCGGTGACCAGGGCGGCCGACCGGTAGAGGAGTTCGGCGGCGACCGGGGAGGCGTCCCCGTGCGCGCTCCCGAGGTGCCGGCCGAGCTTCTTCTCGGCGGCGTGGATGTTGGCCTCGCCCCGGTGGGTGGCGCGGGCGACGGCGGTCAGGTGGACGTGCCCGCCGGCCACCAGCCCGGTGATCATGTCGGTGAGGAACTCCCGCCGGCGGGAGTCGGTGAATGGCTTGGAGAGACCGGCGGCGAAGGTGGACAATCGCGCCCGGATCGCTGTGGTGAGCGTGGTGCCCGCCATGGCTCCCGCCTCCTTCCTTGGCTGCGACACCAAGGAGAGGAGGCGTTTTCGTTTCCCGGGTCAACCCCGACCCACACTGGGTGAACTCCAGACAGGATTACGCCGGCGGCCGCTCGCCCTTGCTGCCCGGGGCGCCCTTCCCACCCGGGGGGGGGCTTTCCTTGCCGCCGGGAAACCCGCCCTTACCGCCCGGAGCGCCGCCCGGCCCGCCGGGGAAGCCGCCCCTGCCGCCGGCCCCGCCAGGGAAGCCTCCACCGAACCCGCCGCGCATCGTCTCCAGCGACTTCAGCTGGTCGGCCGTCAGCATCTTCTCCAGCTTCCCCTTCACGTCGGCCTCCAGCGCCGCCAGCTGCGTCTTCTGGTCGTCGGTCATCTTCAGCTGATCCTGGGCGAACGGCGGCAGCACGGTGCCGAGCTTGAACCCGCCCCCCTTGCCGCCGGGGAAGCCGCCCGGCCCGCCGGGGAAGCCGCCCTTGCCGCCCGGCCCGCCCTTGTCGTCCTTCCCCCCCGGCGGCTGGGCCAGCCCCGGCGACCCGATCAGCACCGCGCCCGCCACGAACGCCGCCAGCCCGCACGTCAGCTTCTTCATCTCTCGACCCCGGTGGATGGTGGTTCTCGAACCCAACGTCACCATAAACCCGACGCCCTCGCGGCGGCGACACCGCCGGCCCGGCTCCCATCCCGTTCTCATCGCCGCCCGCGGCGCCGCCCGGGTGCGTAAAATGCCCCGACGGGGCCGTCCGCCCCGTCCCAGAAAGCGAGCGTGGGCCGTGCCGGAGAACCTGCAACTCACCCGCCCGTGGCTCGTCGCCGTGTGGCCCGGGATGGGGCACGTCGGCATCAACGCCGGCGTCTACCTCCTGTCGAAACTCGCCATGACCGAGGTCGCCGAGCTCGACACCGGCGAGACGTTCGACGTGGATTCCGTGGGCGTCGAGAACGGCCTGATCGGCCCCGTCCGCCGGCCGCGGAGCCGGCTGTTCCTGTGGCGCGACCCGGCCGGGCGGCACGACCTGGTCGTGCTCGTCGGCGAGGCGCAGCCGCCGGCGGGGAAGTACGCGTTCTGCCGCCGCGTCGTCGAGCTCGCCCAGCGGGCCGGCGTCGAGCGGGTGTTCACGTTCGCCGCGATGGCCACGCAGATGCACCCGTCGGACGACTCGCGCGTCTTCGCCGCCGCCACCGACCCGGCCACGCTCGACGAGATGAAGCGGCTCGAACTCGACGTGTTGCAGGAAGGCCAGATCGCCGGCCTGAACGGCGTGCTGCTCGGCGTTGCGGCCGAGGCCGGGCTGCCGGGGGCGTGCCTGCTCGGGGAGATGCCGCACGTCTTCGCCCAGGTGCCGTTCCCGAAGGCGTCGCACGGCGTGCTGGACGCCTTCGCCACCATCGCCGGCGTCGAACTCGACCTGACCGAGCTGGCGGCGCTGGCGCGGAACGTGGAAGAGCAGCTGGGCGAGGTGCTGGCCCGCGTCGAGGAGCGGTTCGGCGACAAGGACGACGACGAGGACGACGAGGACGACGACGACGAGGCGGTGGCGGCCGAGCCGGAGGAGGAGGCGGGGGAGGAGCCGAGTCCGTTGGCGCGTCGGCCGTCGGCGCGGGCGCGGGTGGAGGAGCTGTTCGCGGCCGCGGCCGGCGACCGGTCGAAGGCGTTCGAGCTGAAGCAGGAGCTGGACCGGTTCGGCCTGTTCCGCGAGTACGAGGACCGCTTCCTCGACCTGTTCAAGACGCCCGACGCCCCGTGACGCGGGGGTGAACCGCGCGGCGAGCCGGGGCGTCAGCCCTTGGATTTCTGGCTCGGGGCTTCAAGCCCGGAGGGCGCCTTCGCTAGCCCGGGGTGGGAACCCCGGGTGGCCTGCCGCGGAGCCCGTGGGAGTAACGCGTCTCGTTCTCCGCCGATCGCCGCCTGGGGCTTCCGCCCCAGGCTAACGAAGGCGCCCTCCGGGCTTGAAGCCCCGAGCCAGAAATCCGGGGGCTGACGCCCCGGCTCGCCTGGCGGAAGGGTCTCACTCCTTCCGGTCCACGGTCACGACGACGCGCAACCCGTCCTCCTCGAACCGAATGACCCCCGTCAGCCCGCCGAACGACTTCAGCAGCCGGCCGGTCGTACTCGCCGCGGTCGGCCCGGTCGGCTGGCGCGGGTCGTCGTGCCCGCCGTGGATCGCGCACCGGCACGACCGGCCGTCGGCCGCCAGCTCGTAGGCGCCGCCGTCCGGGCAGAACGGCCGCTCCCCGTACACCCGGCCGACGCGCCCCATCAACTCCGCCGGCGGCGCCCCGGCCGCGGGCCGGCGGTCGTTCCACCCGCGGTTGACGTTCGACAGCATGTCCAGGTTGGCGTGGCACGCGGCCCGGCTCCCCTCGGCCCAGCCGAGGTTGTAGCCCGGCAGCACCGCGTTCCAGTTCTCCGGCCGGAGGCGCAGCACCGCGTGCGCCGGCTCCGTCCGCGGTGGTCGGTTCCCCGCCGCGTGCGCCGCGGCGATGTCCTCCAGGATGAACGGCCGCGTCGCCACGTACAGCCCGTCGCCGATCCGCCCCCAGTACACCCGCCACTTCAGGCCCGCGAAGTTGATCGCCACGCAGCGGATCGTGTGCGGCGCGGGGAACGGCACCCGGTAGAAGTCCACGTCCTGCCGCCACCGGAGCCCGGACCCGGTCAGCGCCGACCGCCCCGACAGGAGGAGCTTGTCCATCTCGTCCAGGTACTCGTCCACCACCTTGGCGTCGCGCACCGGGATGGAGACGGACGACGGCCCGAACACGAACCGGACGCCCATGCCGATCCCGGTCAGCCCCGCGGCTTCGCCGCCGCCGAACAGCCCCGACAGGTCCGTGTCGAGCAGCCGCGGGGCGTCGTGCATGTGGAACCCGACGTGGTCGCCGATGCCCTCGCGCAGGAACCGCCTGAGCTTGTTCAGATCGACCCCGGCCTCCTGGAGGTTCTGCAGGTCCGCCGGGTCGAGTCGGAACTCCCCGAAGAGCCCCGGCAGCCCCGGACCCGGGACCGGCGGGAGTTCGTCGCCGGCCGCGAAGTCGATCGCCTCGGCCCCGGCGGGCGTGACCATCGCCGCGAACGTCTTCGGGTCGAGCCGCGGGGAAAGCCGCTTCGCCTGTCCGTCGGCCATCACCACGACGATCGCGTCGGCCCCCGGCCGCACCACCCCCTTCAGTGGATCTGCGGGGTCGAACGGCAGGTCGTCCGGCTTCGTCCACACCACGGCCCGCGCCGGGTCGGCGACCAGCGCCAGGATCGTGTTCGAGGTGCCGTCCTTGATCCCCGCGAGTCGGAGCCTGCCCCCCTTCGGCGGCGACAGCGTGTTCTTCCCCGCCGGCACGACGACCGCGGTCTTGCCGGCCAGGACGAGCGCCGCGTCGGCCCCGTGGTAGATGCGCGGCATATTGCCGATCAGCTTCATGTTCGCCGGCGAGTCCCACGGCTCGTCGAGCTTGAACTGGCGGTAGAGCGCGTCCTGCTCGATGAACGGGAGGATCGCCACCCGCCAGCTCAGGAGCGCCTTGCCGTCCTTGCCGCGGATGTTGGTCGTGGGGAGCTGGTTGTTGGCGTCGTGATAGGCGTGGACGGCGAGGCCGACCTGCGTGAGGTCGTTCTGCACCTCGAACGGGCTCTTCGGCCGGTCGGCCGCGGGGGCCGCCGGGGCGTCGTCGTCGAGGTTGCCGGCCTCGTTGTCGGCCGGGTCGAAGGCCCGGACGAGCTCGACCGGATCGACCTTCGGCGACACCGCCCGGACGCTGCCGTCCGCGAGGAGGGCGAGGAACCGGTCGCCGTCCGGCCGAATCAGCCCGCGGAGGGGTTGCTTCGTGTCCACGGCAAGGTCGGCGGGTCGGGTCCACTCCACCGCGGCGCCGGCCGCCTCCACCGCCAGTACCGTATTCGATGTGCCGTCGGGGATGTCGGCGATCTTCAGCGCCTTGCCAGGCGGGAAGGCGGTCCCCTTGCCGGCGGGGCGAACGAACGGCGTCTTCCCTGCGGCGAACGGCGGCCGGCCGGCGTACACCCGCGGCATCTTGGCGAGGAGCGGCTTGTTGGCCGGCGAGTCCCACGGCTCATCGAGCTTGAACTGCCGGAACAGCGCGTCCTCCTCCACGTACGGCAGCACCGCCACCCTCCAGCTCAGGAGCGCCTTGCCGTCCTTGTCGCGGATGTCGTCGGGGAACTTCAGGGCGGTGTCGTGGTGGGAGTGGAACGCGATCCCGATCAGCTTCAGATCGTTGATCGCCCGGGTACGTTCGGCGGCCCCGCGGATGCCCACCGGGCGCACGCCCGGGGCGCCCGGCGGCTCCTTCCCCGGCTGGTCCGGCCCCAGGAACTCGAGCATCTGCTTCTTGGGGAGGTGGACCCAGACGCCGCCGAGCTCGCGGCGCGGCGTCGGCAGCAGGTCCATCGGAGCCGGCGGGGCGGCGCCGCGGGCCAGCTCCGTGTAGATGGAGTTGTCGATCAGCGGCAGCACGAGCGTTTCGAGCCGGTACTGCCGCGGCGTGATCGTGACGCGCACGGCGATCGGGTCGAAGAACGTCCGCCAGTACTGGCTGTAGTCGGCGACGAACGCCCGGTACTCTTCGGCTTCGGCGCCGCTCACCTCGGACACGAGCCGCTCGACGCACGGGGTCAGCGCCTCGACGCGGCCGAACCGCGAGCACACGCCGGACATGCCGTCGGCGGACAGCGAATACGTGCCGCCGTCCGGGTGCGCGAGGTCGCCGCGGCCGAACACGCCGGGGGCGCACTTCGCCTCGGCCAGCTCCTCCAGCGACTTCGGCGCCCGCCCGTGCTCGGTGCGGTGCAGCAGCGCGGCGTGGCCGATCATGCGCAGGTGGTTGTACGCCATCACCCGCCGCCGCTCGGTCAGCTTCAGCTGCGGCCCGGTCAGCCGGCGGATGAACGAGTCGGACAGGTAGACGAAGCCGTCCTCGTCGGGGCCGCGGGTCATGCGGGTGCGGACGTACTTGAACTCGGCCGAGTCGCCGAGTCGCCGCACCGGCCTGCCGTCGGCGGTCTTCCCGGCGACGGTTTCGAGCACGCGCCGGAAGGCGGGGAGCGAGTTGCCGCGGACGTGCAGGTCCGGCCGCGGGCTCGCCGAGTAGACGTTCACCGCGCCGTCGGGCGTCGTCCGGTGCGTGTAGGTGATGCCGACGTGCTCCCCCTTCGCCGCGGCCCCGCCGCCGCCGACCAGGGCCGCGAGCGTGCCGACGGCCTGACCGTGGACGAGGAGGGTGATGTCGCTCCCCTCGAACAGGAACGGGTCGCTGCCGGTGACGCCGATCGCCTCGACGCCGAGCTTGTCGACCGCCTCCGGGGTGAGCGCGCCGAGGCCGAGCTGCTTGCGGATGCGGTCGGCGGTCTGCTGCGAACGGGCGCCGCCGAGCGCCTGGGTGAAGACGTGGCCGGCCCACAGTTCGCCGGCGCCGAGCACCTCGTGGAGGCGGACGGCCGAGCGGAACTCGGCGAGGTAGTAGTCTTCCGGCACGCACCCGGGCAGCGGCCCCACGTCCGGCGTCTTGCCGCCGAGCATCTTCTCCCACGGGTGGCTCGGCACCGTCGGGCCGGACAGCGTGCTCACCGCGACTTTCCCCGGCGCCGGCTGTTTCAGTTCCGGCGTGCCCGGCGGGCGTGGGCGGCCGGGGGGCGGTTCGCCACGCATGGTGTCGAGTTGCAGGCTCTCCTGCACGGCAAGGGCGCCGGTGAACGTGGCGAACAGGCTCGCCCGCGGCCGACGGCCGCCGTCGCCGAAGAGGCCGCCGAAGAGGGTCTGCCGGTCCACCGCGTCCTGGGCTTCCTTCTCCCGGCCGTCGCGCCGCCCGAGCTGGAGGACGACGTACTGGAGGTAGTTGTCGCGCGGCGACACGGCGAGGCGGTCGCGGGCCTCGTCGAACGTCCAGGCGGCGCCGTCGGCCTTCGGCGGCGGGTCGGCCGGCGGCTGGCCGTGAGCGATTGCCACGGCGAGGGCGGGGAGGAGCACCGCGCAGCCGCGGGCGAACAGGCGGACGCTCATCGGGAACCCTCCAGAGTGGTCACGGGTCGCAGGTCGTTCGAATCGTGGGCGTGGGCGGCTAGCCCCCACCAATCGGGGTTCGCCCCCTCACCCCGCGTGCTTCGCCGCGACCCTCTCCCCCGAGGGGAGAGGGTGGGCGCACCCGGCACCCATCCCGGGCGGGCATCGACCCGCGAACGCCCGGGCGATACCGCAGGCGTTGGCGCGTGGTTGCCCGCCCGTGATGGAGACCGGCGACCTCCCACCCTCTCCCCTCGGGGGAGAGGGTCGCGGCGAAGCACGCGGGGTGAGGGGGCGAACCACCTCCGATGACGACCAAACTATCTCCCGTCCCGGGCGCCGAGCTGCGCCCAGTGGTCGTTCGAGTCGGCGGGCGGAACCGGCCGCGCGTGCCGGCGGATGTCCCAGACCGCGGCGCCGTCGCCGGCCGCGATGACCAGCGCCCGGCCGTCCGCGGTGCACGCCACCGCGGCCGGCTCGGCGGGGAGGGCGAGGGACAGCCGGTCGGCCCCCGCCGCCACGTCCCACAGCCGGACCGCCTTGCCGTCGCGGTAGGCGAGCGACCGGCCGTCGGGGGCGAACGCGAACCACGACACGGCCGTCCGCGCCGTCCCGACGCGGCCGACCTCGCGGCCCGAATCGGCGGCGAGGAGCCGGACGGTGTTGTCGGCGGCGACCGCGAGCGTCCGGCCGGTCGGGTGGTACTCGACCGCGTACGCCCCGCCGCGCAGCCCGCCGAACGTGCGGGCCGCCCCGGTGTCCGGGTGCCAGATTCGCACGGACTGGTCGCTGCCGGCCGACGCCAGTTCCCGGCCGTCGGGCGCGAACGCCAATCCCCAGACCGAGCCGCGGTGCCCGTCGAGGGTGCGCAGGGACCGACCCGTGGCCGCGTCCCAGAGGTGGACGCGGCCGTCCTCGCCGCCGGTCGCCACGCGCGACCCGTCGGGCGAGAACGCGACCGCGCGGGCCGCCCCGCCGTGGCCGGTGAAGGTGTGCCGGCGGGCGCCGGTCGCCGCGTCCCACACGCGCACCTCGCCGTCGTAGCCGGCCGCGGCGAGCAGCTTTCCGTTCGGGGCGAAGGCGACTGCGGAGCCGCCGCCGGGGAAGGCGCAGCGTGCCGCCGGCGTCCCGTCCGCCTTCCAGACGCGCACCTCCGACCCCGGGCCGACGGTCGCCATCGAGCCGTCCGCCGCGACGCCGACGGCCAGCACCGCGGAGCCGTGCGCCAGCCGCACCGGCATGGCGGCGGGGGTCGGCGCGGGGGGCGGGTCCGTCGGCGGCGGCGGTTGCCCACCGAGGGCGAGAACCCCACTGGTCACGGCCAGCCCCACGACCGCGACGGCCAACTGCCAGCCCCAAGCGATCCGCGGTTCCGCCGCCAGGGCGGCCACGGCCGGCGGCACGGCGCCGCCGACGGCCGCGAGCGTCGCCCGCGCCAGTTCGGCCGGCACCGCGTCCGCACCGCGGGCGGAAAGGAGTGTCGTCAGCGCGGCCGCCGGGCAGACGACGCCGCGCCGGGTCAGCCGGTCGCGCAGCAGCACCTTCGCCCGCGCCAGCCGGCCGTTCACCGTCCCCTCGGGCCAGCCGAGCAACCGGGCGGCTTCTTCGCGCGAGCGACCTTCGACGCAGCACAGCATCACCGGGTCGCGGTAGTGCGCCGCGAGGCGGGCCAGCTCGCCGTCGAGCACGGGGCCGAGGTCGTCCCAGTCGGGGGTGGTGTCGGTGGGGCGCATCCGGGCGGCCTTTCGTTCGCGGGCGCGCCGGCGGGCCTCGCGGGTGCGGGCCTTCAGCGCCACCCGAACGGCGGTGCCGTGGAGCCACCCGGCGACGGACCGCAGCCCGCGCAGCGCGGCCGCCCGTCGGGACAGGACCAGGAACACGGCCTGGAAGGCGTCGTCGGCGTCGGCGTCGGCCGCGTTGCCGAGGAGCCGCCGGCACACGCCGAGCACCATCCGCCCGTGCCGCGCCAGGAGGGTGGCGAAGTCGGCTTCGCTGCGGGTGGCGGCGAACGCGCCGAGGAGCTCGCCGTCCGCGGGTACGTCGGCCGCGCCGGGGGTGAGCCGGCCCCACAGGAGCTGTACCGCGGTCCGGCGGTCGGTGGCCATCGCTCCTCCGTGTCGGTGTCCGTCAAGATGTGCCCGCCGCGGCCGTGCGGCGTACAAGATTATCCGAAATAACTCGCCAGTGGCTCGCGGCGGGCGCAGCAACCCGCGTGCCGGAGTCGGATTCGCCGCAGCGCCCCGGCCCGTTGCCCGGCCCGCCGCCCTCGGATATGCTCGCCGACACCCCACCGGCGCACCCGAGACCGCCATGTACTCCGCACTCCTCTCCCTCGCCCTGATCGCCCCCGCCCAGCCTCCGGCCGACGCCGACGTGGGGGTGCTCCCCGTCGGGGCCGACGGCCGGCCGCTCAACCTCGACTTCGAGACCGGCACCCTCAAGGACTGGATCGCCGACGGCGCCGCCTTCCGCGACCAGCCGGTCAAGGGCGACCTTGTGGCCGCGCGCCGCGGCGACATGAAGAGCCGGCACCAGGGGCAGTTCTGGGTCGGCGGCTACGAGAAGCTCGGCGACAAACTTACCGGCACCCTCACCAGCGCGCCGTTCAAGGTGACGCACCCGTGGGCCAGCTTCCTCGTCGGCGGCGGGCCGCACGACCTCGAAACGTGCGTCGAACTCGTGGACGTGGCGACGAAGGCGGTCTTCTTCCGCGCCGCCGGGCTGGAGGAGGAAGACCTTCGCCGCGTCGTCGTGGACCTGTCGAAGGTGCAGGGGAAGGAGATTCAGGTCCGCGTCGTGGACCGCCACACCGGGCACTGGGGGCACGTCAACTTCGACGACTTCCGCTTCCACGCCGCGCAGCCGAAGTTCGCGCAGCGGCCGCAGAAGGCGCCGCCGGCGAAGAAGGACGTGATCGCTCACGCCGGCCTGGCGCCCGAGGCCGCGGCGAAGGCCATGACCGTGCCCGACGGCTTCAAGGTGACGCTGTTCGCGGGCGAGCCGGACGTTCACCAGCCGATCGCGTTCTGCTTCGACGACCGCGGGCGGATGTGGGTCGCGGAAGCGTTCACCTACCCGAAGCGGAACCCGCACCCCGGGCCGGTGCTGCCCGCCGCGCAGAAGAAGCTCGGCGACCGCATCCTGATCTTCGACGACACCGACGGCGACGGCAAGTTCGACAAAAAGACGGTGTTCATGGAGGGGCTGAACCTCGTCAGCGGCCTCGAAGTGGGGTTCGGCGGCGTGTGGGTCGGGGCGGCGCCGTACCTGTTGTTCATCCCGCACGACGAGGCGACCGACAAGGCGGGTGAGCCGCGAATCCTCCTCGACGGCTGGGGTTTTCAGGACACGCACGAGACACTGAACACGTTCGTGTGGGGGCCGGACGGCTGGCTGTACGGCTGCCACGGCGTGTTCACGCACAGCCGCGTCGGCGTGCCCGGCACACCGGACAAGGACCGCACGCCGATCAACGCCGGCGTGTGGCGCTACCACCCGACGCGGCACACGTTCGAGGTGTTCGCGCACGGCACGTCGAACCCGTGGGGGCTGGACTACAACGCGCACGGCGAGTTCTTCGTCGAGGCGTGCGTGATCCCGCACATGTGGCACATCGTGCAGGGCGGGCGCTACCACCGACAGGGCGGGCAACACTTCAACCCGTACACGTTCACCGACATCCCGACCATCGCGCTGCACCGCCACTACCAGGGGGCGACGCCGCACGCCGGGAACAACGTGAGCGACGAGGTCGGCGGCGGGCACGCCCACAGCGGCCTGATGTGTTATCAGGGCGGGGCGTGGCCGAAGGAGTACCACGGCAAGCTGTTTATGGGGAACTTACACGGCCACCGCATCAACGTGGACGTGCTGACGCCGAAGGGGAGCGGCTACGTCGCCGACCGCAACCCGGACTTCCTGAAGACGAACGACAAGTGGTCGATGCTGGTGAACCTGCGGAGCGGCCCGGACGGCAACGCCTTCGCCATCGACTGGTACGACAAGCAGATTTGCCACCGCAACGAGCCGGAGATTTGGGACCGCACCAACGGCCGCATCTACAAGATCAGCTACAAGGGCACGAAGGCCGTCGCCGGGCTGAACCTCAAGAAGCTGAGAGACGAGGAGCTGGTGAAGTTGCAGGGGCACGAGAACGTGTGGTACGTGCGGCACTCGCGTCGCATTCTGCAAGAGCGGGCGGTGATCAGCGTGCCGGCCGCCCCCAACCTGATCCACCCGCTGAGCGGGGTCTGGACGCAGCTGCACGAGCTGGTCCGAACGAGCCCCGAGCCGCGGGTGCGGCTCAACGCCCTGTATACGCTGGTCGTCACCCACGGGTACTCGTACACGTCCGACTACGCCGCGACGGAGAAGGACGAACACGTCCGCGCGCTCGACATCGCCCTGTCCGGAAGTGCCGCCGACGACGCCCGGCGGGAACGGTGGCGCCGGTACGCCGCTGCGGACCCGTCGCCGGTCGTCCGCCGCCCGATGGCCTCCGCCCTTCAGTCGATGCCGTACGTCGACCGCCTGGACGTGCTGCCGGCGCTGCTGTCGCACCCCGAGGACGCGGCCGACCCGCTCCTGCCGCAGCTGTACTGGTACGCGCTGGAGCCGCTCGTCGGAGTGGACCTCTCCCGCGCCCTCAAGCTCGCCGCCGACGCGAAGGTGCCGCAGCTCCTGCCGCTGATGGCGCGGCGCATCGGGGCGATCGATCATCCCGAGGCGATCGACCTGCTGGTGAAATCCGCCGGCGACTCCAACGACCCGGCCCGACAGCTCGCGCTGCTGGGCGGCCTCCAGGACGGGCTCAAGGGGAAGCGCCAGTACCGGATGCCGGCTGCGTGGGAGGCGGCGTTCCCCACACTGCAGAAGTCCGCGAGCCCCGACGTGCGCCGCCAGGCGCAGGCGCTCGCGGTCGTGTTCGGCGACAAGAGCGCGTTCGCCGCGCTCCGCACGGTCGTAGCGGACGCGAAGGCCGACGCCGGCGCCCGCACCTCGGCGCTCACCTCGCTGGTCGATGCCCGCGACGCCGAGCTGGTGCCGGTGCTGCACACGCTCGTGAAGGACGCCGCCCTCCGCGGCGCGGCGATCCGCGGTCTCGCAGCCTTCGACGACGAGAAGACGCCGGCTGTGGTCCTCGCCGGGTACGCGGCTTACACGCCCGCCGAGAAGCGCGACGCGCTGGCGACGCTCTCGGCCCGCACCCCCTACGGCAAAGCGCTCATGGCGGCCGTCGCCGACAAGCGCGTCCCCGTCGCCGACGTGACCGCCGAGACGGTGCGGCAACTCCGCAACCTCCAGGACGCCGACGTGGATCGGCAGATCGCCGCGCTGTGGGGCGTCGTCCGCGCCACGCCCGCCGACCGGCTCAAGCTCATCGCCGAGTGGCGCGCCCGGCTGACCGGACCGACGAAGGCGGCTCCCGACCTGAACCTCGGCCGGGCGGTGTTCGCCAAGACGTGTCAGCAGTGCCACACGCTCTACGGCGTCGGCGGCAAGGTCGGGCCGGACATCACCGGCTCGAACCGTGCCAACCTCGACTACCTACTGGAGAACGTCTACGACCCGAGCGCCGTCATCCCGAACGAGTACGCCGCGACGCGGTTCAACCTCGCCGACGGCCGCGTCGTCACCGGCATCCTCAAGGGGCAGACGCCGAACGCCGTCACCGTGCTGACCGAGAACGAGACGCTGACCATCCCCGCGGGCGACATCGAGACGCGGGCGTCGTCGGCGCTGTCGATGATGCCGGACGACATCCTGAAGGCCGCGAGCGAGTTCGAGGTGCGCTCGCTGATGGCGTACCTGCAAGCGCCGACCCAGGTGCCGATGCTGGCCACCGCCGACAACGTGAAGGACGTGTTCAACGGCAAGGACCTCACCGGCTGGGACGGCGACAAGGACGTGTGGAGCGTGCAGAACGGCGAGATCGTCGGCAAGACGGCGACGGGGCTGAAGCGGAACACGTTCCTCAAATCGTCGCTGGCGGTGACCGACTTCAAGCTGAGCGTGAAGGTGCGGCTGACCCCGAACCAGGAGAACAGCGGCATCCAGTTCCGCAGCGAGCCGCTGCCGGACGGCGAGATGCGCGGCCCGCAGGCCGACGTCGGCGCCGGCTGGTGGGGCAAGCTGTACGAGGAGAGCGGCCGCGGCCTGCTGGCGAAGGAGGGCGGCGAGAGGCACGTGAAGGCCGACGAGTGGAACGACTACGTGGTCGAGGCGAAGGGCGCCACCGTGCGAATCTGGATCAACGGCCAGTTGGTGTGCGACTACACGGACGCGGCGCTGTCACGCCGCGGCGTGATCGGCCTCCAGGTCCACAGTGGCGGGCCGATGGAGGTGCGCTTCAAGGACCTGAAGCTGGAGGTGATCCCGTAGAGCGGTTGCGGGGAGGGTGGAACACTCGCTCGGGCGGAAAGCCCGGGGACGGCCGTCCCCGGGTTTTGCCCGTCGCTACACCGTACCCGAAGCGCCGAGCGCGACGGGGATCAGCACCACGTCGTCGACGAACAGGAAGGTGAACCCGCCGGTGGCGAAGTTCGGCACGTCCGCGATCGCCGCCTGCCCTTCGGGGGAGGCGAGGATCGCGTCCAGCTCGGCCCGGGTGGCGGCGTACAGCCCGACGATCATGTAGTACGGCGGTGGTTCGCCCGGCGTCGCCGACTCGCACTTCCCGATGGTCCACCCCGTGAGCCCCGTCATCCGCCGCGCGAGCGGCAGGTGGACTTCGTGGTAGTAGCGGTCGAACGCCGCCGGGTCGCGGGGGTGGCCGTACAGGACGGTGAGACGAGTCACGGCGGCTCCTTCGACGACCAAGAAGTCGTAGGCACACGGCGTGTGCCTGCTACTTTGCCAGCCCCGCCACGGGGAGCACCACCCGCGACGGGTACTCCTTCGACAGGTGGATCGTGTTCCGGGCCACGCGCGTCTCCGCGTCGGCGCGGAACGGCCGCCCGGTGTTCGGGTTCGCCTCGAACCGCGGCGAGTTGGACGACGACACCGCGACCCGGACGCGGTGCCCCTTGTTGAACACCAGCGACGTGCTCCACAGGTCCACCGTCAGTTCGTACACCCGCCCCGGCTCCAGAAACGCCTCCTCCTCGAACGACTTGCGGTAGCGCGCCCGCAGGATGCCGTCGGTCACGAGCATCGACCGGCCGTCCCGGTACACGTCGCTGAGCTTAACCGTGAAGTCGGTGTCCGGGCAGTCCGACGAGACGAACAGTTTCGCGGTGATCCGGCCGGTCACCTCCACCGGCTCGTCCAGGACGGCGCTCGAGAACACCAGCACGTCCGGCCGCGCCTCCGCGCGGCGCTGGTCCATCGGCCCCAGCGGCACGCCCAACTCTTGCCCGCCGATGTTGGGGACGGGGTTCTTCGGGTCGTAGCTGTAGGTCTTGCTCCCCCGACCTTCCGGCGCCTTCCCCCGGGCGAGGTTGCCGTCCTCGTGGAAGTAGAACGAAGTCGCCTCGGCCGGCGGCGGCCAGTCGTCGGCGTGCCGCCAGACGTTGCCGGGCGCCTTCGGGTCGGTGGTGTCGCCCATGACGTAGTAGTGGACCGCCTTCTCCCGGGCGACGGCGTTGTCCTTCCCCCGAAGGACGTGATCGAACCAGGCGAAGGGGTCGGCGCACGCCGGCCCTTTGGCGGCGGTCGCCGGGTACTTTAGCTCGTTGAAGGTGCCGTGCCCGGTCGGACCGATCACGAGCCGGCACTTCCCCCGCGCCCCGTCGCCGCCGCGGTAGTGGACCGTCGTGAACGAGTTGATGGTCCCCTGCAGGAAGATGTCGTACCAGCCGCCGGCGTACACGGCCGGCGCCCGCACCTTCGCGGCCTGCGCCTCGGCGTTCAACTTCTTCCAGAAGTCGTCGTAGCGCGGGTGGGCGACGAACGTTTCCAGGTTCTTCTCGACGAGGCCGTTGCCCCGCAGCCAGCGCTCGAGGAGCTGGGTGCGGAAGGCTCCGCCCTGGTAGGCGGCCTGGCTGTAGTAGTCGGAGAACGCCACCGACACGAACTGCGCCTTCAACTCGTCGGGCGCGCCGGGCGCGGCCATGTTCTGGGTGATCCCGAGGGCGGAGCCGCCAAAACTGCCGACCATGCCGTCGCACCACGGCTGCGCCGCGACCCACGTCAGCGTGTCGGGTCCGTCCTGGTGCTCGCCGAGGCCGTCGTTGCCGAAGATGATGGCGGGGTGCCCTTCGGACTTGAACCGGCCGCGGACGTCCTGGACGACGCACGCGTACCCGCGGGCCACGCAGGTCGCCGCGATGGCGCGGCCGCCGGCCTTGTTGTAGGGCGTGCGGACGACGATCACGGGGTACTGGCCGGTGCCGTCGCCGGGGAGGTACACGTCTGTGGCCAGCTTGACCCCGTCGCGCATGGCGACCATCGAGGTCGTGACCGCGCGCGCCTGCGGCCGGCCGCCGCCGGCGCCGGCCAGCGCTCCCAGGAGGAGGCCCGCCAGGAGCACCGCGAACCCGCGCGGCCGCCACGGTGAGTGTGACGGGCGGGGCACGGACGAATGACAGTTCATCGTCCCTCCCAGGGGTTGTTCCGGACAGGAGTGCTTCCGGCGGGCCGTTCAGACTGTTGATTCTGCTGTGGTTCCTTCTGCATTTCAAGCGGCCGTCGGTGGCAGGAAGGCGGCGGTGTGGCGGTGGGGTCGTCACTTGACCGGCACCAGGCGCGTGTCTACGCTGCATCGTGATTCTGGCACGTACGAGAAAACGCCGACCACCGTCTCCTCCACCAGGGTTGTACCCGTGTCACGCCCCGCCCACCGATCCGCGAGTCCGAGGCCGGCCGGCTGCCGCTTGCGACTCGACCCGCTTGAGCGCCGGGAGACCCCGTCCGTGGCCGGCAGCCTCGACCCGTCGTTCGGGACCGGCGGGCACAGCCCGGACCTCGGCGGGTCGGGGGCTGCCGTCGCCGTGGACCCGCTGGGCCGGGTGGTCGTCGTCGGGGCGGTCGCCGGCCCGGGCGGGCACGACTTTTTCGTCACCCGACTGCTGGCCGACGGCACCCCGGACCCGGCGTTCGGAACCGGCGGGCGGGCGGCGGTGGACTTCGCCGGCGGGGACGACGTGGGGACTGCGGTGGCCCTCGACGCGGCCGGCCGGGTGGTGGTGGCCGGAACCTCGACCGCCGGCGGGGTGGCGCAGTTCGCGGTCGCCCGGCTCACCGCCGCCGGGGCGCCGGACGCGGCCTTTGCCGGGGGCGGGGCGGTCGCGTTCCACATCGCCGCCGGGGCCAGCGACACCGCGTACGGGGTGGCCGTGGACCCCGCCGACTCCGGGGTAGTCGTCGCGGGGTCGAGCACCGCGGCCGGAACCGAGCGGTTCGCGGTCGCCCGGCTGACGGAGGCCGGGGCGCCCGACGCGGGGTTCGCCGGGGGGGGTGTCACCACGTTCCCGGTCGTCGGGGCGCCGACCGAGCGGGCCTACGCCGTCTCACTCGACCCCGCCCGGCGGATCGTCCTGGCCGGGTACACGTTCTCCACCGCCCCGGCCGCGATGCAGGCCGCGGTCGTCCGGCTCACCCCGGCCGGGACCCCGGACGCCGCCTTCGCCGGGGGCGGGGCGGTTTCCATCCCCCAGATGTCCCAGGCCCGGGCGGTGGACACGGACGCGGCCGGGAACGTCTTCGTCGCCGGGTTCCAGTTCGTGCTCGGGACTAACCTGGTGGTCGCCGAACTGACCCCGGCCGGCGCCCCGGCCCCGGGGTTCGGCACGGCAGGTTCGGTCAGCTTCACCGGCACGGGGCCGGGCATCACGCGCCTCCTCAGTGGGAGTGGGATCGCGGTCCAGGCGGACGGCAAGGTCGTGGTGACGGCGAACGACTCCGGCCCCGGCGGGACCGTCCTCCGGCTGAATGCCGACGGGACGACGGACCAGACGTTCGGAGGCCGAACCCGTCCCGGCCGCGTGGTCATCACCAATTCGTCGGCCGAGCGGGTCGCGCTGTCCGGCGTCGCCCTCGCCCCGGACGGGAGGATTGTGGTCGCCGGGACCGCGTCCGACGAGTTGGGGAC